>Ga0209991_10000379_pt1 | contig 20073 bp, 19 predicted proteins | sample ChitaG_FD_183167 | JGI IMG/M metagenome (GOLD analysis project Ga0209991, IMG submission 183167) | Deep subsurface microbial communities from South Pacific Ocean to uncover new lineages of life (NeLLi) - Chile_00310 metaG (SPAdes)... | ecosystem: Environmental > Aquatic > Marine > Oceanic >... | reverse complement strand
TGAGGTTAATTGGTTTTTTTGTGATTTATTACCTGTGTTCATTTCCGGCTCCTCTGACGCCTCTTAGCCACCGTCTCTAATTCCTCATCAGGGAGCAGAGGCAGTTGACTGGTAGGAAGAGATGTTTCCGTTTGGCTACCGACCAGGGTGTCAATCTCTTGTTTTAGAGCCGTGATGTCAGTAAACTCTCGGTAGACGCTGGCGAAGCGGATATAGGCAATGTAATCCAGGCTTTTTAACCTTTCCATTACTATATCACCGATGACAGCGCTGGGTATCTCTGCCTTACCCAGGTGGTAAAGCTCAGCTTCTATATCATCGGCAAGCTTGTCAACAGCACCGGTAGGCAGTGGTCGTTTTTCACAGGCCTTGCGAATACCGGTTAGCAGCTTAATCCTATTAAATTCCTCACGCCTGCCATCCTTCTTAATCACAAAGAGGCTGGCTGGTTGCAGCCGTTCGTAGGTAGTGAAACGGGAGGTGCAGCTTAAGCACTGACGCCGCCGACGTATGCCATCATTTACGACACGAGAATCTATAACCTTGGAATCGTGGTAACCACAATAGGGACAGTTCATAACCAAACTCTACATTATATAGTGTAATAGAGTTAGGATACCACAATATGTAGTATTTGTCAAGCCTTTTTGACTGATTTGTTGAAAGGTAGCCCCAGGCAAACAGGAAGGCTGTAGGGCATTAGCACCCGGAAAGTCATGTATTTTTCCAGGCGCTTTGAGCGCCTACAGCCTTTACGCTGGTCCCGGGTTTAATAGATTTCCCGAGAGCCTTAACGAACTGGAGTGCGTAAGGGTGTTTTAACAAGTTTAGTAGATGGAGTTATTGCCTGACGCCGATGGCTGAATAGCGGGCGACGCAGGAAGGAAGGAACATCTAGTTCCTCCTCGCTTTTCAAGCTCTTAAGCAGTTGTGTTTGCTCATCTTCCTCGCCGGTGTCGGCTAGTCCTGCCTTAGAAGCGAATCCGGTGGCAATTAGGGTAATTCTTAAGTCACTATCCATATTAGGATCATGGGCTACCCCAAAGATGATGTTAGCCTCGGGGTCAACAGCCTGCTTAATTACCTCAGCGGCTTCATTAACTTCAAACAGGGTGAGGCTACTGCCACCAACAACATTGAATAACACCCCCTTTGACCCATCAATAGAAACATCTAACAACGAGCTAGCTAAGGCTTCCTTGGCTGCATCTACGGCTCGGTTTTTACCTGAACCAGTGCCTATGGACATCCAAGCTGGACCAGCATCCTTCATCACTGCCTTGACATCAGCGAAGTCAAGGTTAATCAGCCCGGGGACAGTGATAACCTCAGAGATAGCCTGAACCCCGTGTCTCAATACATCATCGGCTAGCTTAAAGGCGTTATCCACATCCGTCTTCTGGTCACAGAGGTCGAGCAAGCGGTCATTGGGGATAATGATAAGGGTATCAACCTTACCTAGCAGGCGGGCAATGCCCTCATCTGATATTTGGCAGCGGTGGATACCTTCAAAGGTAAACGGTCTGGTGACTACGGCAATGGTGAGGGCTCCATTTTGCTTAGCTGTTTCAGCAATGATAGGGGCAGCCCCGGTGCCGGTGCCACCACCCATGCCGCAAGTAATAAACACCATGTCAGCCCCGGAGACGAGCTCCTTAAGTTCATCGCGGCTCTCTTCGGCTGCTTTCTGACCCATGGTATGGTCGCCCCCCACGCCTAATCCTTTGGTAAGCTTCTCCCCGAGTTGAATACGGGTAGGGGCTTCAGTAATAGCCAGGGCCTGGGCATCGGTGTTTATGGCAATGAATTCCACGCCTTGAATTTCTTCCCTGACCATACGGGTTATAGCATTGCAGCCACCACCACCTAGGCCAATAACCTTAATCTTGGCTGGGTTAGGGACGAAACTTGTTTTTGCCATTTCCTCCTCCTTTCTTTACTACCTATTAGCGATTTTTTTAAATAACCCGTTAGCGGAACAGATTCTTAATCCGGGAAACTAAACGCCGTAAACTGGCGCTGAACCGGCGGGTTTGCCAGGTCTGCTTGCCTTCGTGCTTTGCTCCCCAGAGCAGAAGGCCAACGCTGGTGGCATAGGCCGGGTCACGAAGGGCATCGGTGATACCATACATTCTGGTAGGAATGCCTACCCTTACCGGGAGCCGTAGTATATCGCGCCCTAGTGCTTCTATGCCAGAAAGGTTGGAGCTACCGCCAGTAAGTACCAGACCAGCCGGGACCAATTCTTCATATTCAGAGCGTGGCAGCTCTAGCAGGATAAGCCTTATGATTTCCTCGACTCGAGCTCTGATGATATCGCACAAATCCTGATAGGACACACCATGCCCATTTTCTGATATCGTGCTGGTAGTCTCTACTTTACTTTCGTAAACAGGCATGACACTGCCATACCTTTTCTTCATCTCCTCGGCAATATCAAATGGCAGCCCCAAACCGATAGCAACATCTCTGGTGATTTGATAACCGGCTACAGGTAGAATAGAGGTGTGCCAGATGCTCCCCTCTCTGAAAACGGCAATATCTGTGGTCCCACCGCCTATGTCAGCTAATATAACACCTACTTGCTTCTCATCTTCAGTCAATACTGCCTCACTGCTGGCCAGAGGTTCAAGGATGAGGTCATCAACGTCTATGCCAATGCTGCGAATGCACTTTACTAGATTCTGGACAGAAGTTATGGCAGCGGTAATGATATGTGTCTCGACATCTAGTCTGAAGCCGTGCATTCCTACTGGGTTCTTGACCCCTACCTGACCGTCAATAGCATAACTCCGGGGAATAACATGGAGCAGCTTCCTGTCTTTAGGAATTTTAACACTTTGGGCAGAGGCAAGTACTCGCCTCAGGTCATCTGGACGCACCAGGCGGTCATTGCGGGTAACAGCTACTACTCCCCGATTATTCAGCGAGCTGACATGCCTGCCGGTCACACCGATATAAGCCGATTCTACTTTATAATTGCTGACCTGTTCGGCTTGTTTTACTGACTCACGAATGGATTCTTTGGCGTCGTTGATGTTGACCACTAGGCCTTTATGCAACCCCTGGCTTGGGGTAACGCCTACCCCTATAACTCGGATGCCATCTCCATCGTCTATATCAGCTATAGTAGTGCATACCTTAGTGGTACCAACATCAATAGACGTTAAAGTACTTTGCTTTTTCATCTACCCCTCCTTATTAGCTAGATTTTGACCCTTTTGATTATGTTAATTTTCACATTTTCAACCCCCTGTTTAGCACTCCCCAAATTTTTATCTAACCTAGAGCATTAAAAAGGTGGCCCGGAGCTTTTTCAGCAAAGCCGGCCTCCTCCATCCCTCAGCATTAAGCTGGGCTGAGAGACTGTGCTCTTCACCGGTCCTGTAGTATTCATCCTGAGTAATAATGTGCTCAGCTGCTCTCAATTTAGCACTGTGGCTACGCGGATTAAGTTGAACCTCTGTCGGAGAGGGAGTAATAACCCGCTTATTGATTAACCTCAGGCAGGCTCTATGCCCACAAACACAGGTCGGCACACCTGGTGGGCAAATACAGTCCCTTGATTCTTGTTGCATGAGTTGTTTCACTATGCGGTCTTCGAGGGAGTGATAGCTGATGACAACCAGCCTACCTTCAAAGCCAAGGAGATTAATCGCCTGTTTTAATGCCGCTTTCAGGTGCTCAAGTTCGTGGTTAACCGCTATTCGTAGTGCCTGAAAGGTTTTGGTGGCGGGATGAAGCCTGCCTCTCCTCCCTCCGACAACCTGCTCTATGCTCCGAACCAGTTGAAGGGTAGTGTTTATGGGACGTTCTTGCACAACACGGTGCGCTATTTGATGGCTGTAGCCTTCTTCACCATATGTTTTTATAAGGTGAGCTAGCTCTGCCTCAGAGGATGTGTTAATGATATCGGCAGCAGTAACCTCTTGGCTCGGACTCAAACGCATGTCTAACGGTGCATCATGCTGAAAGCTAAAGCCACGACCATGGTTATTGAGCTGAAGGGAAGAGAGTCCCAGGTCAAATAAAATACCATGCACCGGGAGGAAGTCATATTTAATACAGATAGCCTCTAAGTTAATGAAGTTTTCGTTAACTAGAAGGATTGAGCTACTATAGGCTTCAAGCCTTGCCTTGGCTATTTCTATAACTTCTGGGTCAGCATCAATACCCAGCAGTTGCCCGCCAGGTGAGCTTCGGTCTAAAATGGCAGCGGCGTGCCCCCCAGCCCCAAGGGTGCAATCAATATAGCGACCCCCCGGCTGAACAGCCAGTGCTTCAATGGTTTCTTGGAGTAGAACCGGGATATGGGTGGGAGCTGACATCATTAGACTCCTCAATGCCTCTCCAGGCTTTCTATAATTTGCCAGGTTTGCTCTTGGCTAATTGCCTTCTCTGCTTCCCATCGCTCTTTGTTCCACAATTCAAGGTAATTATTGGCTCCAGCTATAACTACTTCGTCCTCAATATCGGCATATTGCCTTAGCGGGATAGGTAGGGCTATCCTGCCTTGTCCGTCAATATTGAGGCTAAAGGCGGTAGCAAAAATAGCCCGATTTAACCTTCTCAATTTACTGCGTGTAACTGAACCAGTAGTAAGAGTAGCCGCCAGCTTTTTCCACTCAGATAGTGGGTAGGCGGTGATGCACTGCTCTACCCCCGGTGTTAAGACTACTCCCTCCTTCAATTCTCTTCTGAATCGAGGTGGAATAGGCACTCTGCCTTTTTCATCAGTCCTATACTCAAATTCACCAAAAAACATCTTACAACCTTCTGCTCTGGCTTCTCCTACCTTTGTTGTCTAACTGCCTACTCTGACCTGAACCCATTGAAGTGCATTCTAACTAAAAAATTGCAGACAGCCAGCTTTTTCCACTCAGATAGTGGGTAGGCGGTGATGCACTTCTCTACCGCTGGTGTTAAGACCACTCCCTCCTTCAATTCTCTTTTGAATCGAGGCGGAATAGGCACTCTACCTTTCTCATCAATCTTGTACTCAAATTCACCCAAAAACATTTTTTATCCTAATTATCCCCTAATTTACCACTTTTCCCCACTTTCTACCATTGTAAAACATACTTATCCCCTTTTGTCAAGTCTTTTGGAATAAATTTTTATAAATTCCCTGATTTTGCTACATTTTTTATATGTGGTAGAATAGGGGCTGGTTTAAGAAAGGCGGGTGTTATGTTTAATCTGGGCATACTTACCATTAGTGATAAGGGTTGGCGGGGACAGCGTTATGATGAAAGTGGTAAGGCAATCAGGAATAGTCCTTTCGTACTAGATAATAGCGTCCTTAAATATGAGGTCATCCCTGATGAGATGGATATTATCGCTAATAAGCTGGCTGAGTGGGCAGATGAGGGTAAAGTAGATATTATTCTAACTACGGGTGGCACTGGACTAGGTCCGCGTGATGTTACCCCTGAAGCGACCCTTTCTATAGTAGATAAGGTAGCGCCTGGTTTCACTGAGGCGATGAGAACCAAAGCCTTTAAGGCGACACCATTTGCCATATTGAGTCGAGCTGTGGCTGGCGTTAGGGGAAAGTGCCTTATTATCAACCTACCGGGCAGCCCTAAGGCAGTTCGGGAGTGTCTTGAGATAATATCGCCTACCCTTCCCCATGCTGTAGAGATTCTTAGAGGAGAGGTAACTGAGCACGCCACTAGGGGGGATTAGACCGGTGCAAATTGACATTTTAACCCTATTTCCCCAGATGTTCCAGGGACCGTTTAGCACAGGAATTTTCCAGCGGGCTATTGACCACGAGCTGGTCAGGGTGAGCATTCATAATATTAGAGACTATACTCATGATAAACATCACACTGTTGACGACTATGCTTATGGTGGCGGAGCTGGCATGATACTCAAGCCCGAGCCTATTTTTGAGGCAGTAGAGTCAATAAAATCAGGCATATCCCTTGAAGAAAGGGGTGGTGAACTGCCAGTTATTTTGCTTACCCCACAGGGTCGCCTTTTTTCACAAGAGATTGCTCTAGAGCTATCAAGGTATAGCCATCTAATGCTTATCTGTGGTCGCTATGAAGGGGTGGATGAGCGAGTACGTGAACATCTGGTTGCTGATGAGATTAGTATTGGTGATTATGTGCTTAGTGGTGGTGAGCTAGCGGCTATGGTAGTGGTAGATGCTGTGGTTAGGCTATTGCCCGGGGTTCTTGGTTCAGAGGCTTCATCACTGGATGATTCTCATAGTACCGGGCTGCTGGAATACCCTCAATACACTCGTCCTGCTGTCTATAGAGGATGGTCAGTGCCTGAGGTTTTACTTTCAGGAAACCATGCCCAAATTGCTAAGTGGCGCCGTGAGCAAGCTATTGTTCGCACTCTGGAGCGTCGCCCGGAGCTATTAGACAAAGCTAATCTCAATTCGGAGGAAAGGCGGTTAGTAAACCGTTTATCAACCTCACCCCCTTTGCCTCACTCATTAGGGGAGAAACGGATAAGGCCGGATTAAAACCCCTTTGCCGGTAAGGTTGTTTAATCCCTCTTGATAAATTAGCCAGCTTAGGGTATAGTTTGGCTAATACAGGGAGTATCATAGAATGAGTGTGGCATCACTAATTGAAGTCAAGCCAAATCCTAATATTCCAGCCTTTGCCCCTGGCGACACGGTAAAGGTCAGTGCTAAGATCGTGGAAGGGGAAAAGGAGCGAACCCAGTTATTTCAAGGGGTAGTAGTTAAGGTTCGGCGTGGTGGGGCTGCTGCTAGCTTTACCGTGCGGCGTGTTGCCTATGGCATCGGCGTAGAGCGCACCTTCCCGTTCCAGTCACCGCTGGTGGAGAAGGTAGAAGTGGTGCGGCAGGGAAAAGTGCGCCGGGCTAAGCTTTATTACCTGCGTGGGCTTAGTGCCAAGGCATCTCGTATCAAGGAAAAACGGGCAGCAAAGGAAAAGAAATAGAGATAGAGTTAAATTAGGCTACTTCGCTGGAGTATAGGATGGGGTATGCTGGGGTTAGTGTTAACTCGCCAATAGCTCAGCGCCGAACATTTTGCTATGCTATCCCCTCGGGTCTAAGTATTGATGTGGGGCAGGCAGTATGGGTTCCTTTCGGTGATAAGCTCCTTCAGGGCATCGTTTTAGAGCTAAGCCGTTATCCCTCTGTTGAGGAAACTAGAGAAATAGCTGGTGTTATTGAACCTCGCCCCCTACTCTCTCCACTCCAGGTATTGTTGGCTCGCTGGCTCAGCGAGCACTATCTTTCGCCCCTCTTTGATGCGGTGGCTTTGATGCTGCCGCCAGGATTTGAGAGAAAGATAGTTACCTTTATTTCTAACCCCCCAACCCCTCGCCAATACGATATATCTTCTCTTCCTCAAGGGCAGAGGTATGTTCTTGAATTAGCTAGGAAAAGGGGCAAAGTTGGTTTGAGGGAGTTAGAGAAGGCATTGGGGGCTAGACAGGCCAGGCTGGTCGTATCTCAACTGATTGGTCAGGGTTTGGTAGTCAGAAGCTATGAGCTGGGGAGGATCAGGGTAAAACCAAAGAAGATGGCTTACCTGTCCCTGGCAGTGAAGGCTAGTGAGGCTCGGCAAGAGGCAGCCAGGCTGCGCGAGCAGGGGAAGGCTATTAAGCAGGCTAACCTCCTCGAGTTTTTATCTCAAGCACCTCAGCCAGTGCCTCTTTCTGAAGCTAGAAGAGGGGCTAACTGTTCGGCATCAACAGTTAAAGCTGTGATAAGTAGGGGTTTAGTCGAACTTCAGCAGATTGAAGTAAAACGCGAACCAATCTCCTATCAGGGGATTACTCCCTCAGAGCCGCTGACCCTTACCGACGCCCAAAAATCAGCCTTCCAGTCTATTCAGTCCAGCCTCCTCCAGGTAGTGAAGGGGCAGGCTTCTCCAGCTATTTTTCTGCTTCACGGGGTTACTGGAAGCGGCAAGACAGAAATTTACTTGCAGGCTCTGGCTGAGGTGGTAAAGCTGGGTAAGCGAGGCATTGTTTTGGTTCCAGAGATTGCCCTCACTCCCCAGACTATAGAGCGATTCGCCTCACGCTTCCCCCATAAGGTAGCTGTCCTCCATAGTAAACTCTCCTTAGGGGAACAATTCGATGAGTGGCAGCGAATAAGAAACGGGGAATTTGATGTAGTTATTGGTTCCAGGAGTGCTATTTTTGCTCCTCAACCTGACCTGGGTCTTATAGTTATTGATGAGGAGCATGAATGGACCTATAAGCAGCATGATAAATCTCCCCGCTACCACACTCGTGATGTAGCTATAAAGTTGGCTGACTTAACCGGGGTGGTAGTTATTCTAGGTAGTGCTACCCCTGATGTGGGGACTTTTTACCATGCTCAAAGAGGGGACTATCGCCTACTTCAGCTGCCTGAGCGAGTTACTCCTAGCGAGGGTTCGTCTCTGCCTCAGGTTAAGGTAGTAGATTTAAGGGATGAGCTTAAGGCAGGGAATAGAAGCCTTTTTAGTCGCTCTCTGTCACAAGCCACAGCTAAAGCGGTGGCCAGCGGGGAGCAGGTGATTCTATTTCTTAATCGACGGGGAGCGGCTACCTTTATTCAATGCCGAAGTTGTGGCTTTGTGCTCCGCTGCAGGCGTTGTGAGGTGGCTCTCACTTACCATTTTGTCGAGGAGGCTTTAGTCTGCCACCGGTGTAACTATAGAATGCCAGTTCCGCAGATTTGCCCACGGTGCTTGAGTCGCCGGATAAAGTTTTTAGGCATTGGCACCCAGAAGTTAGAGCGGGAAGCCGGCTACACTTTCCCCCAAGCCAAGCTGCTGCGCTGGGATAGTGATATTACTAAAGGGAAGTATTCTCATCAGGAGATATTAAGCAAGTTTCGTGCCCACGAGGCTGATATTCTTATCGGCACGCAGATGATTGCCAAGGGATTGGATTTACCTCTGATTACTCTGGTGGGGGTAGTTAGTGCTGATACCAGTCTAAACCTGCCTGACTTCCGGGCTGGAGAGAGGACCTTTCAGCTCTTGAGTCAGGTAGCGGGGAGAGCCGGGCGTGGCATTTTAGGGGGACAGGTTATCATCCAGACCTACTCCCCAGAGCACTATGCCATTCAGGCGGCAGCTAAACATGACTATGCTTCTTTCTATGATAAGGAAATTGCCTATAGACGTCAGCTTCATAATCCCCCCTTCACCCGTCTGGTCTGTCTCACTTACAGCCATACTAACGATGTTCTTTGCCAGAGAGAGGCAGAAAGAATGCGGGGTCTCCTTATTGAAGAAAGAGACTCCAAGGGAATAGCTGACCTAAGTCTAATTGGACCAGCCCCGGCATTTATTCACAGGCTACGAGGGAGGTTTCGCTGGCAGCTCATACTTCGTGGCGCTGAGCCCTCTGCTTTTCTATCACAGATACCTATTCCTCATGGCTGGACAGTAGATATTGACCCGGTGAGTCTACTTTAAGAGGCTAATTGAGTGAATTTTATCCGCTTCATCGACGCTATTCCTTATTTCTTGAACCGCCTCTCTAAGGCTTATAATGGCACTGGTGAGGCTCTTGAGGTGGTAGCCATGCTCATTCCATAGCTGAGGTAAGCTTTTCTAGCGCTTTCTCCGTCTCTATTTTCTTTTTGGCTGCTTGTTCCTCTATTGAACCTTGACGATAATAGTCGGTGACAGTTAGTGGCTCTGGGGCAAGATAAAAAAGGTCTTCAAATTTGTGTTTGGGAAAGGCTTTTATCGCCCCGATAATGAATTTTTGATTGATGCTGCGCTTACCCTCTCTCACCCGATAAATCTGGCTTACCGATATCCCCATAGCCCAGGCTAACTCAGATAGGTTCTTATAGTTCTTGTCGCGAAGTTCGAAAATCCTTGTCTTGATTATCATAACTATCACCCCAAATTAGGACAGATGGCTATATTATAGTCATTAATATGCCAATTGTCAAGTCCCTTCATCTCCTATTAGTTGTTACCTATCTATCTGAACGAGAGCAGCTATCTATTTTGGCTGTTATGTTACAAAACTCTCAGCTAATTTTGGACTCTTGGATTGAAAATTGACTGGGCTACGCTGCTTGATACAGACTTGAACCGTGTTAGAAAACATGAGTTTGGGAGTTTCATACCCGGTTCTCGAAATAATGAAACACTATGGATGAGCTGGATGCGCGCCTAGAGGGATTCGAACCCACGACCCTCGGTTCCGAAGATTGACATTAACTATGCCACCTAGTACTGTCAGGATAGTACGATGGCCTATCTAGTTTATTGTCCAGCCTCATCCTGTATCTGGACATACCATTTTGTGATATTACGTGCCGGGTAGTATGTTGGCAAAATGTTGGCAAAAATATTCCTTTTGATGAGGCCAACCACTAAACAATAAACTAGGGTTTAATATGGTAGGCCATGCAGATTTCAAACCTGCGACACCCTGACTAAAAGTAAGAAGCACGATGTCCCACCCAGTCCCTCCAAATAGCATCTAGTCTCTTGCTGTTCATTAATGTTTTGAATTTCGTGCCTATAGGTACCGTTCTGTATCACCGTCTGCTAAACAGGTTGTCGGCAAAATGTCGGCAGAATCCTTCCTTTTTTACTATAAATTCTTGCGTTTAGCACCCAATCGTAAAATTTAGCGGACGTTTTTATATGCTATAATGTCTCTAATGAATATCTCTGATATTATTAGTTCTTCACTGTACCTTTGCTCTATGCTCTCTGGGTATTCCTACAGTGGCAGAGCAATGTATGTAAAGGGAGCAGAGAGAGCACGGGAGCACAACACTGAGAGGCAGATTAAGAAGTAATTCTGTCTAGTATGTGTATGGTCACAATTAGATGAATTGTAAACTGTGCGAAAGGTACAGACTGGTTGTACTCCAACGAAAAGCTATGCCTTCCTAAAAATCAATCATAAATTTACCGTTCTGGTAAAAGCGTTCGTTATCAACCCATATCTCACCGCCTTCACGGAGGTCGCATATCATATCCCAGTGGATGGCTGATTCATTTTTACTGCCTGTCTCAGGGTAGCCGGCGCCCAGTGCCATATGGAAGCTGCCGCCTATTTTCTCATCGAACAGTATCTCACGGGTAAAGCGAGTGATGCCCTGGTTGGTACCAATGGCAAACTCGCCCACAAAGCGTGAGCCTGCGTCAGTATCCAGTGTCTGGAGCAGAAAGTCTTCGTTCTTGTCAGCGCTTGCTTTAACTACCTTACCCTGCTCGAACCATAGCCGGACACCGATTACCTCTCTCCCTTTGTATATTGCCGGATATGAAAAATAGACATTGCCCTCAATACTGTCCTCAACCGGCCCGGTAAATATCTCTCCGTCAGGCATATTGCAGTGGCCATCACAGTTGACAAAGCTACGCCCGGCGATGCTGAGACGCAAATCAGTCTCCGGACCCCTGATATGTAAGTTTGCTTTCCCCTTTAGCCAGCTGACTATCTTTTCTTGGCGGGCCGAAACCTGTTGCCAGTATCCCACCGGGTCATCCATATCAGGCAAGCAGGCACCATAGACAAAGTCCTCGTATTCGCTGAGGCTCATCTCGGCATCTTGGGCAAATGCGTTGGTTGGGAAAGCGGCCACTGTCCACCGTAGCTCCTCGGCGGCAGAACGGCGCATGAAGGTGCGCATTAATTCCGTGCGCGCCCGCTGCTGCAATACTATTTTGCCCGGCTCCACATTGCTGAGAGCTCTAGTGTTACTCTCGGCAATTACCGAAATGCGTACATCGTATGTCTCCATGACCAGTTCTAGCGGTTTGGGCACATGTTTGAGCTGTTCATCTGAAGCGTAACGAAAGAAAATCTCCTCGGTATCAGATAGAGAGATCATCATCAATGGGTGTCCTCCTGCCTGCAATACCCTGACATAGATTTCCTTCAGCAGCGGCTCAGCCAGGACGCTGCCGTTTATCAACACGCGGTCACCCTCACGCACCGCTACCGAATAATCAACCAGTGTCTGAGCCAGTTTCTCAATCCTCAGGTCTGCCATTGTTCTCTCCTTTCCCACTCTTGCGTTGCAGGTTATTGGTATACATCATAACACGAAAGGCGAGCTACAGCCACGATTTCTAATAACTAAATAATAACTGAAAAGGAATAACGTTATTTATTAACCAAGAGAACAACTTCTAGGACGAGTAACACATATTGGCTTTTCGTTCAATCGCAGCCGAGTTCTAATCTTACTCAGAGCCTTGAGGGAATCCCTGGTGAAAGATAACAAAGGGGAGCAGATTAATAGCCCGAAAGTCGCGGTGCCCCAAATCCGCCAGGTTGGGATTTTCTCCGCGAGAAAGCTCGAAAAGAGAGATTCGTTGCCCAAAGTGCTACCAAATTACGGTGTGCCACTCCGATTCTCCTCCAAATCGAGGGCAGGCTATAGAACTCACGCCAAACCCAGTCACACCCCTTTTGCAGCATCTCTCGTGACATTAGCTTTGGCTCAAACACGGGGTTAGACTCATACTGTGACCAGTCTTTGGTGACTACTCGACCAGCCTTATCTAAGGATTCGCAGAGAGCGGTGCCCGGATACGGCACAGGCCAGGCAAACTGAGCACTCTCTAGCCGCATTTTCTGGGCAAAGCGGACGGTTCGTTCGAAAACATCTTCATCGTCTTCGTCTAAGCCAAGGATAAAGAAGCCGTGGATGGCGATGCCGTAGGAGTGGATCTTTCTGATCACTGTTTCGTATTCGTCCACCACATTGACCCTTTTGCCCACCGCCGCCAGATTGGCTGGGGACAGTGTCTCAAACCCGATGAGTAGGGCCATGCAGCCACTCGCGGCTGCCAGTTTGAGTAATTCGTCATCTCTCGCTACTGTAACTGAGGCTTGGGCAGCCCACCTGATTTTATAGGGAACAAGTGCGCGAAAGAGCTCTTTAATGAACTTAGGGTTGCCGACGATATTATCATCAACGAAGCCGATGGGTTTCCTATGGTTCAATGTTTCGATCTCCTTGAGGATTTCTTCTACCGGGCGGCAGCGATAAGTATGGCCGAAGAATGAAGTAACTGAGCAGAAAGAGCAGGCATAGGGACAGCCTCTAGTGGTTGAGATCGTGTTCGGGACATAGTAAGCTCCCTTGGTGAATAAGTCTCGCCTGGGGATAGGCAAGTTGAGCAAGCTGGGCTGGTCGCGTTGGCTGTACACCTTTTGTAGTTTGTTTGCCTTGAAATCCTCGATCACATTTGACCAGATTCCTTCGGCTTCCCCGATTACCACGGCATCGGCGTGCTGACTTGCCTCTTCGGGCAGGGCGCTAGGATGGCTACCCCCTAAGATAACCTTCACTCCCCTCGCTCTGAAGGTATCGGCAATCTCGTAGGCACGTTGTGCCGTGATAGTTAGTGAGGTTATCCCTACTAAGTCGGTTTCCTTTTGGAAATCAATATATGTGACATTCTCATCAGTTAAGGAGACTTCGACCGCTGGTGGGGTTAGCGCGGCAACTATCGCCAGACCCAGGGGTGGGCATGGAGGCTTCTTCCGCTTTCGGAGATTCTCTTGTGTAGCAGGGACAATTAGATCTAGTTTCACGAGGACACCTTCTCTCAAGGTAGCATATGTCATTATATAGCGGATCAACCTTTATTGCCATAGAGAACTTAGGAACAGGTTGCGTTCTAAAGTTGGTTGTTCTTAGATCACCTGAAAAGGATTCGATTTGCACATTCTGACGTTTAGTTACATTGGTTATTAGTTAGAGCTACACCCTACTACAGCGACGACTCGCGCAGATTGACAATGTAGGAAACAACCTCGACGAAACCTTCCTCTACAGCGAGCTTGCTCATATATCTGGCGACCTTATTCAGTTTCTGCGACTGCTGGATTGTAAGCTTCGGGTTCGCTATGAAAACACTATGTGGGAAAAGATCGAATAGGGACATATCAGTGGTAGAGTCACCGAACACCATTACATTGGCAGGAGAAAGGCTTCCATCTACCACTTGCCCCAGTAATCTCATTAGTGTTCTCCCCTTGCTAATACCTTCTTGCATGAGATGAAGTATGTATCCTGAATCAAGGAGTTGGGTTTCCCCTAAGTGCCTCCGTAATTCTGAAACTTCTACCCCATGTGACCATATTACTATATCAATAAGGCGATCTTCATTGTCTTCGCGTTCTTTAATCGCGTTAGGGTACAATGCTTTCAGTTTCTCTAAGGCTTCTAGGGCAAGTCGGCGGGAGTAACCCAAATCCACAGGCCGAGTATCGACCCTTAGCTTGGCAACACCGCCGTTCTCGGCAATGAGGGGGCCGGTAATGCCTAAATCATGAGCCAGTGATTCAAGTTCGGGCAGCGTCCTGCCGGAGACAAGACCTACGATTATACCTTGTTCCTCGAGACGACGAATAACCTGCGAAACTACCGGGTTGATGGGGTCTCCACCGGTAGTTATAGTTCCGTCGACATCAGTCATGACGAGCCTAATCTGGCGTGCTAATTGAGGAGAGATTTGTTTATAAGATTTAGGCATGAATGCCTTATCTTATCCCAGCTAGAGAATACTGTCAAAGGTTTATTGTAGAGAGTCTGTATTGAACATCCGACTGTTTTGTTACGTAATTACACTTTCTAGCGGATTGTTGTTTTACTCATAAAGCAATGTCCCGCTAACAGTCTAAGTGAAGGGCATGAAGGAATATGAATTGTGCAGGCCTTATTAAAAGACTACTCGACAACTGATGCCGCGTTTTTCAAAGCCCGAACAGAGCTCCTGGCTTTTCAGGGATAGGGAGGGACGCTCTAACTGATATTTCCGATAAACCCAGTCAGCATAGTGATAATTCATTCTATCAATCAAAACGTAATCTACTTTTCCATCAAGGATATTGACCAGTGCCTCAGCCCCGGGAAGCATTGGTGCAATCATTGTGAAAGTCCTAATGCCAGCTAAATATAACTCTCCAAGTGCCCCTATTCTTTCCTTAATCGGAGAAGCGTGTGGTTCAAACAAACGTCTTATCTTGTCATCCGCTGTAGTCACGGTGATCCCAACTTCAACATCGGGTGACCTCCTCAGTAATTCCAGATCCCGCAATACCAGTGTGGACTTTGTCTGGATAGTGATTGGCCAATTATGTTGAATCAATATTTCAAGGCATTTCCTGGTTAGCTTGTATTTTCTCTCTACTGGTTGATATGGATCGCATACTCCACTTATCCAAACCCTGCCAGCCGGTTTTCTTTTTACTTCCTTCCGTAGTAAGTCCGGAGCATTGATTTTCACATCAACAAACTGACCCCAGGGTTCTTTATGCGCGGTGAACCTCTTCATGAAGCGAGCATAGCAATAAGTACAGGCATGCTGACAACCTGTATAAGGATTGATGGTATACTTATAAACCTTAGATCTGGATAAGGCACTTCTGGCGGTTATCTCTCTAACAATCATTGCTACCATCTTTAATTATACAATAGCTTGAAAAGTCACCCATTATGAACAGAAGTCCGTTCTGTTGCATTCTAGCTATTTTTTGATTTTTGGTTTCTATATTCTAACTTCTAACTCAATGGAAAAGAAGATCCGTTGGTGGCTACGTCCATGTAAACATACCCATCATAGCGTGGTTCAAACAAATTATTATTTGTTGTAGTTATTCGAACTCATCCATTGACAATACTATTCCGCTGCGCTTCATAGCGGCAGGTGCAGCGCTTTGTTAGGTTTTGTTATTATGTTCCACAGTTATGACTACACTTCCCTTTTTGTGTCCTGTTTCGACATACCTGTGAGCCTCGGCAATTTGTTCCAACGGATAGCGTCTATCAATGACAGATTTTAACTTTCCCGCCTCCATAAGCTCTTTGAGGAAAATTAAATCTTCAGCCTTTTGGCTTACTCCCCCAAATATTGCTTTTTTACTGCCTATCTTTGTAGTCCGTGGCCCTCGAAGCATCTGTGACACCCCAGGGTTAGCTGAAAGATAGCGTCCATTTTGCTTTAGCGAGCTTTCACTATGTGAAAACGAACTCTTGCCTACCACGTCAAAAATAACATCATAGGTCTCACCGCTTTTGGTGAAATCTTCTTGAGTGTAATCAATGACCTGGTCTGCACCAATCGAGCGCAGCATGTCCAATTTACCCGTGCTATCCACGCCAATCACTTCAGCCCCAAAGTGCTTGGCAAGCTGTACTGCAAAAGTACCTATACTTCCACCTGCACCATTAATCAAAACCTTTTGTCCGCTCTGGATATTTCCTTTTCTAAGATAATACAATGCCTCAAGTCCCCCAACAGGAACGGCGGCGGCTTCCTCATAGGTCATATTGGCCGGTTTTATTGCCAGCACCCCTTCTTCAGGTAGACATTTGTACTCGGCATAAGCACCTAAACCAAAACCGGGAGTTCCAAAAACCTGGTCACCTTTCTTAAATAGTTTTACATCTTTGCCTACTGCTTCAACTTCCCCGGCTAGCTCTTGCCCTAGTATTTTTTTTCTTGGTCCTCTGATACCAAATGCTATTCGCATGATGAGTCGGAGCAAGATAGGGAATTTGAGCCTTCGCATCTCACAGTCCCCTGCAAATACTGTTGTCGCATAAACTTTTACCAGTACTTCATTGTCCTTGGGGATAGGTTTGGCTACCTCTCTGAGCTGAAGAACATCCGGAGGCCCGTATTTTGTGCATACAATTGCTTTCATAAGTATTCCTCTAAGGTTGTCAGGTTTTGTTATTATGTTCCACAGTTATGACTACATTACCCTTCTTGTGTCCTGTGTCAACATAGCTATGAGCCTCGGCAATCTGTTCCAACGGATAGCGCCTATCTATGACTGCTTTTATCTTCCCTGCCTCAATAAGCTCTTTGAGGAAAACTAAATCTTCAGCCTTCTCCATTAATCCTGTTGGCAGCCATATTGCCTTTTTGCTGCCTATCTTTGAAGTCAGAATCGCCAGCGTAGGGAAAGTTTTAAGATAGACCCCCCTTTGCTTTAGCGAGCTCTTACACCGTGAAAATGAACTCTTGCCTACCGTGTCAAAAATAATGTCATAGGTCTGGCCGCTTTTGGTAAAATCCTCTTTAGTGTAATCAATTACCTTATCGGCTCCCAGAGATTTCACCAATTCTAAATTCGTGGTACTGCATACCCCGGTAACTTCTGCCCCAAAGTACTTAGCAAGCTGTACCGCAGCTGTACCTATCGCTCCAGAAGCGCCATAGATAAGGACTTTTTGTCCGCTCTGAATATTTCCTTTTCTAAGGAAAGGCAATGCTGTTAATGTCCCATCAACGACGGCGGCGGCTTCTTCATAGGTCATATTGGCCGGCTTTAGTGCCACCACCCCTTCTTCAGGCAGACATACATACTCGGCAGAAGCACCAAGACTGGCACCGGTAGATGCAAAAACTTGGTCACCTTCTTTGAATAGTTTTACATCTTTGCCTACTGATTCAATTTCCCCGGCTAGCAAAGCCCCTGGTGTAGTTTTTCTTGGTCTTATGAGACCAGAGAAAAGCCTTGCAATAAATGGGTCACCCTTTCGAAAGTGGCAGTCCACTGCTGTTACTGTTGTCGCATATACTTTTACCAGTATTTCATTGTCCTTGGCAGTAGGTTTTTCTACCTCTTTGAGCTGAAGAACATCCGGTGGTCCGTATTTTGTGCATACAATCGCTTTCATTAGTTTTCCCTCTAATTTACTTTGATTTGGTCATTTGCAGTATAGTACTGTACGACAGATGGCTAAGGCGTATTTTGCATATTTAGGCTCAAGTATATTCCTATGCAAAAAGCGTGTCAATTACATAACGAGCTATTTAAGGGTAGTTTGCTTCTCTGGAAGCTCAAAATGAATGGAAAGTAACAGTGTGTTCGTATCATTGCACATTCTGACGGTTTGTTAACTTAATCTCCTGCTAATAACACTACCCCGTCTCCAAAATGGTAACTACATTCTGTATGGACGAGGGTTAGTGCGGAAGACCTCATAAAACCGCTTGAAAAGGTAATGCGTTTATCCTTATCATTAATCCATGCCAACTGGTGAACAACAGGCTTGGGAAATCTTATCAGGACTTGATCCCAAAGACGTATGCATCAGAGCAAAAGTAGCCTTTGATGACTTATCAGGTGTATACATTCTGAAATCATTTCTTCAGGATATTATCATTGCTCCGAAGGATAAAAAGATATTTGGTAATTCCCTAGTAAGTGACTTCCTTCTGAAGGAACTTGGTAACTACTCTAGACTTTCAGTCCTATGGTATCTAATTAGCGCAAAGGATATACCATTGTCAGGAATGTTGATTAGACCTGCCGATATGCCAGGAGGGCAGATATACTTGAAGGGGTCACACGTACTTCCACTTGACAAGGTTGCTGGGAAGTATGGTAGTGATAGACAAGGGTTTCTCAAGAAGGGTACTGAACTGGGGGGTGAACAGCTGAACTTTGGAGACGCTTCACTAAGACTCCACCCTTTTCCGAGAGTTCCCGTATCGATACTACTATGGGAAAACAATGAAGAGTTCTCTGCGCGGTGTAACCTTCTGTTAGATTCTACTTGTAAGCTTCAGCTACCAGTAGACATCATCTGGTCAACTGCTATGATGAGCATATTGATAATCCTCTAGCATGCCCCCCATTGAACAGAATAGCGATTTGTTTCATAGCCACCGAAAAAGGTTTATGATTATTATAGACCTATATTTTGCCGGGGAACCGAGGAGTGACATAATGGAGGATTAACTGGAGGGTTCTAAGTCTATTATTGATGACAGTAGGCTTAATGATTCTGGCATTTCCCAGCCAAATATTAGCCTAGGGTGATAGAGTTGAGCTAACTTTGAGACTGCTTCCTAGGTATTATTATATTGAGATAATTCCCGGAGAAAATAAGACCCTATACCCGGAAATCGAAAACTCTAGTAATAAGGCGATTAACTGAACTTATAGTTGGTGTTGAAAAAGGCACTTATGCCAAGTCGCCGAGAGCCTTTACATTTGGGGAGTATCTGACAGAGTGGTTGCAATACCACGTTCAGCTACATTGCTGTCCTCGGACAGCTGAGAGCTACAGACATATAATACACCACTACATCATCCCAGCTCTGGGCCAAATACGCCTGAGTGAATTAAAACCTCAACACGTCAGTAGCTATTGCTTCCATGCTTCCACCCAAGAACTCAGCAACAGAACTGTCCTGCACCATTTTCGCCTTTTGCATAAAGCCATGGAGAGCAGTTTAAAATTGAGGCTTATAGCCATTAATCCCTGTGATGGTGTAGACCCTCCACGACCGATAGAAAAAGAAATGAAAACCCTTTCCCCGGATGAGCTAAGCGAGTTCCTTTCCGCCATAGGTAAGGTACCCTGGCCCTATTACTACCTGTTTTACTTCATGCTATTTACCGGACTACGTAGGTCAGAGGCTTTAGGACTAACCTGGGGTGATTTGGACCTTACTCTCTGTACGCTGTCAGTGAAGCAGACTCTACATCAACTAAGCGGGGGCAAATATGTTATGCAGCCTCCAAAGACACGAAATAGCCGTCGTTCGGTTGATCTATCACCTTCGACACGTACGGTCATCTTATTTCCGGTGCCGGTAAGATAGCAGCTGAACAATTGGATAGACTGCTTAAGCCATGGTTGCCGGAGGTAAAAAATGTTGGCAAAATGTTGGCAAACGAAGAAGAGTCAGGCACGCGCCTAGAGGGATTCGAACCCACGACTCTCGGTTCCGAAGACCGATGCTCTGTCCGCTGAGCTATAGGCGCATGTATCTAATTTACGCACGAAAACGTCATCATGTCAACCAGTATAAGATAAAATTGCTAACCATTTGCTAACATTTCCTCAACCGACTGCTCTGCATCTTTCCGCAGACCCTCCTCGAAGCGAAGTGCCGCTGCTTCTTGGAGCCCAGGCATTATATGCGAATAGATGTCGAGAGTAATGCCGATGCTACTATGCCCAAGACGCTCACTCACTATCTTGGGGTGAATGTGAAATCCAAATCAGGCAGTATCATCCTGCTTCTTTGTTCCACTGAAGGGAATTCGATGGTGTCCTTGGCTCCTATCGCCTCCAGCGCTGCCGGTAGTGTCTCCCCTGGACTGCACTGGGAGA
>Ga0209991_10000377_pt1 | contig 20092 bp, 16 predicted proteins | sample ChitaG_FD_183167 | JGI IMG/M metagenome (GOLD analysis project Ga0209991, IMG submission 183167) | Deep subsurface microbial communities from South Pacific Ocean to uncover new lineages of life (NeLLi) - Chile_00310 metaG (SPAdes)... | ecosystem: Environmental > Aquatic > Marine > Oceanic >... | reverse complement strand
ACAAAAAAAGAAAGTCAATCTCAGTGCATACCTGGTGAGGAGAGTTTGTTGTCAGCGAGACAGCTTTTTTATGAGGTTTCCATGAAGATCGCGAAGATTGATTTGGAGGGGCATCTCGCCGGGCAAGGTATGAGTTGCGCAGGCAAGGCAAGGATCATATGCTCTGAAAGCCATTTCCACCATGTTCAAAAGTCCCTGATTCACTTCGCCTTTCTTGATCAAGCGCTGCGCCGCTTTTTTGATGGACATGCAAATCCCGGCATTGTTTTGACCAGTCGCCACGATAAGATTCACTTTAGTCATAATCCCTTCCTGGTCGGCCCAATAATGATGGAACAAAGTCCCCCGAGGGGCTTCCACACATCCTAGCCCTTCACCCACAATCCCTTGAGGGATGATCCTTACTTCCTTTCTGGTGATTTCTCCGTTTGTAGCAAGCTCAAGGAGCCTTTCTGCAGCATACATTACCTCCACAAGCCTCGCCCAGTTGAAAGCCAGGGTGGCATGAGAGGGCTTCTCACCCAGAATGTGGAACATCTTCCCATATGCCTCCTGAGCAAAGGGAGTTGCCATTCCATCGGCAACATTGAGCCGGGCAAGAGAATTAACTCGATATACCCCACTTTCCTTCCCATCTACTAATCCCCTCCAACCCACAGACTTTAAGTAAGGGAACTTAAGATAAGACCAAGGTTCAACACGTTCTTCAATGTAGTCTAAATACTGCTTCGGCTTGAACTTAGCGACTTCCTTCCCTTCCTGATTCACCACTCTTATGTCTCCGTCGTAGAAGTTCACCCTGTTGTCTTTATCAACCATCCCCATGTAGTAGGTTTCATGGCGATAGATATCACCAGTAATAAGGTCCGCAATCTCCTTTTTGCTAAAAATGAGGTTATCGAAAAGTTCCAAGCTGAATTTACTGAACTCGACCAAAAACCTTGCCATCTCCTCAATCTGTTTTCTTTCTTCCTCCAAGAGAGGCTTAGATACTCCTCCAGGAAGCCCGAAGACAGGATGCGTTGCCTTTCCTCCTATTATTTTCTGAATTTCCTGAGCATATTTCCTAGCAATTATCACCTTTTTTCCGATATCCAGTCCCACTGCCTCTATTACACCCAAGATGTTTCTGTTGGCCGGGTCAGCAGCGGATCCGACGATGAAGTCAGGGGCAGCGAGGAAGTAGAAATGAAGGATGTGGCTGCTGAGTATATGCGCGCAGTAGAATAGTTCCCTAATTTTCGTGGCGACAGCAGGAGGCTTAACGTCAAAGATGGCATCCATCGCCTTCGTCGAAGCCATATGGTGAGCTCCGGGACATATTCCACAAATCCGAGGAGTTATGCGTGGCATCTCTTCTACCGGCCTTCCCTCGCAGAACTTCTCGAATCCCCGAAGCTCTACTACCTGGAAGAAGGCTTCGACGACATCCCCTTCCTCGTTAAGAAAGATCTCTATCTTACCTTCCCCTTCCAATCTACTTACAGGTTCAATGGTAATTTTCTTCATTTATCCTCACGCATTTTCTTGTTTAGTAAAGCCACTGGCAAAGTGAAGCGATAAAAAGTCCCCACTGGATCTTTAATTCCGTTGACAAGCCTCACAATTTCCTCTTCCGGGAGTTCTTTTTCGTCACTTACGGCCAAAATAGAAGCGATAGCGGCGATCATCCTTGCTCCCTGGTCCTTGACCCCTGGTGGGGGACCCATGCATCCCCGACAAGGCATAAGCGCTTTGATGCAACTTGCCCCGCATCCTCCCCTTGTCGCCGGACCCATGCACAATATACCTTGCTCAAGAAGGCATGTTTTCGGGTCGGGGATGAGCTCATGAACCCTTACGATTCGAGAGATGCTCTTGTTTTCTCTATCTAAAGGGCACTCATCGCAGAGCGTCTTGTCGGAAGCGATCACCGTCCCCTTGGGAGGAAGTTCCCCCTCTTGCATAAGCAAGAGATGCAGGAGAAGCTTTTCTATCAGCTCCACCGCCGGGGGACATCCAGGAAGGGAGTAATCTACATCCACCACTAGGGGAAGTGCCTTCCCGTCTTCCTGAAGTTCAGGCAAGGTAAGAACAAAGTCTCCCACTCTTACCTCCGTCTGCGGGGTGATGAAATCGGGGTTTACAGTTGAAGGAGTATCTTTGTAGACGGCACGAAAGATTTCTTCCTTACTCGTCAAGTTACAAAGCCCTGGAATGCCGCCGAAGCAGGCACAGGAGCCAAAGGCCATGAGGGCCTTCGATTTCTCCCTCAAAAGGTGGGCCATCTGTTTCTGCTGAGAGGTCCTCACCGTGCCGTGATAAAGCCCAAGGTCTATCTCTCTCTCTCCAAACCTCTCAAATTCCTTGAGCTTAAAATCCATGGCGGTCGGCCAGAAAACTATTTCGGCTGCCTCGACGAGGTCAAGGACTTTCTCAGCAAGGTCGAGGATGGCAATGTCACACCCTGAGCAGGTGGAACCTAACCCGACAGCCAGCTTCAACTTCATTTCCGAATTCCTTTCCAAGGATTCGGTCCCCATCTCCTTATCTCTTCGATGAAATTGGTGACCACCTGGGCAAATTTCTGCCCTTCAGCGGCGGAGACCCACGCCAGTTTCAGCCTTTCAGGCTCAAGTCCGAGTTGCGGCAGAAGACTTTTGGTCAGCATCACTTTCCTCATGGTCTTATAGTTTCCCGTCATGTAGTGACAATCCCCGAGGTGGCACCCCCCGATAAACACGCCGTCGGCGCCATCTCTGAACGCTTCAAGGATGTGCTCGGGGTCCACCGAACCGGAACACATCACCCTTATCATCCTTAAATTGGACGGGTATTGGATTCGATTTATCCCGGCAAGGTCGGCGCCAGCATATGCGCACCAGTTACAACAGAAGCCAATGATTCTAGGTTCGAAATCTCCCATCTTCACGCCTCCGTCAAAGCAGCAGCGAGCATTGCCGATATCTGGTTCCTCATGAATCCTCGCAGTTGGGCGGCGCCAGATGGACAGGCGGAGGCGCAGGTGCCGCACCCTTTGCAAAGCGCCTCGTTAACCACAGCGACATTCTTCTTTTGGTCTACTGTTATCGCCCCGTAGGGACAGAGAACGTCGCAAATTCCACAGCCGCCGCAGATTTTCTCTGTAACCTCGCAGACGATGCCCTCGGCCATTAGATTATCCTTGACCAGTACGGTGGTGGCTCGTGATGCTGCTGCCTTAGCTTGCGCGATGCTTTCTGAAATTGACTTGGGACCATGGGCAAGCCCACAGAGAAAGACCCCATCGGTGGCGAAATCCACAGGGCGAAGCTTTACATGTGCCTCTAAGAAGAAGTTATCCTCGTTTAAAGGCACTTTGTAAAACGTTGCAAGCTCCTTTGCCTCTTCTGGTGGAATCATCGGCACGCTTAGAGCAAGTATATCGGCGTCAACGGCTATCTTCTCACCAAGCACTAAGCCCTCAACCTCAATCCTCAACAGATACTCTCCATCCTTTTTCCGTCGACTCACCCGAGGTTTATCTTCGGGCTCGTAGCGTAGGAAGATAACCCCTTTCTGCCTCGCCTCTTGATAATATCGCTCATAAAACCCGTATGTCCTGATATCTCGGTAGAGGAGGTAAATATTCATTTCGGGTTTTATGTCTTTGAGCCTCAAGGCGTTCCTAATTGCCTGGTTACAGCACACCCTGCTGCAATATGGTCGCTCACTGTTACGGGAGCCAACGCACAGAATCATCACCAGGTTATCGCAATTGATGATATCTGGATTCTCTTTTGCTATTTCCTTCTCAAGCTCAAGCTGAGTAAGGACCCTCGGGTCTTTCCCGTAGAAGTATGCATCGGGTTTATGTTCTTTGGCTCCGGTGGCGATGATAGTCACGCCATGCTCTATCCCCTCTATGGCCCTGCTTCGATATCTCATTATTTCAGTAGTGAAGTTCCCCACGTATCCATAGGCGTCCACAATATAAGCATTGGTGTATACCCTTATCTGAGGATGTTCCTCAACCCTTCTTATCAAGTGGGACAGATAGGAATGGACATCTTCACCACCCAGGTTATAGTATATTCTCCTTGCCATTCCACCAAGCTCGCTGCTTCTTTCGATAAGATGGACTTCAAATCCCTGATCGGCGAGCGCGAGGGCAGCTGTCATTCCCGCTATTCCTCCTCCAATAACCAGAGCGGAGTGATTAACCGGGAGAGATAAAGGTTTTAGAGACTTTTTCAGCCTTGTCTTTGCTACAGTCATCCTCACCAAATCCTGCGCCTTCGCCGTTGCATGCTCTGGCTCATGTATGTGAACCCAGGAACATTGGTCACGAATATTGGCCATTTCAAAAAGGTATTTGTTCAGACCGGTTTCCCTTATGGTCTCTTGGAACAAAGACTCATGGGTTCTGGGCGAGCAGGAAGCAACAACCACTCGATTCAGATTGTACTCCATAATCTTTTCCTTTATCCTCTCTTGGGTATCCTGGGAGCAAGTATAGAGGTTGTTTTCGGCATAAACCACATTAGGGAGGGTTTTAGCAAATTCCGTAACCTGAGGGACGTTCACCACCCCCCCTATGTTAATGCCGCAGTGGCATATAAAGACACCAATTCTGGGCTCTTCCTCGTTGACATCTATTTCGGGGGGGTATTCCTTTATTTTTGTTCGCGTGTTTCGTCCGGGAGCGAGCAAAGTAGAAGCGCTCCCCGCAGCCGCGCTTGCCTGGATCACTGTCTCAGGGATGTCCTTGGGGCTTGAGAAAGCACCGCAAACGAATATCCCTGGTTTTGATGTCTCTATAGATGAGAAAGGCATGGTGCGGCAAAAACCATACTGATTGAGCTGGATACCCAGCCTCCTTGCCGTTTCCACCGTCTCCTTGGAAGGTCGAAGCCCCACGGAGAGGACAATGAGGTTAAATTCAGCAGTGGCTATTCTTCCGTCTTCATCAAGATATCTCACCGGGAAGTCTCCAGTTCCATTTGTCTCTTCAATTTGATATACCTTTGCCCTCAGGAACTTTATCCCTTCCTTCTTACCTCTCTCATAAAACCTCTCAAAACCTTTCCCTTGAGTCCTCATATCCATGAAAAAGATGGTTGCCTCAAGCTCATGGGGCACGTGTTCTTTGGCCACAATGGCTTCCTTTATGGCATAGGTGCAGCACACGGAAGAACAATAGTCACAATTGCAGCTTGCATCCCTCGAGCCTACACACTGAAGCCAGGCTATTTTCTTGGGTGGCTTTTTGTCCGATGGCCTGACAAGTGTCCCCTGGTAAGGCCCTGAGGCTGAAAGCATCCTTTCAAACTCAATGCTGGTTACCACATTGGGATATTTTCTGTACCCTAACTGAGGGATTAGAGAGGCATCAAATTCCTCGAAGCCGGGGCAGAGAATCACAGCTCCAACTTCAAGCTCCGCCATCTCCTCCTCCATGGTATGATCTATCGCTTCAGCCTTACAGGCTTCAATGCACTGAAGACACTCCGAGCAGACTCCACAATCTAAGCATCGGCTTGCCTCTTTGAGCGCATTATCCTCACTGAACCCTGTCTCTATCTCATCAAAGCCGGAAATCCTCTTTTTCAAAGGCAGAATTGGCATTTTCTGCCGGGGTTTCCGCTTCTCCCACAAAGGAAAGGGACTGGGTGTGGTGGTCCGCGAACCGTTCAGTTTCTCTTCCTCCAGTTCTCTTCCTCTTCTTAGATCCTGACCCTTGAGATATCTGATAATTGACTCCGCCGCTCGCTTTCCCGCAGTGATAGCTTCAATAGCTACACCTGGACCCGTTTGACAATCTCCCCCGGCGAAAACGCCTTTTCTGCTTGTCTCCAAGGTTAAGGCATCAACCTCTACGGTCCCTCTCTCAGTAACCTTTATTCCGCTGTCTCCAAGGAAGGAGGTGTCTGGAGCCTGACCTATTGCGGGAATCAGCGTATCAACCTCTAAATCAAACTCGGAGCCCTCAACAGGGATGGGACGTCTTCTACCTGAGACGTCTGGAGCACCTAACTTCATACGAATGCATCTCAGCCCTCTCACTTTCCCATTCTGGGTAAGAACTTTAATGGGTGTAACCAGGAATTTTATCTTGACCCCCTCTAGTTGTGCCTGGGCGACCTCTTCCTCTCTTGCAGGCATCTCAACCCTTGACCTTCGATAAAGAACGGTTACATCAGAGCCCCTGCGAATAGCAACTCTTGCTGCATCTATTGCCACATCGCCTCCGCCTGTCACTGCGACCTTCTTTCCTGTCTTCACTCCCTTATTCAGGTTGACCTGGCGAAGAAAATCAATTCCCTGAATAACACCGTCTGCATCTTCTCCTGCAATGTTTAGCTTTCGACTTCGATGAGCACCTATACCGATAAACACCGTCTTATATCCCTGTCGAAAAAGACCATCAATCTTCAAATCTCTGCCTATAGAGGTATTAGTTTTGATCTCTACCCCCAGACGTTTAACCCCTTCAATCTCTTCTTCCAGGATATTCTTCGGCAAACGATACTCAGGAATACCTACGTAAAGCATTCCACCTACCACAGGAAGCGCCTCAAAAACGGTAACTTTATAACCTTCTTTCGCCAAAAAGTAAGCTGTAGTGAGACCCGCTGGACCTGAACCAATGATGGCAACTTTTTCCTTTCTAGCTTTCACTTCCGGGATAGACTCTTCTCTTTTTCCGTAGTCGGCGGCAAACCGCTTGAGAGCTCGAATTGAAATTGGCTCGTCAATAGTACCTCGATAACACCTCTGTTCGCAGAGTGCCGGGCAAATCCGACCCAGAACGCCCGGAAAAGGAACACTTTCCTTTATTAAGTTGAGCGCCTCCTGGTATTTTTTCTTTGAAACCAAAGCGACATAGCCCTGCACGTTCACTCCCGCAGGGCAGGTGAGTCCACAGGGGGGTCTTTCTTCCTTCTCGATGGCAAAAGCGTTAGGGTAGGCCTGAGGAAATGGTCTGAATATCGCCTTCCTTTGCGCCAAGCCTTGGTCAAATTCGCTGGGTCTTTCTACAGGACAGACATCAACGCATTCACCACAGCCGGTGCATTTATCCAAGTCTATATATCTAGGATGTTTTTTTACCAGGACTTTGAAATTTCCTGGTTTACCCTGAATATCTAAAACCTCTGAACAAGTTATGACCTCTATGTTAAGGTCCCTCCCGCATTCAACAAGTTTGGGGGCCAGGATACACATGGAGCAATCGTTAGTAGGGAAGGTCTTGTCGAGCTGCGCCATGACCCCACCGATTGACGGTGACTGCTCCACCAGATAGACATAATATCCAGACTCGGCCAAATCAAGCGCTGCCTGAATTCCTCCAATGCCCCCCCCAACTACTAACACTGCTCCTATCGGTCTATCCTTTGTCTTCACGGCGCCATTCCCCTTTCTTCAACGCTTCCTCAGCAAGCTTTGCAGGATCTACTCTTACCCCCTTAGATTTTCTATCCACAATAGAGACTACCATCTGATGACGTAACTTCTGAGAGAGGGTGTCAATCTCCTTTATCTGATCGATGAACGAAGGATGCACATACCCTTCCCGCAGCGCCATACTCCGTAGAGCTTTCATCACGTCGGAAAAATTAACGTTCTGCGGGCAGTGCGCTTGACAAGTATAACACTGTGCACAGAGCCAGATAAAACCTGAGGAAAGTACTATTTCCCTCATCCCCAAAAGCACCATTTGGATTATTTTACGAGGGTTATATTCAGGGTCAATATCAGAAACTGGACAGCTTGCGGTGCAGAGCCCACAGGCAAAGCAGAGCTTAATGTTCTTCCCCCCCGGCTCATCGGCAACATCATACTTAAACCTTGTATCCAGTTCATTCAGCTCTATAGGCATCTTTCCGCCTCCCTTTTACCTTTGCCTTTACTTCTCACTCGCCCATCAGTCCGGCGGCTTCCAGAATTTCCGGAACCCTCTGCTCTCGGCCTATGAACATGATGTGAACTCCGTCACAAAGCCTCTCATCCTTTATCTGCCTTATGAGCCTTACGGCAATCTCTATCCCCTTTTTCACCCCTCTCTTTCTAGGGGTTTCATTAAGTTCATCAATTATCTTTTGAGGGACAAAGACGCCGGGGACATTTTCGTTCATGAATTCCGCCACTCTCGCAGAAACGACAGGTACTATCCCTGCTAAAATCTTAGTATTTTCATCCATCCTGCGGGCGTGCTCCATGAACCTTTTGAACTCATCTAGGTCATAGACAGCTTGAGTTTGAACGAATGAAACGCCCTCCTTTAGCTTCTTTTTGAATTTCAAGAGTTGAGGCTCGATAGGGTCTGCTGACGGAGTAGCGGATGTACCGACGCAGAAATCAGTTTTCCCGTCAAGTTCTTTCCCCGCCATATCTTTCCCTGAATTTAAGGTATGAACCAGATGGATGAGTTGGACTGAATCGAGGTCAAAGACAGGCTTTGCCTCATCATGATCACCAACATCGACGGAGTCACCGGTAAGACAAAGAACGTTATTTATTCCTCTGGAGCAAGCGAAGAGGAAGTCGGCTTGGATTGCGAGGCGGTTTCTATCACGGCATGTCATCTGAAGAATTGCCTCCCCACCTTGTTCCTTAATGAGAAGGCAAACCCCAATGGAAGGATAGCGCATCACCGAACTTTGATTATCAGTTACATTTATAGCATCCACCTTGTCCTTGAGAAGTTCAATATGCTCGATTACATTCTGGGTGTTAGTTCCTTTTCGAGGTGCAACCTCAACGGTTACGATGAAATCCTTCGCTTCAAGCGTCTCCCTGAAAGGTCTTGCCATCTTGCGTTCTCCTATTTCCGTATGACTTCAATCTTGCCCGGCCTTTTCACCGCTCGATAGTTTTTGGGCTCATAGTATCTCTCCATTAAATGGAGCCTCCCCTGTTTTTCAAGCCTCCGATAGGTAAGAACCCAAGCACAATCCTTCTCAGGGTCTATTTCGCACTTCCCCCCTCTTCTCGTTCCCCCGCACGGTCCGTTGAGAAGCCCTTTAGCACAGCGTGCAGCCGGACAAATCCCTCCTGTCCAGCAAAGGAGGCAATCCCCGCAAGCAGCGCATCTCTCAATCCAAACACCCTCTCCCTGGGGCATGCCTATGAAGGTAGTGTTGAGGGCGGGGAAGACTGGTTTTTCCTCAAATACATCGGCAATGGTCTGCACGCCCACACCGCATCCCATAGAAAGGATTGCTTCCACTTCCTGCGCTTTATCCCTGAGTTCCTGGACCATCTCTGTCTCACACTGTCTCTCGACGGTAGATTCGATTATGGAGAGCTCTTTCCTCTCCCTGCTTGCGACAAGCCTGAGCTGCGAGGAAAGAATCCCTACCTCCTTCTCCCCGCCAGCCCAGCAAATAGTAACACATGTCCCGCATCCTATCACCAGCATTTTCTTATACCCGGCGACCATGTTCCATATCTCTTCGAAAGGCTTTCTCTCAGCGATTATCATCGCCTCCCCTCCTCTATTCTCTCCGCTACCTTGGAAACCTCCTCAGCAAATCTCCAAGCCATGCCAGGACCGAGGTTGACTACTTTGACGTTTTCTCGATCCATCCCCATCTCCTGGAGCAGGCCTTGAGCGTATTTCACCCTCTCCTTCGCCCTTATGTTCCCTTCCAGATGCTGGCAGGCACCTTCCTGGCAACCCATCACCAGTACCCCGGCAGCGCCTTTTTCAAACGCCTTCAGGATGTGGATAAGGTCTACTCTCCCGACACAAGGAACGGAAATAACCCTGATTTGTGGAGGGTAGTGGATTCCCAACTTTCCAACACTGTCGACTACCGGATAAGCCGACTCGGCACAGCAGAAGACAACAATCCTGCCTTCTTCCATCGCTTCAATTTCAGCGAGAATTTGCTCATCGCTAAATCCGGAGAACTCTATTGCCTTAGCTGGGCAGATGGATGTGCAAATTCCGCATTCATCACAAGCCAGGTTGTAAATCTGAGCTACGTCTCTTTTTTCATTCATGAAAAGCTGCTTCGCCTCCTTACTGCGCTCCAAGCGAACTAACCGAATTGCGCTGTGGGGGCAGACACGGATGCAGGTAAGGCATGCCTGGCATCTATCAGGTTCAGCCTTCACCTTGTCCCCCTCTACCCTCGCCTTCCCCCCAGATAAGAGCTCATAGACGTTCATGGCAACACTCGAAACATCCATCCACGTTCTGGTGAGGTCCAAATCGCCTCGGCAGCTTCCGACGAAAAATATCCCCTTCCTGCGAGAGGAGACAGGATAAAGGTAAACATTTTCATCCTGATAAAAGCCTTGTGAGTCGGATCCTGCTTTCAGCATGGAACTCAAAGCTTCCGCCCCTTTAGAAGACGGAGTTTTCGTCTCGACCACCAGCAGGTCGCAAAACAGGGCCACCTCATCTGCGAGAAGGAGTTCCTTCGCCTCTATTCTCACTCGACCATCCTCACAAGATTCTATTTTCGGCTTCCCCTCAAACTTCAGAAACACCACTCCCCGATTGCGAGCTTCCCGGTAAAGCGCCTCCACCCCTTCACTATCTACTTTGAGATTCTTACAAAAAACGTAGACTTCACTACCCAGCCTCTCTTTAACCGCCAAGGCGTTGTTCAGAACGGAGAGCGTGGAGAGGCGGGAGCTTTCACCGGAAAGACCGAGGACAAAGACTATAGTCTCAGGTCTTCTTGAAAGCTTCTCCGGAGTTTGAAGCGTCTTAACAAGCTCTTGTTCTGAGACGATACCAGGAGTTTGTTTGAAGTCGGCTGACGGGATTTCGGTCATCTGTCCGGTAGCGAAGATAATAGCCCCAAGTTTGCGGTAGAACTCCTCTTCCCCTCTCCTTATCCTCACGGAGAAATTCCCCACATCCCCATCCACTTTCACCACGGACGCTTCCGTAAAAACTTCTATGTTTTCATCCTCTTCTATCGCCTTTGCCATCGAGCCGATGATTTCCTCAGGAGAAGGCTTGGCGACATAAAAACCCTCTCCTCCCAATGTCGGTGCTCTTTCCACCAATGTCGGCTTCAATCCAAGCCGGGAAATCTGGAGAGCTGATTTCATCCCGGAAAAGCCCCCACCTACTACGAGTACCCCCCGTGTCACCTCAACTTCTTCCCTTCGACTCTTCTTTAGCAACCGGACCCTGTTCACTGCCATTCTTATCATCTCAAGCGCTTTTTCTGTGACATCAGTCTCGTGAACCCAGGAACACTGCTCCCTGATATTTGCCATAGAAAGGGGATTGGAATTTAACCCTGCTTCCTCAAGCGCTCTGCGAAAAACTGTTTCCTTCAGCACTGGAGAACAGGCGGCGATGACCACCCAGTTTACATCTTTCCCCCGGATGGCCGAGACCATCTCTTCCAGCCCTTCCTTGAGACAAAGACCGGAGCTTAAACCCACGTGAGCTGCGTTTTGAAATTCCGCTGCCTTTTTCCTCACCATCTCAAAATCTATGTTTTTCAGGCTTCTTCCGCAATCACAGAGGAAAATGCCTATATTCTTTCCCATCTCTTTAAGACCTCCATTGCTTTTGCCGCTGCCGCTGTTCCGTCGGCAATCGAATCGGTTATGTCCTTCGGGCCCTGGCAAGCCCCCGCAACGAAAATCCCTTCTACATTTGTCTCATTGGAATCGAAAGCCCCCATTGTATCGAAGAACCCGTATTGATCTGAGTTTATGTCCAAATTTAGAGCTAAATCCCATGAATCCCTTCTGGGAACCGCGCCGACTGAGAGCACCACCATATCAAAGAGCTTTCTTTCTACCTTCCCTTCCAAAATGTTCTCGAACCTCACCTCAAGCCTTCCGGAAGGGGTCTCCAACACTTCAACCGGTAGCCCTCGAATGAATCGAATCTCCTCCCGGGACTCCTCATAAAACTCCGCAAACCCCTTCCCAGCGTTCTGAAGGTCTATGTAAAAGATGGTGACCTCAGCCGATGGATTTCGATGTTTGATGAGCAGACCGAACCTCATGGCATATTTGCAGCATACCTGAGAGCAATAGCTGTGGAGCTCATCTCTTGAGCCCACACATTGAATAAAAGCGATAGAATGAGGTTCTCCCTCATTTGAGGGGAGTTTAAGGTAACCCTCACGGCTAAAAATCCTCTCAAGGTCGAGACCAGTTAAAACGTTGGTGTATCTACCATAGCCAAGCCCCCCTACCTCCTTGGCATCGAATACATCAAAACCGGTGGCCACGATGACTGCGGCAATTGAAAGTTCTTCTCTTTTCGGCTCCTTATGGAAATTTATGGCATTTGTAGAGCATCTTTCACGGCAAACCTTGCATCCTTCTCCTTTAAAGCGAAGGCATCTGCTTTCATCTAGAACATACGAATAGGGGAAAGCTTCACGGGAAGGAGAGCGGATAGCGTTCGGTTCGGCAGGGCATGCTTCAACACAAATTCCACAAGCGACGCATCTTTCCGGGTCAATATACAGGGGCTTCTGCAAAACCTTGACCTCGAAATTGCCAACCTCGCCTGTCAGCCCTTCCACGGTAGAATTAGTTAGAATCGAAATTCGAGGGTGAGTTGACACATCTCTAAGTTTTTGTGCCACCAAACAGACTGAACATCTAGTGCAAACGTCCGTTGCCTTGCAGCAAAAGGAGGAAGCCCATCCTCCAATGGAAGTTTCCTTTTCCACCACATAAACTTTATAACCGCAGTCGGCGAGTGTAGTCGCTGCTGCTATACCCGCCACACCCCCGCCGATAACTACAATTCCTTTGCCCAATTCCTGCTACTCCCACCAAGAATTTGAGAATCGTTATTTTCCCAAAAGCGCTACTATTCTCTTAAGCAACAGATTTGGGTCAACTGGTTTATCTATGTAGTCCTCAGATTCCAACTCCAATCCTAAGCTTTTTGCGTACCGGGTGTGAGCAAAATGCTGACTTATAGCGGTCAACACCAGAACAGGGATGCCTGCTAATTCTGGGTCATTTTTCATTTCTTTGCATGCTTCAAACCCATCCATCACCGGCATCATTAGATCCAAGACTATGATGTCTGGCTTTTCTTCCTTGGCTCTTTCGATTCCTTCTTTGCCCTCATAAGCAGCGACCACTTCATAAGATGCATTCTCCAGCATCGTTTTCAGCATCTCAACCATATCGGGTTCGTCATCGACCACAAGTATTTTAGCTTTCTTCTCTTCCATCTTTCTCTCCTCCTCTCATTTGCTTTCTGCAACATAAGTTGGTTGCACAAGGCACAAAGAGCAAACGGGTAGATGAGTGAGCAGAAAACAGTAGTGAGAGTCATTCTCATGCTGGCACTCAGTCATTCACCCAGCTTATGCTTTACGGTCCTCGCGCCCCTTTGGCAATGTGAATATGAAATTGGCCCACTCTCCTTCAACAGATTCTGCCCACAATTGGCCGCCGTGCTTTTTGATTATCTCTCTGGTATTAAATAACCCTAAGCCCGTTCCTCTGTGCTTGCGTCCAGATTTTCCCTCGAGCCTTACGAATTTCTCGAATACCGCCTCCAGTTTGTCTTGAGGTATCCCCTCTCCCTCGTTTTTGACATTGAACTGGTAGAAATCTCCTTTGTTTTTGAAACCAAGGGAGATTTTTCCGCCTTTCCTGCCGTATTTTATGGCGTTTGTAACTAAATTATTATAGACTATTCTCAACATAAGCGGGTCAGCCCAGACCTGGAGCTCTTTCAATTCTTCCTCATTTTCTACCTCGAAGGAGATATTTCTCACGGTCGATTGCGGTTCTTCATCTTTCATCACCGGTACTATGATGTCTTTGTATACGTTTACTTTCTGCCTATCTATCTCTAGTTCGCCACTTTCGATCTTTGATAACTGCAAATATGTTTGACTCATATTAATCAGCACATCTAGGTTCCTCAGCATGGTAGATATTGCCTGCTTTTGTTGTCCAGGCTTGAGCGCTATGGCGGAGCCAACATCTCGCATCATAATTAGGTAGCCCTTCAGAACCCCCAGCGGTTGCATCAATTCATGAGTGACAAATCCCAACAATTCAAGGTAGCCTGTATTTAAGTCCTTTAAGCTTTGATTAGCAGTGTCCTTTTCATCAAGAGTTTGCTTTAACCTCCTTGACATTGAATTGAAAGACTCGGACAGCCTGCCAATCTCGTCTTTGGATGTTATTCTCACTTCACTTGGAAAACGTCCCCGAGATATCTGGTCAGTAGCACGGACTAAATTAAGAATAGGTTTGGTAATCGAGCGCCCCAAGAAAAATGTTATGGTCATAGCCACAACTACTGCTACAATTAAATATTTGATCATCGACCACATGACATCTTTTTTCATGTGCAAGTATGGTTGCTCAAGCGTTCCAACATATAAGATGCCAATAATCTTGTCATTGACGTCTTTTATGGGCTGGTACGATGTTATGTACCAATCATTTACGACAAACGCTCGGTCTATCCAAGATTTACCATTTTCCAAAACTTCGTCATAGACTTCTTCGGAGACACGGGTTTCGATGGCCCTGTTGCCATTCAATCCTGTGACATTTGTAGAAATGCGCACATCCCATTGAAAGATAGTCGCCGTTCCGATATCCTTACCTTCGTATTGTTCTCCTTTGTAAACGACGTTTTTAATCCTATCGACAATTTCATAATTTCGATTGAGTAATGCCCCACCGTACAATGTTCCCAGTAGATTTCCGTTATCATCCTCTATAGGCACGGCAGCTTTAAGCATCATTCCCGAGGTTTGGTACTTCTTCAGGGTTGGCTTTGTCCTTGGGGTTGATCTCAGGACACAATAAGCTTTTTCGGCAAGCCCATCTCCTTCCAGTTTCAATTGTTCGACTGGGACAATCTGAGTCGCTGCAACAATTTCGCGCTTCAAGGCTCTGCTGACCAGGTCATCATTTGACTGGTCATCGCCAACGTTATACGGGTTTCTCGTTCTTGCAATAACCAACCCCCTTTTATCTGTTAAAGTTAGAATATCTAAGTTATAAGTCTTGCTCACTCTCTCGAGCTCTCTTCTCGCCATATTTTGTTCGCCCGTGATAAGAGCATTCTTCAGGAAAAATCGTTCTGACGTTACTTGGACAATATCTTTCACATCGTTTAGCTTTTCGTCATATACCATCCAAGCAGAGGCTAAGTCATGCCTAACTTGATTTTGCGCTCTTTGTATGATATGGTTATTTATTAAATGTATTCCTACAATTGTGGATATTGCACCACTAACTGAGACTACAATCAAAAAAAATATCGCCAATTTGCCACTGAGCGATATCCATATCCCTCTGATTCTGTCTATTGTCCACATACATCCATCCCCCCGGTGGTTAGTTGAAAACCGCTTCAATTTTTACCACCAGCCGATCTCACAATGGATATTGAAAGTTAAGGACTGTTTAACTTTAGATGAGATAATTTTTTGTCAGGGGCTAGCTACCTTAGCCTCACCACATGAACAGAGCAGGAGATGCAAGGATCGTAGGCTCTGGCTACCATTTCCAACTTTGCTTGCAGACCATCCTCTCCCTCCTCAATTAGGCGCTCGGCTGAAGCTCGAAAATCCTTCTCTATATTGGCTAGATTTTGAGCGGTCGGGGTGACGACATCAGCTATGGTTACCCTGCCTTGGTTATCGAAAGTATAACTATGATAAAGTGTGCCTCTGGGGGCCTCAACGGCGGCCGTTCCCTGAGCACCTTTGGGTCTAATCTTAACCGGTTTCTCATCCCTTATTCCTCTTTCAACTACCTCGTCAATGATTCGGATAGATCTTTCTATGGAGTAAATTAGTTCAACGGCCTGAGCGGTGTTATTGTGAAGTATGTTGTCCGAAGGTGAATCGAGGCCGAATTTCCCTTTTGTCTTTCTCGCTTCAAAATCCAATTTGTGGCCATTGATCATTACCCTGGCCAGGGCACCAACCATAAATGGCTTGCCTTCAAAATGGCTGTGTTTAGCATGGGAGTGCGGAACAACTGTTTCGTTGCAAACTTCTTTATACGACTTAATCTCCTTTGAGGCTCCACTGGAAAAAGTAATTCTATCTCCAAAAAGACTGTATTCTTTTCCTGAGGAATCTAGTGCTGCGTAGACAGTGGGAGATTGGCAGAAATTTGGGATCTCTAGACCAGCTATAAACTCAGTGGCAGCCAGAGCCTCCTCAAGCCCCTTCATTAACTCTTCTTTCAGTGTGAGGAGAGTTTCCCTGGTAGGAACCGTGCCAAACCCACCCAAAACAGCATTGACTGGGTGGACAGCTCGACCTCCAACCATTTCCTGAACAGTGTTACCCAGCTTTTTCAATCTGAGTCCCGTCTTCACTTCCTGGGGATGGTCACCGGCTAAAGTAAAAGCCCCACTATAACCGAGAAAATCGGGAATGGCCAAACAAAATAAGTGCAAGGCATGACTTTCAATATTTCCTCCCTGGATCATAAGCTCCCTTAAGAGCTTTGTCTGAGGACTGATTCTGGTATCAAAAGCATCCTCTATGGCCATGAGAGAGGTCACGGTATGAACAGCAGAGCATATGGCACAGATACGCGAGAGTATGGGCGGTACTTCATTGTATAGTCTTCCCACCACTAAAGCTTCCAGGAATCTTGTTCCTTCAAAGATATTCATCTCAACCCTGGCCACTCTTCTACCTTCAATAGTTACACTAATTCCTCCCTGACCTTCAACTCTACAGAGATGATCAACCACGACTGATTTTTTCATTTTCTTCACCTTTTAGCGAAATACGTTTGCAGAACTTCGGCCGGGGCAGAAAAAGTACGCAGTCGATTGTGTATATCTTTCAAAGTGAATCCTTTTTCCTTCAATATGTCTACCTCAGAGGCGATATTAGCTTCTTCCACCGGACCCCGGCAGCCACTGCATGGTATGCCATAGCTAAGGCAGCGTGCGCTGCAGCCAGCAACTGTTATTGGTCCCAGGCAAAGCTCACCTTTCTCCAGTAAGAGACAGATATTCTCGTTCGTCTTGCACTCGGTGCAGACAGCATATTTTGGTAGCACCGGGATGTCTCCATGAACCAGGGAAGCAACTGCCTGCAGGAACTCTTCCTTCTCTATAGGACAGCCGGAGATGGAAAAATCAACCTTTACGAAACTACAAAGTGGTTGAGCAGGTATACTCTTGAACATCCTTCCCGCAGCACCGTAGATTTGATCCCTCAACTCCTCACGTGAGACCTCGTTTTTCATGGCCGCCACTCCTCCCCAGACAGCACAGGTGCCCAGCGCGATAAGAAGCACTGATCTTTCTCTAATCTCCTTTAACAGCACCTCTTCCTCAGGCTGGAGGACTGCTCCTTCCACAAAAGCTATGTCCAGATCACAAACCTCGTCATTTTTGCTCATGGCAGTGTGAAACGACCTGATGTCCAGTATTTTGAGAATATCCATGAGCTGATCCTCGCAGTTCAGGATCACTATTTGCTCACCGGCACACCCGGTCATTCCAAAAATTCCTATCTTTGGTTTGGCCATAACTTTTTCTCCTTCATATCATTTCTGGTAGATTGATGGCATCCCAGTAGGTAAATATGGGTCCATCAATACAGGTATATTTATACCCGACGATACAGTGACCACATTTTCCTACGCCGCATTTCATTCTTCTCTCAAGGGACATCAGTATTCTGTCTTTAGAGAAATTTCTCTCCAGGAGCTTTTCCAAAACAAACTTATACATGATGGGGGGTCCACACACGGCAGCATAGGTTGTCTCAGGATCAAGCTCGAAAAGATCAAATAGCCTGGTCACTACTCCCACTTCAGCTGGCCAGGCTCCTTCTTCATCTTTGTCTACCGTAAGAAGACATTTCATATCCGTTCTGTCCAGAAGGCTCACTAGCTCATACTTGAAGAGCATTTCCTCGGGAACTTTTGCTCCAAACATAAGTACCATGTCTTCGAATTGAGAGCGGTTATCGAGAGCATACCACAGAAGAGACCTCAAAGGAGCCATACCCAGGCCACCGGCGATGAGCAAGAGGTTATTATTCTTCATTCCTTCCAACGGAAATCCATTACCGTAAGGTCCTCTTACACCGACCAGAGAATTTAGAGGAAGTCTAAACAGAGCCTCTGTCACGCGGCCGATTTTCCTTACGCATAGCTCAATTACCCCTGGACGTGTGGGAGGAGAAGATATGGAAATAGGAGCTTCCCCTGTCCCGATCACGCTTAACTCAACAAACTGACCTGGCCTATAAGTGAAGCTACGCCTCATTTCAGGATCCTCGAATCTGAGTTGAAAGAGCCGGTGATCCTCAATCTGAGGAAGAACCCGGACAATTCTGGCCAACGATGGTTGATAAATATTGCCCATTTCAGTTGTTGAAGAATAGTCACTCATAACTGGCGCTCCTTATTTTGGTGATTACCTCAACGATATCTATTTTTGCCGGACAGGACTGGATACACCGACCACACCCAACGCAGCTTGGCTTTCCGTATTGAGCCACGAAACCTCTTTGCTTATGGAAGTATCTATTCTTAACTCTTGAGGATCTTTCACTTCTAAAATTAAGGCCTCCGGCGACAAGAGCATGATCTTTAAATAAGCAAGAATCCCATCGTCTCCTGCGCTTACCAGTTTTTCCGTCCAAATTTAGCTCGTCAAAGACGTCATAGCAATAACAGGTTGGACAGACCATGGAACAAGTGCCGCAACTCAAGCATTTTTCTCCGATTTCTTCCCAAATCTTACTCTCATACTCCAGGTCCATTATCTCCGGCAAATTATAAAGCTCGAGGTCTATCTTGAAATAATTTTTCCTCTCATTCGATTTCCTTTTGTATTCTGCTATGTCTTCTTTATCCACCTCCTTGAATAAAGATTGATTGGCCCGCACCATATCATCTCCCGAGCTGGTGGCCATTCTGACCAGATAGAAATTATCGATATCCGATAAGAATAGATCAAATCCATCCTCAACGAAATCTGTCTGCATCGAGCGGCAGAAACACGAATCATCGGGGATACAACTGACCCCAATTATTGATGTATTCTTCCTCCTGGTGAAATAGTAGTTATCTACATACGTGCCAGAAAAAACTAAATCAAGAATCTTTAGACCATGAATATCACAAGAGTGAAGTCCCAGAAGGACATATTTCTTGTTTAAATTGTCTTGCGGTGGCTCATAACCCTTCTCGGGTGAAAACCTGAACATAGTCTCAGTGGGTGGAACGAAATATTTTCTCGGGGGCAGGATTGTTCTATTATAGTTAAGCTCAATTTTCGAGAGGTTTTCAATTCTTGAGAATAGGTAGGTATTCTCATTTTTTTTTATAGGAGCATGGATCTCCCCAAATTTGCTTAGAGTCCCAATGAACTTATCCAGATTTTCTTTGGGCAGTTTGACTATTTGCATTAATTTGCCTCCTCAGGATTCCCTTGATCTCTTATCCACCAGCACCCTTTCGATTGACAGAAGTGAGCTCTGGCAGAAATACGGTGAAAGTACTTCCTTTTCCTGGTTTACTTCTCACCTGGATAGAGCCCCCATGAGCTTCCACAATTTTCTTGACAATAGACAGTCCCAGTCCGCTGCCAGTCGTGCGCTGGGTTTCTCTATTTTTCACCCGGAAGAACTCGTCAAAGATAAAAGGAATATCTTTTTTAGCAATGCCTATCCCTGTGTCAGATACTTCTATAACTACATGTTCTCCTTCCTGTCTTGTCCCAACTGAAATTCTGCCTTCCTCACGGTTGTAGTCTATAGCATTATGGATGAGATTAGTGAATACTCTTTCCATGCCCAATTTCTCTCCCTTGGCGAGCGGAAGATGGGGAGGGATATTGACCTTTAGACTAATGTTCTTACTTTCTACCTTTCCCCTCACAAGATCCACCGTCTTATTGATAATTTGAGACAGATCCAGGGGTTCAAGGTTTTCCGACATTTTCCCAGCTTCAATGCGAGACATGTCTAACCAATCTTTAATGAGAACCAAGAGTCTACTAATTTGACCGCTGGCCTTTTCCAAAATCTCCTTCTGCGGCCGGGCTAGTTTACCGGTGATGCCCCCCAGGACTACCTCAAAATATTCCTGAACATCAATGAGAGGCCTGCGCAGTTCGTGAGAAACCATGCTGATGAAGCTCCTCTCCATCTTCTCTTTT
>Ga0209991_10000376_pt1 | contig 20096 bp, 26 predicted proteins | sample ChitaG_FD_183167 | JGI IMG/M metagenome (GOLD analysis project Ga0209991, IMG submission 183167) | Deep subsurface microbial communities from South Pacific Ocean to uncover new lineages of life (NeLLi) - Chile_00310 metaG (SPAdes)... | ecosystem: Environmental > Aquatic > Marine > Oceanic >... | reverse complement strand
GAAAGACTAAGATCTCTCTTTTCTCATCCTAGAGAAATGGAGGAGATGGCGAGGCGTGCTAAAGAATTTTCTCAACCAGAAGCAGCTAAAATAATTAGCCAATATCTACTCGATTATTTATTAGGCTAAAAACCACATGGAAAATTTTAAATTTATCAAACCAGGCGAAGTTCGAACCAGAATTGCTCCCGCTCCCACGGGATCCTTGCATATTGGTTTAGCCAGAACCGCCCTCTTTAATTATCTCTTTGCTAAAAAATACCAGGGAAGTTTTATTTTGAGAATTGAAGATACAGATGTTGAAAGATCTGACCCTCGTTTTGAAGCAGATATTATGGAAAATTTAAAGTGGTTAGGCATTGAATGGGACGAAGGGCCTTATCGGCAAAGTGAAAGAATAGAAATTTATGCAAAATATTTAGAAAAACTTTTTCAAGATGGCAAGGCCTATTATTGTTTTTGTTCGGAAGAGGAATTGGAAGCTAAAAGACAATATCAAATGAGTATTGGCCAACCCCCTGGTTATGATGGAAAATGCCGGAACCTTTCAACTGGGGAGGTAAAAAAGTATTTAGCTGAAGGAAAAAAATCAATTGTTAGATTTAAAGTACCTAGTCAAAAAGTGACTTTTAGAGATCTTATTCGAGAGGAAATAACCTTTGATTCTGATTTAATTGGCGATTTTGCCATTGCCAAGGATTTGGCTACTCCTTTGTATAATTTCGCCGTGACCGTTGATGACTTTGAAATGAAAATAACTCATGTTATCAGAGGGGAAGATCTTCTTCCCAATACTCCAAAACAAATTCTAATTCAAAAAGTTCTAAATTTTCCTCGGCCAGAATATGCTCATTTGCCCTTGATTTTTGGGCCAGATAGAGCTAAATTAAGCAAAAGACATGGAGCTATCTCTATTGCCGAATATCGAAAATTAGGTTATTTACCCGAGGCCTTAGTTAATTTCATGGCTTTTTTAGGCTGGAACCCAGGGGGAGAGCGGGAAATTTATGCCATGCCATCTTTAATAAAAGAGTTTTCTTTAGAGAGAGTTCAAAAAGGAGGAGCAATTTTTAATATAAAAAGATTAGATTTTTTAAACGGGTTTTATATTCGCCAAAAATCAGTTGAAAGATTAACTGAAACGTGCTTACCATTTTTAATTGAAGCTGGACTTATTGAAAGACCAAAGAATAATCCAAAAGGTAATCCTTCTCCCGAGGAATTAAAACTCTTTGAAGAAGAAAAACCAAAATATAAAATTAAGGAAACTGGAGAAATTATAGATTTAGATTATTTAGAAAAAATTGTTGCTATTTATCAAGAGAGATTAAAAAAGCTATCGGAAATTACAGAACTTGCCGACTTTTTCTTCAAAGAAAAATTAGAATACCAAAAAGAGCTTTTAAGATGGCAGGAGATAGGGGATAGGGAAGTATTAAATTCCCTCAATACACTGGAGAAAGTAGTTTCCAAGATAAAACCGGAAAATTTTAACAAAGAAAATTTGGAAATACAGATAATGCCAGAGGCTGAGAAGGTAGGCCCGCCTGCTCGCAAGGCAGAAGGTGCGGGATACCTGCTCTGGCCGTTCAGGGTTGCACTTACTGGGAAGAAAGCTTCAGCTGGCCCTTTTGAAATTGCCGAAATTTTAGGAAAAGAAAAAGTTTTAAAAAGAATTAAAGAAGCGAAAAGAACAATAAACAAAGAACAATGAACAATGAGCAAAAAATAATAAGTAATGAGTTCCGTTCTATGTCTCTTGTTTTTTGTTTCCTGTTTTTTGTTTCCTGCTTTTTATTTGGCTTAATTCTACCAAGTTTTGTTTTAGCTCAGGATACAGACCAGCCGGTAGGAGCGCCACAGACCATTGAGGGGGCAAAGGATTTTGTAATGAAGATTCTTAAAGCTATTCCTGAAGCCTTAAAGGGGCCTTGGCAGGAAGCGGTAGGGATTTGGCAGAAAATGGCTGATTGGTTCAAAAATTTCTGGGATTCCTATGTTTTTCCTTTCTTCCAAAATATCTGGCAAAAAATCTTAGCTTTCTTGGGAAAAGAAATTGAAGTAAAAAAACAAGAGATTAAAGAAGAAATAGAAAAAGAAAAAGAAGAAATAAAAGAGGAAATTAAAGAAGAAGCTTCTGAAGCCGGCAAAAGCCTTTGGGAAAGATTAAAAGATCTAATTAAAGATAAGATTCCTGGGATTTAGAATTTATTAGCGGTATTTTCGCCGAAGAATAGGGACTCGAAATAAAAATCGCCCTTCGGACGATTTTTTAATAAAATAATATTAAGATAATATAATATAATGTCTATACTGATTTACATAATAGTTGCATCGTTTTTAATAAGCTCCGGTGCTCTCATCGGAATTTTTTCTTTAGCCGCCAGGAAAAAAACAGTCGAAAAGATTCTTTTATTTTTAGTCTCACTTTCAGCAGGTACTTTAATGGGTGGAGCTTTTTTGCATTTAATGCCAGAAGGCTTAGAGCGATTGCCAGCTGCTACTCTTTTTCCTCTTGTTTTAGCTTCATTTGTGCTTTTTTACCTTATTGAAAAAGTGCTTCATTGGCGGCATTGTCATAAAGAAGGTTGTGAAATTCATCCTTTTGGATATATAAATTTAATAGGGGATAGTGTCCATAATTTTATTGATGGCCTAATTATTGCTACAGCTTTTCTTATTGATATTAGATTAGGTATTACTACCAGTATTGCTATTGCTTTTCATGAAATACCGCAAGAGATCGGAGACTTCGGCGTATTGCTTTACGCCGGTTTTAAAAAAACAAAAGCCTTAACCCTCAACTTTTTAGTTGCTTTAGTGGTAGTAATTGGCGGCATTGTGGGATATTTTTTATCTTTCAGTCTGGCAGGGTTAACGATATATTTTTTACCAATTGCTGCCGGCGGTTTTCTTTATATCTCAACTTCGGACTTAATCCCCGAGATTAGAAAAGAAAGAGACATTAAAAGATCATTCATATCCTTTGCTTTCTTTTTGGTTGGAATTGCCATAATGTATCTCGCAAAATTTATTTGACGTCTTTTAAATAGGTTCTCATCGCCGGGCAGTTTTTATCGCCAATAAGGCGATTTTTAAATGCGTGCAATGTCTTGTGCGACAAGGCGCCCAGCTTCGCTGGGCGCCTGTTTTGTTTTTTCCGTCTTGCCCACCTAAGTTCGCCGGTGAGGCGAATTTTGGCGGGGTTATCTTTTTCAAAAAATAGGGGTATTTTGAATAACAAAAAAACGGGTATTGGCTTATGCCTCACCGCTTGTTTATACTCTTACTGCTTTCTGAAGGCTATTTTATATTCTTCGCAAAGGCCATATTTTCCTCCGGCAATTGTTCCCGGAGCCCTAAAAAGAGTACATTTTTCTCTAAAGCATTGCTTATAGGCCAGTGCCTCACAAAGCATTTGCCCTCCTGGCATATGTTGGGCCATAAATCGTCGAAGGTCCTCAAAGAATATTCCCTTCTCAGCCTCGTTTTGATCTTCATAGGGCAGATCTTCAAAGTCGATTTCGCCGATAATAATACGGCGCGCATCAACATTTGCTATCGGCCAGATCGAGAAGGGGACTATCGAGTTTCTTTTGAGAATGTCATAGGCATAATCATACAAATCCCGCCTTCGTCTCCATTCATCCTTTAAAAGTAGAGGGCGAATTCGGGCAATCTCTTCTTCCGGCAGTTTTTCCACTGGATGCCCCTTATTCTGAGCTTTCCACGATTTCCATTCGGGAGCCGGGAAAGGTTACTACCGGAAGTAGAAGTTCTGTCATCTGTTTTATATACCCATTGTCCAATCGGCAATTTTTACTTTTGACAACCTTAAGCGAGTATCCGTTGGCATCCCATACCTCATAAGTAGTCAGCAATAATCTTCTGCCAAATAGACGCCTTTCATAGAGGTCTATTCTGTTGTTCATGTCATATGGTATACCTGAACCACTGAGTTTGGTAAGCACTGAAACTAGACGAAGATCGTCGAAGTCTATTATTAACTCTAGCCTCTTCTTGGAGGACCAGAGATGAGAGAGGACGTTTATGACCACTATGAGGAAGGAGATAAAGGCGAAAACAATTATCCAATCCTTAGTGGATATATTCCATATTTCTAACCCTGGCATGACTGCCTCCTTTTCCGATATTAAGAGCTATAAGAACTACGGTTAAATTAGCAGATTTTATTAAAAAATCAAGGCTTGTCTTGTCTTTTTTCAAAAATAGGGCTATTTAAACTGTCAATAAAAAGGGCGGTGTGACATAGTCACACCGCTTTTTGATTCCCTTCAATTCGGGTTGTGCTCGCGAAGTTCATCGCCTAGGGCGTGAACTAATGCATTTGCCACTTCTGGCGTAATCTCATCTGGTGCGGCAAGTTCTTTTTCAATCAGCGCTACCAGTCGGACATCCAAGCCGGCAGCTTCACTAATCTGGAACACACTGAATCCCCGCTCTTTCCTGAGTCGCATTACTTCTCTACCAAAGGCACGACTGGCCTCTGTCGTATTTTGGGCCGGAACATTTGAATCCAGACGGCGTTCAGCAATTTCCCTGGCGATATAAGGAATCAACTCATTCAGTGTTTTCGGTTCATCGCTGTTTGAAATTTGTTCTATCATTACCACACCTCCTCACTTTTTTACTTGTTAAAGAATTTCCCTCCGCGATAAAATATTATAATAATTTATCAGAAAGTCAAGCCGGGTTTGAAATTTTTCGAAAATAGAGCCTGCCTGCCGCCTCATCGGCGGGGCAGGGTATTTTGAATGGAAAACAAAAAGGCCACCACTCTTAGAGATGGCAGCTTATACGAGACCTTTGGTTTCTGGCAACCCCATTTTAATATTAAGAGTTTGTATCGCTTGCCTGCTTCCGCCTTTTCCTAGATTATCTATCACTACCGATATCTCAATCCAAGAGCTCATTAATCGGTATGCAATGTCGCAGAAATTAGTCTTTATCACATCGTTTAGGTTCGCCGCAGGTTTCACCCTAATAAATGGTTCGTTACTGTAGAAGCTGGCATATAAGTCATTGAGTTCTGTTAGCGATGGTTTTTTGTCCAACTTAATATAGATGTCAACCAAGATCCCTCTAGGAAAAGAAGCTATTTTAGGAAAAAAGGTTATCTTTCCTGGAATCCCTAACTCTTGTTCCATGGCAGGAACGTGTTGATGTCGGCGGCCGCTTTTATAGGGGGTGGGGACGGTTGGTATTTGAGCTCCTTTTCCAGCACCAGTAAAACCAGATAGAGCATCAATTCTTACTGCAGACAATCCGCAAGAAACTAGCGGCATTAAAGCCAAAATCACAGCAGTCTCATAACATCCTGGGCTGGCAATCAGCTTAGCTTCTTTAATTGCTCCTCTGTTCTTCTCGGGTAAACCATAGAGTGCTGATTCTAATAAAGAGGGGTGTTGATGCTTCCAGCCATAATATTTCGGGTAGAGTTTTGGATCATTAAGTCTATATGCCCCGCTCAAATCAATAATGCCAAATTGCATTAACGGTAGAATTTGTGGAACCATTTCCATTGAACGCTGATGCGGTAAAGCAAGAATAGCGATTTCAGCGTTTTCTAGCTTACCTTCACTGCTCTTACTAGAAGCTGTGTAAACTATTTCAATATCTTCTCGAGAAGATAGTAGGCCTTCTCCTTCTTGACCTAAAAGACCAGTGTTTCCTAAAATGGCAACCTTCATTTGTCTCCTCCGTTTTGAACGAACTGTTGTTTATACTTAAGAATTAAACAAATCCAATAAAAAATCAAGCTCCGCAAAACAAAAAGGCCTCGGCTGGTGCCTGAGGCTTGAATTCACACTGTGAATTCTTGGTTTTATCCTTCTATTGGTTCGTTGCTATGGATTACTGCTACTATCATTTCTCCTGTAAGTAAGTTGTAGATGACAACATCATCACGGTTTACCAAGCCTTTTTTCCCGGGAAGGAATATATCCTGTCTTTCTGTTACTCCGACAACAACTATATTTTCGGGAATAGAAAAAGTAAGTTGATCGGGGTCTTCCTGGTCAAGGTAAACACTGGCTAAACACCTTCTTTTGTCATCTCGTATGTCTGTGGGCTTTGTAAGTCTTACCCAGTTACCATCGCCCTTTACATAGAACGGCATTTGTTCACCTCCTCAAGTTGTATAAGAGCTATTGTTGGCTTAACCCTATTACACCCTTAGTTATTTGTCAATGATTGCACGCTGTTGTACGACGTTTGGTTGATTTTTGTTTGAAATAGAGGTATTTTGAAGGTAGATAATCCTCTTATTAAGATGGATAAAGAAATAATCCAATATAAGAATATTGTCTCTGTAGTAGCAATTATTATGCTTCTTTTGGCTATACCGGATATTTGGCCCTATGGATACTATGTTGTATTGAGATGGGTGGTAGCCGCCAGTGCATTATTTCTAATTTGGGTGTCCTACGAGTTAGAAAAGAGGATCTGGCTCGTCCCAATGGCTATAATAGCGATATTATTTAATCCTATTGTGCCAATTCACCTTGACAAAGAGACCTGGGTGATAATTGACTTTGTTGTTGCAATCTTCTTTCTAATATCTATATTCGGTATAAGGCCCGTCAAGCCTAAGCAAAGCAATCTATGAAAGAAAAAAGTAAAAACTATAAAAATTTAGCCTAAAAAGGGGTTTGACCCTCTTTTTTATTTGGTATAAAATAAGAAGTCGAACCCTCCTTTGTTAAAACTTCGGACGGGCAAGGGAATTAATTGAGAAATAAAATTTATGGAACGATTTACTAATGCCATTAGAAAAGCAATACAAAACGAAAACTGGTTTGCAGGACTGTTTTTGGCATTATGCCTACCCGATATCTGTGGATCTTTAGAAACGCCTAATGAGCCAGTAGGAGAAAGATATAAAAGATGGTTTAACGATAATTTAGCCCAAAAATATTTGCCAATGTTTTCAGCAGACGATTGTTATTATTTTCGTTGTAGCTGCCTACACCGGGGGCTTGATAAGGATGATAAATTAACTCACGAAAAGATTCATTTTATTCCTCCGCCTCCCAACAATAACGTTATTCACCTTAATAAGCTGAATGATATTCTTCAGATGCAAATAGATATTTTTTGTGATGACATAGCTGAGGCAGTCGATGATTGGTATGAGAAAAAAGCCAAAAACAACCACAAAATACAATCAAGGATAAATAACTTAATAGAGGTTCATCCTATAGAATCATTAAAACCTTTTATATCCTTCGGATAATCGGTTCTTTCTTGATTTTTCTCAAAGGCAGCGTATTACTTATTGCCTTACTATCAAAAATAACTAAAATTTAGCCCGAAGTTATTCGTAGTTTATAGGGAAATTTGAAGCCATTTTAAAATCTTGTTTCAAGGTAGACTTCTACTTCTTGTTGATTTATAATATAGTAAAGCTGTGGAAAACTCTATGACTGAAAAAGCCTTTGTAAAACAATTAGAGAGTATTTTCATTAACACAAACTTTATCACCAAGAAAGAAGTAGGGGCCGGGTATGGGGTAGCGGATTTAGTTCTTGTAAAATTAAATCACAAGAACTGTATTATCAGAAGAAAGAATAATCAGTTTAAAAAATTAGTAAAGGAAGAATATTTTAGGGTACTTGATTACATTCCAGAGAAAGGACGTGGAAAACCTGTTGGTGTAGATATTTTAGTAAAGAAGACCGGAATATCCAAATCTTTTCTAAAATATAGAATTCTAGAATATCTCAAAAAAAATAAATACATAAGAGAAGAAAATAAAAACTTTTATTTTAAAATCAATGGATGGATCCCCATTGCGAAAGAAATCATAGCAATAGAAGCTAAATTAAAAAATTGGAGAAGAGGGTTTATTCAAGCTAATAGGTATAAATCTTTTGCTAACAAAGTTTATCTAGCGGTTCCAATTGAGATTTCTCATTTGGTAGACAAGAATTTGTTAAAAAGATTTAATATAGGGATTATCGTTTTAGACGTAAGAAAAAATTATAAAAAAATCTCTCATGTTAAGAGAGAAAGACCATTTAATATATATAAATACAACCTGGCTGCAGAATTTGTTTTAAACAAACCAATCCTAACTAAAATTTAATAAATTAGTTTTCCCAATAATTTTGGGAAGATCTCTAAAAAAACCACAGGTTCGACGACCCTAATATCGTCGTATTTTTTTACTTCTAAAAGATGAGGGTCTCCAGAAACGATAATTTTTGCCTTCGATGCCTTGGCTACCCTGAAAAATATATCATCATCTGGATCTTTTTTAACTACATTAACCTCAACTAGTATTCTTGAAGTAGGAACTATTTTAATAATACTTTTATAATCTATAATTAATCTTTGAGGGGTAAAGATTTCTCTAGATAAAGCTTTTTTAAATCTTGGATAAGTGACGACCCTACAGAATTCTTCATAAGTTTCTTTACTGCCGTAGAATTCCACTTTTTTTCTATAAGCAAGATTTATAATTTTTCTAGGATTTCCTTTCCAAAGCAATCCTGAAATAAGGATATTATTGTCAGGGACAATTATCATTTTTTTCTTTTAGCGCGCGCCTGATGGATTAGATTATCAAGATCAATATCCTCCTGTTTCGCAGTATCGTTATGTTTCCAACTTTTCGCCGAATCAAGAACGCTAATCCATCTTAGAAGGTGGTGCGGTTTAATTGCAAGGCCGTATTTTTTATTATATTCAGTTATAAGTTTGATACCTTGACCCAGTCGATATTTCATAAAATCAATACGTTTATTTCTTGACAGGCTGCTTAGTTTCTTCGTTATTGCCATACGTGTGGTTAAAAGATGAGCTTTTTTGTCAAAGACAGTTTTGGGTAATGACCCTCTACATTTCGAACAGCCACACTTATAGCTCGTTTTCTTGATTTCCTCGTCAGAAATATAACTGAAAAAATCAGGAATATAAGTCCACTTACTGGTTGGTCTTCCGAAACCACCAGATTCTTTTTTCAATGTTTCTTCAGAGAAGCTTTCTCCCGCTGAGAGACCACTACTAAATCCACTGGCACCGATTGCGCTTAAGACCTCTCCGAATGCCCCAATTCTTAAAGCGAAAACATTTTTATTCTTTGAAAGTTGGAAAACTAAATAAGCGAGGCCAAGTAGAGAGCTTTCGCTAACCTCTTTTTCTTTAAATTGGTCAAGCATTATAAAATAGCCATGGATTCGTTCCCCAAAATCGTCATCATATCTTTCAATAATATAATTTAAAGTTTTAGGGTCATCTAATATAGCGCTTCCCATGTTGATCATTGCAAAAACAGGTTCCTTTATTTTTTTCCTTTCAACATATTTTATGCTATCAGAAATCATAGTGAGGTTAATTCCAAATTTTATATCGGTAGGACTTCCTGTAAAAAGATAAGGAGCTATAATAACTTTAGCCTTTTGGTTGATTTGATAATTTATTGCTGGTTCAATTAATTTTTTAACTCGCAAGGATTCATCAACAAGTAAATCTTCTATATTAAAGGGAGCCTTCGGAGAATAGGGGAGTTTTCGGAAACTTACCTTTCTTAAAAAATATCTTTCAACAAAATAATTAGTAGAGGGGTCTATAATAAATAAATCGCATATACTTGCGATTTTTCTTGCCGGAATTGGATATTGGGCAACTATGTAGGCATCCATCAAAGCACTTTTTGCTCCAAGCTTGACCAACTTTAATTCTGTTCCGTTAATCCGCGGAATGAAAATTGGAACCCCTTTTATTATTTTCTCCATAGAGTAAAATTGAATTATCTTCTAGTTTAATCTTTAACTCTTTTTTATTTCTTGTCAACCTACGTTAATTATTTGAGGAATTTGGTTAGAAGCAAAATTAAACGTCGCACAAGGTATAAAACCATCAGGAAGCCGTTAGGCCTGCCTCCTCGGCAGACAGAGCAGGGGACTAATAATTTTTTATCAGGTTTACCTGCAACCAAAAATATGAAAATTAGAAGAATTAAAAAATCCGATTTAGGCGATTGTACCAAGATAGCTATAAAAGAATTATCCAAAAAACCTTATTTTGAGAAATGGACCAATAGGACCTATTATTTAAGATTAAAAGAAATATTTGATGTATCCCCGAAATCTTGTCTATGTGTTAAAGATAAAAATAAAATTATCGGGTTTATTTTTTGCAGAATGGTTACTTGGTACGATGGAAAACACGCCAATATTGAAGAAATGGTTATTAATAGCAAATATCAAGGAAAAGGCATTGGAAAGAAATTATTATTAGAATTAGAAAAAATACTTAAGAAAAATAAAGTAGTTCAGGCTGATTTAATCTCAAATAAAAAATCAAAAGCCTATAAGTTTTTCCATGAACGAGGCTATAGGTTGTGCGATTGGGATTATTTAATAAAAAGAATATAGAGTAGGGGACTAATAATTTTTTATCGCCCAAAGGACGATTTTTTGTTTTGTGGCCTTGACTTATTGTTCAAAGATATTAGACTGTTCTATAGTTAGGAGGGAATAGCTCTTAATACAGGAGGAGGGACAAAGGATGCCACAATACTGCCTTTATTACCAAATTGAATTTATGGGTGAAAGACCTCGTGGAGGAAAAAGACTCGAAAATAATTCAGTAGGTTTTACGGCCATATCTGATAAAAAAGCTCAAGAGATTGCTAACCAAGCTATAGTAGGCTATCAAAAAGGTGCTCCCTCGGATGTTAAATACAGTATCCTTCGGCTTGTAAGAGAAGTCCCCATCGCTACGAGTAAGGAGGGATAAAGGATGGCAACCTACTGGCTTCATTATGAGTGGACTGTTAAAGGTGCTCGTAGAGCTCACGGAATAGGAGACAACGCAATACTCTTTGAAGCGTCCTCAGACGAAGAAGCCAGGAAAAAGGTTAAACAATTTATGCAAGACTTCCGAGATAACGCTCCCGAGGGCATCACATATGAACTTCTGCGGATTGTAAAAGAGATTTAGTTGCTTAACAGCAATTTCTATCCAAGCCTCTGGACTACGCGTTCCGAGGCTTTTTTGTTTTATGCAGGTTCGGCTATGGCCAAAAAATCGTCCCGCCCTGCGGGAGACTAACGGTTTTTTTATTGACAAAAGTAAAAGCTTGTAATAGTGTTAAGTATTCTTGTACATTATAGGAGAAGGAGGGAACAGCGTGATAATAGTAGAAGTTGTGCTGACCATTATAGCATTTGCGAGAGGATGGAAATTCTGGGCACTGCTTCCACTACCAATACTCTATGGAGTGGCCTTTCTGATAGGATTCGGCGTAGGGATCGTTGATCCCGGAATGACTGATGAGGAGTTTTCAAAGTTCGATCCGATTTTCATCGGAATGGACATTATTCTTATACTTATACTTCTTGTAATGGCTGTGATAGGCAGAAAAAAGCAAACTGATACTCCTTAGGATTAAAGACGTTTACTACTAAGCCTCTGACTCACGCCAAGAGGCCTTTTATTTTGCGGAGCAAGCCAAGCGGCTTCGGCTATGACCAAAAAATCGCCCAAAGGGCGATTTTTTGTTAGAATAAACAAAACAGAAGGCAGAATTTTTAGGTATGAACATGAAGACAAACAAATTAAAACAAGACGGAGAGACCAATGAACTTAAACAAATTGATAAAGAATTGAAAAATTCAGACGATTTGTTTAAGAAAATATTTGAATTGTCGCCAGACCCTATTTATTTATTTACTCCAAAAGGTATTTTAATTAATGGCAATAAAGCTGCCGAAAAAGTAAGCGGCTATAAAAAAGAAGAATTAATTGGAAAGAACATTATTAAAGAGTTATTGTCTCCTTCTCAGGTTGCAAAAGTGTTTAAAATTATAGCCCAATTTGTTTTAGGTAAGCTAATTGGACCAATTGAAATTGTTTTAAATCGAAAGGATGGTAGCAAAATTGCGCTAGAGGTAATGGGACAGCCGACAAAGGTTAAAGGTCAAAACATAATAATAGCTGTTGCACGGGATATCACAGATCGCAAAAAAGCAGAAGTTGCGTTAAAAGAGTCAGAAGAACGGCTAAGGATAATATTTGAATATGCGCCAGATTCCTATTATTTGAGTGACGCAAAAGGAAATTTTATCGATGGCAATAAAGCTGCCGAAAAAACAAGTGGCTATAAAAGAGAAGAATTAATTGGAAAAAGCTTTTTAAAATTGAAATTATTGCCTCCAAGTCAAATACCAAAAGCGGCTGCCCTTTTAGCTAGAAATACTCTCGGTTTTCCAACCGGACCAGATGAATTCACTTTTAATCGGAAAGACGGTACCAAAATTCTACTGGAAGTAAGTACTTTCCCTGTAATGCTTAAAGGTGAAAGGGTTGTCTTAGGCATTGCTCGCGATATCACCGAACGCAAAAAACTGGAGGAGGAATTAAAAAAGAGAAACAAAGAACTTGAAAGCTTTTATAAAATAGCGGTAGGGAGAGAGATGAAAATGATTGAATTGAAAAAAAAGGTTCAAGGTTTAGAAGAACAATTGGAGAAATATAAACAAAGTTCTTAATTGAGATAAGGACAATAAGCTCAGGGTAAAAGAAATTTGAGCCCTGTGGAACCGTTAAGGTCCTCCTTCGTCCCGCAGGGCGGGACTACGGCGAGACAGAGTAGGGGACTAACGGTTTTTTTAATGTGTGTTATGTCATTGCCCGAGGCTTGTTGCCTCCCAAGAACTCGTAATCTATAATATAATAAGCACAAATTTTTAATCATTAACCAAAAATGACTAAACAGAAAGTTTTATTCTTAATAATCTTTATCAGTCTAAGTTTAATTGCTTTTCAAATCCCTATTTCCAGGATCATTGGCTCAAATCAAAGCTTTACTCTTTTTGAACTTATTGCTCCTCTTGGTGGGATGTTTTTGGGGCCACTTTTTGGCGCCTTTTCAGCCCTTATTGTTAGAGGAGCTAACGTAGTTATTGCTCAGCAGACCTTAGATTTCTTGACTGCTATGCGTTTTCTGCCGATGATGCTGGCGGCCGTTTACTTTGGAATGAAGGGAAAAAAGATGGCCATAATCTTTCCTCTTTGCATTATTTTGTTTTTAGCTCATCCTATTGGGCAAAAGGCCTGGCTTTATTCTTTAATTTGGTTAATTCCTTTAATCGCTACATTTGGTAAGAAAAGATTAATTTTAAATAGCTTGGGTGCCACTTTTACTGCCCACGCTGTTGGTTCAACAATCTTTCTTTACGCTTTTGGCTTAACTCCTCAAATTTGGTTGGCTTTAATCCCCGTAGTTTTAATTGAGCGCGGCTTCTTCGCTGTAGGAATTTGGGCGAGTTATCTAGCGATAAATACAGCGTTAGACAAACTAACTGCGATTAAGGGAGTTCATGTCTTAAAACCCCTGGTTAACAAAAATTATCTTATTTCCCCAAGATTCTTTAAGTCTTACGCTTAAAATTTATTTATTCTTTATCCTCAGAGACGGCCTTTTTATGGTAAAATAAAAAGGCCCTAATTTTTTAATAAAAGTTATTAGTTCTTATGCTTATTCAAGCAATCAAAACCAGGCTATTTATGCCTCCTAAAGATGACTTATTTTCTCTTATCAAGGAGAGTTTTCCGGATGTAAATTTAAAGGAAAAGACAATGATAGTTTTAGCTTCCAAAATCGTTTCTATTTGGCAGGGACGATGTGTAAAAATTGATTCAATTGAAAACAAAGACGACTTAATTAAAAAAGAGGCCGACCTGTATCTTGATAGAGATAAAGTGCCCCAAGGTTATGTTATGCTAACTGTTAAAAACAATATTCTAATTCCAGCAGCAGGCATTGACGAAAGTAATGGTAATGGATATTTTATTTTGTGGCCGAAAAATCCATTTCAGGCTGCAAAGCAAATTTATAATTTCATTAAAGAAAATTATCACTTGAATAATTTCGGAATAATTATCGCTGATAGCCATTGCACTCCTTCAAGACGAGGAACCACCGGAATCTCGATAGCTTATTATGGCTTTCACCCATTAAAAGACTATCGCGGAACTAAAGATATATTTGGGCGAGAAATGAAAATGTCTCAATCTAATATAGTTGATTCCTTAGCCGCCACAGCTGTTTTTGCTATGGGAGAAGGTAATGAACAAACCCCAATTGCGATTATAGAAGATATTGATTTCATAAAATTTGAAGAATGTACCCCCTCAGCTTCTAATCCTTTAGAAATAGATAGGGATGACGATATTTACGCTCCTTTATTAAAAGCCATCAAATGGCGGAGAGGAGGTAATCTCTAAAAAATTTGATCCGTAGTCCCTTGTCCAAAAATTATTACCTTGAAGGAAAATAAAAAGAGGCTTTAGCATTGTGTGATATTTAATTAACGACATAGAACCGTTAGGCCTGCCTGCGGCAGACAGGATAGGGGAGTGCTTGACACGGGGTTTTGGCCCCGTTATTATAGAGGTAGATAAGTGAGTATAATATCTCTTACACTCATAATAATACTATAAATAATATGCCTTCTCGACAACTTCCCTATTTAGATGATTTCCTCTTAAATCTCCAGGTAAACAACCTTTCTCACGAGACCATCTATAATTACGAACGCGATTTAGAAGTGTTCCAAAATTTCTTAGAAGAAATAAATATTGATTTTAATAACATTGATAAGAAAACTATTCTTAATTATAAGGCCTATTTAGTTTCTCGGGACCGGAAGACACCAAAATCTCAAAGAGGCAAAAAGCAACTTAGTAGTTATTCTAGGAATAGAATGTTGTCTGTCCTCCGTTCATATTTAAAGTATCTTATAGACATGGATTATAAATCACCTATTTCCCCTAGTAGTATCGAATTAGTAAAGACTGAGAAAAAACATCCACGAGTCGGAGAGTTTGAAGAAATAATAAAATTAATTGAATCACCTACCCGATTTGAAAAAAATAAAACAGTTGCATCGCGTAATAGAGCGATGCTAGAAACATTAATGTCAACCGGGATGAGAATTTCTGAATTGATAAACCTTAAAAAGAATCAAATTGATAAAACTGGCCGAATTTTTATAAGAGGTAAAGGAAAAAAAGAAAGGTTTGTTTATTTGACGCCTAGGGCACAGAAACATCTTAAAAGTTATATAGAGGTTCGGGGAGCAATTGATTCTCCTTATTTATTTATTCCCTATCGAGGTAAAAATATTCATCAAAAAGATAGGAAAATTTCTCCAAATTATCTAGAGGAGAAAGTTAAAAGATATAGAGAATTATTAGGCCTGAACATTCCTCTTTCTCCGCATTCGATCCGCCATGCGTTCGCGACCTACTTAGCCGAAAGCGGAGCAAACCCGGCAGCTATCCAAATATTACTTGGCCACGAATCTTTAGATACAACCACTCGCTATGTTCATGCATCTGATCGTTATGCTGAAAAAACTCATAGAAAATATCACCCTTTAAAAGAATAATCCTATCCCCCATTTTCAGCTATTTTTAAGCCAAAATAGGCATTAAATGGGGCTGGAAAAGACCCAAAATAGGCCCTGTGAGCGTCTAGGAGCCCTTCTAAGACGCCTTTGGCCTAGAGACGATATTTCTACCTCCTACCCAAAAATCGCCCAAAAGGCGATTTTTGGGTTATTCCACCTTAAATTCCATAACGGTAAAAACCTAAAAGAATAAAAAAAAGATCCTAAGGTTGCATACCCAGGATCTTGTCAGGTCCGATAGTAGACATAATAGCCTCGAGTTGAAGCCACAATTCCCTCCAATTGCTCGATTTCGTCTCGTGAAATTACTTCTCTTAGAGGCGCGATTTTTTTTTGGTCGAATACTGGCCAATCTAAACCAGGATTGAATCCAGCAATATGTTCTTTGCGTTCAATCTTATCTCCTAACTGAGCGCAGAATTCCTCTTGTTCTCTGGACGTTTCAAACTTTTTCCAAGAAAGTTCCTCAGGATCTATAATAGGTTTTATCTTATCTGGATAGCGCGCGCTTAAAACCCCATGAAGCCAGTCGTCGTGTTGAGTCAAAAGATGTTCCTTAGTAATAGTACCATCTTCATAGAGGGGCTGAACTAGTTTCTTTAAGAAAAGATCGAGGGTCCGAGAATAAGGATTGAACAGCAGCTCTTGGAATTCATAAGCTCTGAGCAATAGAAGATAGAACAATCGTTCAGGTTTGGTGAAAGCAAAATTGGAACGGTCAGGAGTGAATTGTATGTCTTGCCAGACATCTATAACTAGTGGATGTTCAAGACAGAAACTTCTAACCTTTCCTGCTCTCACTGTGCCGAGATGATAACAATCAAGAGCCGTATAGCAGATTTTATCAATCACATCCAAAAGTTGGCCAAATACGCCTTCGTTTCTTACCCAGCTTTGCGCAAGGGTAAGATCAAAACCGAATTGTTTTGCCCAGCGCTCGGCAAGACCGTAGCGTTCTAACACCCAGCCGAAATTAGTTTCTTCGTTCAAGTTTTCTGGGTCAACCCGCTTTATTGAATCGCCGCCAGCCGGCATGGCAATATCATGACAGCCTGCTGTTAGTATTATGGGAGCTCTTTCTTTTTCAGAAAAACCATTTCTGGCTAGGATGATCTCCATAAGTATGGCTACCGATAAGGAATGCAGCCAGCGATTGTGAAGAAACTGGGGCAACAAGTAAGTAACATGTGTGTTTTCATCCCATTCTGCGGGCCGAGGCGGCACCAGATAGCCGAGTTGGTTGATTTGGCCCAAGCGAGAAAAAGCTTCAGAACGAGCAAATTGGTGGAATAAGCTTTTCTTATTTTCGTCAAGCTCAACATAGAAATCTGTCGAGCTGAAAGGGAGAATGGTTCTTTCAAAACCAATGGGGCTGCCGTTATCCCATCCATCAAGTACGCAAAGGTGGCGGTCTCGGGGAATAATAAAAACTTCTGGATGACGAGGATCAGCTAATTTTGAAAGAGGGGTGTCTTCTCCCAATACTCCTGAAAGCCCTTTTTCGAGCTGCCCTTTCTTAATCTGGCGACGGGCGTGTCGAATACGCCTTTTATAATTTTTCTCGAAATCAGGATGGTGGCCAAAGTTAAATGGGACCCGCGACTCAATTTTTGGGGAACGAGACACCGGATTCATTTTCTCACCTCCTTTCCGGTCCGAGCTACAGAATTCTTAATTGTAAATGTTCTATTCTTGGGTTTGTACCCTACCACGTCACTTAGAAAAAATCAAGCCCCGCAAAGCGGGGCTTGATGCTTATATAATTAAGGAATCTCCCCATATTATATTAAATTTTTGCCTTATCTATTCTGCTAAAGTTTCAAAAGTTGATTCACTTGAAGTGGTGACATTATCTACGGCATCAGTAGAAGAAACAACATAATAGTAGGTGGTGCTTGGGACCAAGTCGGATACCTCTAGACTGTGATTTAACGTTAACTCAGAATCGCTTTCATTTGGCTCCGAACCCTCTGTATCAACTGGAGTCGATGTGCTATACCATAGCTTACTATCTGCTTCTTCATCAGTAACCCAAATAATCGTTGTTGAGCTAGATGTAATATCATTTGCAGATAATTCAGAAACGACAGGGGCTGTTGTATCATCGCTCGGAACAGATGTCGCCAAACTTGGTACATTAGAAAGATTTGATTCATTAAGGACTTCATCTGAAGTTTTAAGTGCAAAGTGATAAGTGGTTTCTGCAGATAACCCTGATATTGTCATTGATTCTACTGTACCAGCGACTGATGGGGTTGGCTCTTCTGTTGCTTGGGTTGCAGAGGACCAATTCTCTGAAGTAATTTCTGATATTGAGTAACGAACATCATAACTTGCAGCAGTTCCTGTGCTTCCGTCATCTCCGGGGGCGGTCCAGGAAAGATCGATTGACGAAGTTGTAGCATTTAAAGCAGAAAGATCAGTTACGGCAACTGGGGCTGTTGTGTCAGGAGTTTCAGGTTCAGTCGTGGGTTCAAACTTCTTGGCAATACCGGGCGGTAACTCTTGTCCCGGTAACGGTTGCGGAACAAAACCTGCTAGTTTTTTACGAATACCCGGTGCAATTAATAACCCTGGCGGCACTTTCCCTGAACTACCAACACCTTCAGCCAAAATTTCATTAATACGTGCTAAAGTTTTGGGTCCAACCTGACCAACTTGTTCAAAGTTCGCTACTTTCTGCAATCTTTTTACAGCATTATGGGTTAATGGGCCAAAATATCCTGTGACAAGCCCTTCAGGATAAATATCGGGGTCTGTTGCTAATATTTCTTGTAGCAATTTAACATCTTCACCGCTCATACCCCATCGTAATTGCCGGATAAGCTTAAGCGTTATTTTAACTTCCTTTTCGGCCTGTTTTATTTCTTTTGCTTCCAGTAATGCCTCTATCTTTGCTTCTAATTCTTGAATTTGTTGTTGCAATTGCTGGATTAAGGCTTGTAGTTCAGCTAAGTCTGCCTTTTTTGCCTTTACTACAGCAGGCGCAGCAAAAATACTAAGTATAAAAATTATACCAATACTAATTCCTATGATTCTTTTCATTTTTATGTATCGTATTTTAACATCCCCTCCTTAACGATAGCTCGACCTTTTATATTTTTTTTAACACGATAAAGGTAAAAAAGCAATCCCCCCGGACGGTGGTGGTTCAATCACCCTACAGGGTTAAAATGTCGCACAATATTAGCACCTACAGTAATGAATTGAGCTTGTTAATTAAAACTTGTTTTGAACGTAGGCCAACTGCTTTTTCTATTGCTTTCCCTTCTTTGAAAATAATAAGAGCAGGAGTTGCCGGAATTGTATAAGCTTTAGCAATTTCCGGATTTTCCATCACATTTAATTTTCCTACCTCTACTCTACCCTCCAGTTCTTTGGCCACCTCTTCAATAACCGGTTCCATTATTAAACAAGGCTTGCAGCCTGGCCGCCAAAAATTAACCAAAACCAGCTTCTTACTTTTTAAAACCTCCTTTTCAAAATTTTGATCGTTTAATTCCAACATATTTTTAATTTTACCCCTTCAATGAACTCGGGGCAAGCAAAAAAAAGAGCCCATAATGGGCTTTAGTCTAAGATTCTTAATCTGTGTTCTGGAGGCAATTCTTCTCGTCTCCTCGTCTTGCCGGATGCACGGTCATCACGAACGGCCCGATAGTATCTCTGGATGGATTTTCTAATAGCAATACGAGCTTCTGGGTTTTCCTCTGTTAAGCTAAACCGTCGATATGTTTGCTTTTGCTGGCCTTTCATTAAAACCACATCCACCGATCTTCTCCAAAGAATCTTCCATCGCACCTATCATTAGTGCAAACATATGTATATGTATTACCGACATGTTTTTTTTCTATTAGTATATTACCTGGTCCACCATCGAGCACAGGCTTAATTGCTACTAGCTTTAGGAAACCTTTCTGGCAGAATGGACAGACAACTTTCGTGATTCTATCTTCTTCTTTAACTGGTATTCTTCCAAACAACATATGAGCCTGTAGCTTTTCTCGCAGGAACTCGGGACGCAGACTAACAAAATGCGGAAGATTTTGTGGAACAGGCAAATACCCCATTTCCTCTACAGGATATCTATAAGAGAACTCCATTTCCTGTTGTCTTTCTTTTGGCACGGCACTGCCTCCTTTCTTAGCAGCCTATATTAACTTTACAAGGTTCAAACCCTCCAGTTTCTTTTTATAACTTCTGTATAAAAAATCAAGCCCGAGGCAACAACTTTCAACCTTTTACTTAGCGTTTTATTCTTCAACAATTTTCTTTATTCTTTCCATCTCTTTTTCAATTACTTCTCCGCTGTATTCTCCGCTATGGGCCGGGACACCCCTATAAGATGGTTTTTTCTGGTCCAGGTGTAAATTAAAAATAAGAATATTCTTTTCTTTGTTTTCTTTGATATAAAGGTGAAATCGTGGATATTCTCTACCCAAAAGGGGTCTTACACAATTAAGTTCTTCGCCAACAAAGCTTTTTGGCATATACCCCAATTTTCTGGTCAAATTTAAAATATTTTCTTTTGATTTTTTTATAGTGAGTTTCATACTCCTTTGATTTATTTTATAGCGCATTCATTAAATAACTTGATTTGCCCATTGTATTCAACAATCAAAGCTCGGCTCTCCCTAAGAAGGATTTTGTACT
>Ga0209991_10000373_pt1 | contig 20210 bp, 16 predicted proteins | sample ChitaG_FD_183167 | JGI IMG/M metagenome (GOLD analysis project Ga0209991, IMG submission 183167) | Deep subsurface microbial communities from South Pacific Ocean to uncover new lineages of life (NeLLi) - Chile_00310 metaG (SPAdes)... | ecosystem: Environmental > Aquatic > Marine > Oceanic >... | reverse complement strand
AAAGAAAAACACTTAAAAGAACCCCGACCACACAAAAATACACAAAACAGAGGAACAAAAAATGCCAACACACGGATCACTATCAAAAGCCGGAAAAGTACGGTCACAAACCCCAAAGATCACAACCACACCAAGAAAAACACGAATGCCAAGAATACGATGCCGACGCAACTACGAAAAACGAGTAATCCTACAACGCAGCCCAGGCCAAAACCCACTCAAACGACGAAGACGAAGACGACGAAGACACTAACGCTGTCAACCTCAAAATCATCTTTAAACATTCTGAAAACGATTACTTCAATGCATAACATTTAGTCATTGCAATTTCTGAAAAAAGAGCATTATTAAGTGACAAATCAGCCCAATAATCTAAGAACACACCAGACCTAAAAGGGAAGACCCATAATGTGGGCAGACCTAGTTCTAACAAACGCAAACGTTCTAACCATGGACCCTTCCAAACCACACGCTCAAGCCATAGCCATCAAAGACCACAAAATCATCAAAGTCGGAACAAACAAAGAAATCAAACCCTACATCGGAAAAAACACGAAGACAATAAACCTCAAAAAGAAAACAGTTCTTCCCGGCTTCATAGACACCCACGCGCACATCACAGGATTCGGAAAATCATTAAAACAAATCAACCTCAGAGGAGTCAACTCCATCAAAGAACTGCAGAAAAAACTAAAAAAACAAATACAAAAGACACCCAAAGGACAATGGATCTTAGGCCGCGGATGGGACCAAGACCAGCTCACAGAGAAACGATACCCCACCCGATGGGACTTGGACAAGTTTTCCCCAAACAACCCGGTAATTTTTACACGTGTATGTGGGCACCTCTGCGTTGCGAACAGCCAAGCATTAGAATCAGCAGGCATAACAAGAGAAACAACGTCTCCACCCGCTGGACAGATCGATAAAGATCCGAAAACTGGCGAACCAACAGGCATCTTACGTGAAAATGCAATGAACCTAGTTTGGAAGATGATACCGGAGCCCAGCGAGGAAGAACTCATCGAAGCGTGCAGTCTAGCGTGCCAGAAAGCCGTAGAAGCGGGACTGACCAGCGTCCACTGGCTAATCAGCTCACCAACTGAGATACGCGTTATCCAGAAACTTCGCCAACAGAATAAACTGCCCTTAAGAGTGTATATTATAGTTCCAGTGAAACTTTTGCGCCATCTGATCGATCTGGGCCTACACACAGGCTTCGGGGACAGCAGGGTACGAATCGGAAGTGTAAAAATCTTTTCAGACGGTTCCCTCGGTGCACGTACTGCAGCTTTATTTCAGCCATATCACGATGAACCTACAAGGAAAGGAATGATACTGTACGCCCAAGAGAAACTGAACACGCTTGTTATGAAAGCACATAAAGCTGACTTTCAGTTGACCATACATGCCATCGGCGATCGGGCTATAGACATGGCGTTGACTGCACTGGAAAAAGTGTTAAAGGAAGCACCGAAGAAGAATCATCGTCACCGTATAGAGCACGCGTCTGTTCTCAACAAGAGGCTGATCCAACGCATGGAAAAGTTGAAGGTGATAGCATCTGTACAGCCGCACTTTGTTGTTTCTGATTTCTGGGTGGCAAACCGTGTAGGTCTTACCAGAGCTAGATGGGTTTATCCTTTCAAAACGCTGATTCAAGAGGGTGTGTTGACAGCTGGCGGGTCAGATTGTCCAGTGGAGCCTATTGATCCTTTATTAGGCGTTTGGGCGGCTGTGGCGAGAGAAGCTTTTCCTGAGGAACGAATTACTGTGGATGATGCTCTGCGTCTCTACACGGTTAACGCGGCGTATGCATCTTTTGAAGAGGATATTAAGGGGTCGATTGATGTTGGTAAACTAGCGGACCTCGTAGTTTTGTCTCGTGAACCACATGAAATCCCGCCTAATGAAATTAGAGACGTTAAAGTGGAGATGACCATTGTCGGTGGAAAGATAGTCTATGTCAAGTCAGAGTGATTGTTTGAAGGATCGTGTGCCTGTGTGAGGGCTTCTACCATGGTCCAAGATATGAACCAAAAACAAAGGTGAAAGCATCCTCGCCCATTCGCTGCCAAACCACAATCCAACTCCAGAGACGAACAAAAGAATAGCAATGGAGAATTCAAGGAGAAGGACTATTATGTTTGGGAACGAGAGTTTATGGATAAGATGGTGACACATGAGTTTGTGCACAAGAATCAAGGCAACTTGGTTATGGACTTGAATTTCTACCAGTTTGCGGAGTTAATTGACATTAATCCGGATTCGGGGAGCCATTTTATCCACAGCATGAGTGAACCGTTCAGTGAAGAAGACATTGAAGACAAGGTTATGCATAACTGGCTAGACCACTTTAAAATGCGGTTTCATCAACTTCACGCTTCTGGCCACATGAACAGACACCAATTGACAGATCTAATCAACCGTATCAAGCCGAAGAGAATATTTCCAATACACACGGAAAACCAGCAATTGTTCAAGAAAAAATGTAGTAACGTTCAGACGATAAAGTGTGGAAGAGAATACACGTTATGAAGGGATGAGTAGACGCTACGCTTCTTTGCTTCCGTGGCCCTCTAAGTCTATTTCTGATCTCTGGGAACTACGACGTGAAATTCGAGGATGAATCTACAAATCCAATTAACATAGTGGAGATTAAGGAATTGATCAAGCAGAAGGCTCTTGACCGTTTTAACGATGAATTTATCAACTGAACTGGTGAATTGAGAATAGGTGATTGATCTGACTGATGTTAATGAGGAGATCGTGCGTCAGTATTTTGAGTTGGAAGGGTATTTTGTTCAAACTGATGTTCTTTATCTTAAACCCAAGGGGCAGACGGGAAAGAAATCCAGTGGTTATGGAGATATTGATCTTATTGTAACGAATCCTAGGACAGGTGATAAAGCTATTGTTGGTGTCACTGGTTGGCATACAGAGCGGATAACGCCATCCTATGTCGAGGATTGGGGAGACCGTTTGTTCAGTTTTGTTAGTCCACTTGCGTTGAGGAAGGCTACTCATGTTCTGGGTACTAGAAAGTTTAAAAAGATCCTGGTGGTTTCGCGTTTGGGTTCAAAGGAAATTAGTAAAAGAATATTTGTTCAGAAAGCGAAGAAAAGAGGTGTCAATGAAATCATTGAGTTTCCGACGATTCTTAAAAAGCTAATCAAGCTTATCAAGACAAAACCGAGCTATGATAGTGAAGTGCTCCAAACGTTGAGATTACTGAAAATATACGGCCTGCTCAAAGTTTAAGCGAATTTTAGGAGTGCGTTGTAGATGAAAAATTATCCTGATGTAATCTTTCATCTTGGGCGGAGAAGAATCTCGAATAGCAGTCGTGATTGGTTAGTTCGCAAGAAGGAATATTTTTCAAAAATGTGGAAACGAGATGGGCGTAGATTGTTGAAGCAAATAGAACAAGTTTGTGGAATAAGTTTTCCAAGAAAGGGTGTTAAGGAAGGGATAGAAGTGTATCTTTACAAGCGGAGAAAAGAGGATGGAGACTATTTGGGAGATATAGATGAAACCGATCCTAAGAGAGTTAATGTTTATCTGTCGAGTGAAAGCAATTGGGGTTCTGTCAAAAGCGTTATAGTGCATGAATTGATTCATTGTTTAATGTGGCAAGCTTATTATTATGACCTAAAAAGAAGGAAGGTAACACTTTTTGAAGATTATTTCGCAGATGAGTTGTTAACCTCTTTAATTGAACAGCTTGTCTTAGGGAGAAAGTTGAATAGAATTAGGTATGATGATGCATTAGGTTATGCAATCGACGAAACTAGAAAGCGTATTATCGGACTGAAAAGAAGGAAAAAACAATATCGGAAGATGGTAAAATCGTTGAGGGATTTCTTAAGAGATTATCGAAAAAGAGTGAGAGGCAAGGAATCTGACATTTTGAAAGAGAGACGTAAATTGTTGTTAGAATTGGCAAGTCCCTTGCCACCGAATTTGGAGGACATCTAGTATGGAAAATGCAGTTTCGAACTGTTAATTTCGCTGCTTGAAAAGAGCTTCTAGTCTTTCATATTGTTTTTGAGTGATCTTAGTGATCCAGACGTTTTTCAAGTACGGCTCAATTTTGATTTCGTCGCTATCCTTAGCTTTGTAGAAAAGTAGGCTAATAGGAATTGAGTCGTTCTTGTCCCTTGTGAAGTTGGGGATGAATTCTATTTTTACTCTCAGTGGATAGCGGTTTTTTCCCCAGATATCGCTGTGGTTTTCGTAAACTTCTGATGCTACTTTACATATTGCAATGATGCCGTTTACTGGTTTGAGAACGTGGAAAATGATTAAATCATTAGGTCTAACTTTGCTGACAACTTTAAAGGTGCGTTTAGGAAAACCGAAGATTTTGAAGGTTTTGATGATGCGCCAACTTTTGGGCTTAATCGGACATAGCCAAACGTTCATGGCATTTCACACTGCGCGGTTGCACACTTGCACAGCAAGTTGTTTACGAAGTAGGTTTATTCATTTGCTGCGAGAATACCTTGTGGATATTTTCAAAATGTCAGTGGCTCTACTCCAGTACTTTCTGAAGTATTTCCTCTTGGACATGTGGTCCTCAATTTTTTTGATGGCCCCCAATTTCTTATGGATGATGTTCCAAGGTGGAGTGTTGTAAGCAGCATCTCGGCTTATTAAATATCTATCATGAATTTCTTTGGAGTCTTTATCGTCTAATATTCTGAAATCAACTGTGATTCCGCGGTTTTGCATTTCAATTTTGAAAGCTTTGTACATTTCCTTAAGGGCTGAACTTAGACGAGACCTACTACCTAGAATTTGTGCCTTCTTTGTCCGTGAAGGGTCAAGCTTTTGCAGAAACTTGAATCCTTCTTCACTAAAATCCTTATCCAGGAGCAGGACAGGGCCTCTTAAACCACTCATCAGCTTGTAAATTTGAGTCAGGTTAGTGAATGGCTTTTCTGGGTGGATTCCTAACTCCTCGATTCGGGGTCCTATTTCCGGTACACTTATTGAAGGCGTCGTTTGGTATCCTATTATGGCATCGTTGAGAACTTCATCGACTTTCGAGACGAGTTGTATTTCAAGTTTATTTTTAATTTCATTGGGCAACAGATCCACGTCTTTTTCATTTCCAAGCGGAATATAGACTTTCCTGATTCCAGCTTCTGCTGCGGCAGCGATTTTCTGTTGAACTCCTCCAACTTGAAGAATTTTCCCGAATAGTGTTATTTCACCAGTCATAGCAACGTCGTTTCTCACCGGTTTTTTCGTGAGTGCGGAAACCATGGCGGTTAGAACGGTTATTCCAGCTGATGGACCTTCTTTTGGAATGCCCATTTGGGTTGCCAGGACTGATATGTCATAGTCTTTCTTGAAGTTAGGGTCTATTCCAAGGGTTTTGTGGCTGTGGCTCATGTATTCGTATGCTGCTTTTAAGGATTCTCGCATTATTCTCATCATGGATCCTAGTGGGATTAGTCGTCCGGTTCCCTCAGTTGCGATCACTTCAAAGCGTTGCAACGTGCCAAAAGTTTGTGTTAGTGAGAGCCCGACGACCGCGCCTATTTTAGGCTCTTGCGGCAGTAAAACAGGCCCTACGGTTATTTGCTCTGGAACTGTGACAGGATGTTCTTCAGAGGTTTCTAGGTCGATGTAAGTGAAGTTGGTGTTCCAGTATTCTACTCCGCCCATTTTTTTCAGTTGCTCTCTTACTCTGCGGCGCATTTCCAAGGCTAGGTTTAAGTATTCTTCAAGGTCTCCTTTGGTGAATTGCCCGTCTGGATGGATGAGTTTGATTAACCCGGATACCGTCTTACGAATCGCTTTTTCATCACGCGTGGTGAGTGCTTCTCCGAGCTTGAAGTATTTGTCTATCGCGGTGGTGTACGTTATTTTGCGGAGTTCACGGAAAGCGTCAGCTAAGTAATCTACAACAAAGCCATAGTGATTTCCGAAGAAGCTTGGATGTATTTTTGGGATTTCCCAGCCTGGCTGGTACATGTGGAATCGGTCTATAAAGGCGGAGTCTTGCATTTGTTCCGGGAATGAGATGAAAAGGTGGGATGTGCGCATTATGTTTTCTATGTCGAAGTCGATGTTGCCGACGAACACGAGTGATGCGTTTGCATAAATAACTTCTCTCCCTCTGGAGAAGCTACCTGACTCCATATAATCCTTTAGTATATGGACCGCCGCTGCATTACTGAGCTTTTCGAGGCCAGCGACTTCGTCGAAGGCTACTGCGTCCCATAAGCCGACGAGTCCTATGCGTCCTCTGCCTACCATGCTTACAAATAATTTTGGGACCGTGGTTTCTCCCCCGGATACGAGTATAGAGTAAGGCGAGATCTCACGGTAGACGTAGCTCTTTCCAGTTCCTCTGGGACCCAGCTCCACATAGTTGTAGTTACTTTCTACGAACGGTATTAACCGACATAAGAGAAGCATCTTTAACCTTTTGTTAAACTTTGTAGGCTCGAATCCTATGCTGCGTAAGAGGAGGTCTATCCACTCTTCTCGGGTAAAATGTTGTCGATTTATTTTGATATCATCTAAGCTTGTGATGGCGAGCTCTATGGGGCGGAGTTGCTCGATTACGAATGGGCGCATGGCTCCATGGTGATATATGTCAGGCTGGTAGGACATGTCCACAATCGCCCAAACGCCGCCTGCCAAAAGTTTTTCGTAATTTTTAACCATATTTTCTCCGATATGCACGTGGGTTAGTTGGAGATTTGTCAGCTCGGCCCAGTATTTGTCTTCAGTTTCTACGAGCTTTACCTTCACCTTATCGATGATTTTGTGCCGACCTTTTTCTCTAACTTGGGATTTTATTAGTTCGCTTTGGTCTGGGCGAACATAGTTTTCTGTGAGTATGCGCTTTACTTCTTCTAGGCCCGCCCTGATCACTTCTGGATCGGAGGAGGAGCAATATTTTCCTAGTAGGTACTCAAGGACGTAGGTTGGGACGTTTAATTGACCTTTCAGGGGTCCTAGCAGGTCTTTCCTTACCACTTTGCCTGAGAACAATGAAAGAAGTTTACGATCTAAATCGTCTAGCTTTGGATGCTCAACCACGTGTTTTTCCTCCTTTTTCTTTTTGGCTGGACCTTGATTAAAGCATTTCATCATAACCCTCCAAACTCACCTTCGCCGTCTTACGGAATAGGACCTCTTCGGTTTCATAATCCTTAACTTTTACTTCCATCTCCTTTGGGATGCGTGGAAGCTTTAAGGTGAGGCTTTCTTCTTTATTGTATATCTCTATGGGATCTGAACGCAAGATTAGTTTGTCTTCTTCCAATAGCTCTACTACTATGGACCTTGGTAGATCCGATATTTGTTTGATGAGTGGACGTAACGAGATGATGAATATGGCGCTAGATATCACGCTTGGGAAGGAAACTTTAACCCCGACTTTTTCTCCGATTATTCCTTTTTTGGGGGTGCATTCGAGCACTCCGATGCAGCATTCTTGGAGGCTAACACCGCCATGAACGAAGGCCTCCCTCGGTCCTGGGGAGGAGAACTGGGAGATGCCCCTTGGAAACAGGGCTTGAAAGTCTTCCCCTTCATAGCCCAAGGTCTTAAAGGGCATTGAGAAGGCTCCTTTAACTTTCGGCGGGCGTCCCACGGCGTATCTGCGCCCTGAGGCGACGCCTGAGCCGAAGGAAGTGCCTTCGAGAATGTCTACCTCGTCCGGGTAAGGTAAGAAGAGGAAGCCGTGGTCTGTGGTAACCACCACCTTGCTGTAGCCTGCCTTAATCGCCATGTCGACGCCCCTCTTCACCCGATCTGTCAGTTTATCGAAGTCGTTGAGGAGCTCGCCTGATATGAAGGAGCCTGCCTTGTCTATTTCCCTGTCCATTACAACCAGTAGCCTAGCTCCTTTGGTGTCTTTGGCTAAGGCTTTCGGGTTCTTGAGGGCGTCAAGGTCGGCTAGGACCACTTGGTTGCCGTATTTGCTGCGAAGCCATTCTTGGCGCTCCCCTTTTGTGGACACCTTTTTCCCATCGAGGAAAACCTGCAGCCTCCCATTCGTGATCTGTATGGAGACGCGTTTATGAGGTAAAAGACAGGCCATACCTACCTTAGTTATCGAGGGAAGGGTTGAAAGCATAACCATGTGGTTTACTCGTAATCCTGACTCCTGAAGCTGGGAGACCATTTTTCTCTGCAACTCATACCGCATGGCATCGATGAGGAACACGGCAATCCTCTCCCTATTGAGGTGGACAAACTCCTTCCAAAAGGCCTTCGGGTCAACGGCTCCATCGACACCCCAGCTAACCTTACCCTCGAATGCGGTGGATAGTTGACCACCCATTCTTCGCAGCCAGTTTTGGTACTGCCACCCAGGAAGTACGATAAAGAGGTCCCGGATCTCGGGGTCCACATCTACATCTAGGGATGCAAGCTGTCGGTATAGGTTGTCGATGCGCCACCAACCTTCGCCAGAGGTGTAGCTTTTGACCAGAAAAGAGGCGTCACCGCCTCCTTCCTTAATTACTTTACGGAGGGAACTACGTATGAGCATTAACAGGTCTACAGATATTGAGAGGATCTTCCATTCCTTGAAGAGGCCCATGTGAGTCCAAATTAAGCTTGAGCGTTTTTGCGCTACTCTCCTGATGAAGTCGGCGTTTTTCAGGATACCTAGAAATCTCTCACCGCCTACTCGGGCTTTCACCTCGTCTAGCAGGGCTTCGTCGACAGCTCTGAAGCTCAGAACGTTCTCGATCCCCCTTCTGCCTTTGATTTTTTCTGGGATGTTGTATTCCTTTTCGATCCGCCGGGACCACTTGAGGAAGTTGTCGCGGAAGTCGACGCTGGAGGGCCAGATGGCGGCTAGACCGGCCCAGAAACCCCGTCGACCCTTCTCAGGAAGGAGGTCGCTGAATTCTTCCTCGGCTAGACCCCCGGAGTTCATTACAAACTCTGTGAGCAGTACTGTAGCAGCCAAGTCCTGAGCCTTGACACCCTTTCCTTTCGACGTTTTTAGGCCGTATCCCTTTTGGAGAATTTCTAGGAAGGTTCCAGATAAACCGGAGGTGTTGAGCTCCCTGGAGGCTCCCTTCGTGTAGGTTAGGTAGGTTAGGATGGCCCTCTTCACGTCGAATGGGTGCGGCTGTCCAAATGCTGTGGCGAGGAGGGCCTCCTTCAGCTTCTTCTCGGGTAGAGGCGTTTCCACGGCTCCTAGGACCTGATTCCATCTGCCCGCAAGCCTTCTACAGTTTTGGGGAGTCAATATCTCATTTAGGTCCTTGGTTAGCTTAACCGCGAAGAACTGAGATAGAAGCGCGGGGAGGGCGAGGTCTAGGCGGGCTCCGAAGAGCTCGTAGTCACGGAGCCAGCTGGGCGATGGTGTCCCCTCAGTGACATATACGAGTCTTTTCTTAGTGAAGTCCTTCTCTGTCTCTATCTGAGCCCTTATGGTGAGGTAGCTTCCTTCAAACATTAGGAGTTCGACATCCCTTGGGGCAGCTTCTTTGACTAGGTCCTGAAGGGTGCCGCCTTCATCGTACCAGACCAAAATGCCTGTTTTTGGAAGAGAATCTGCTATTTTCTCCCCTAGTGCGCTGAGGAGATTTCTTGCCATACTACTTCACCCGGTCCGCGGCTTTGTGAAGAACCCTCGCTTCCTTTAAGGGCTCGATGTTCACCCGAACACCGTAGTCGATAATCGGGTTCCATCCGTTGTCCCTCACCTCCGCGATGGCCTTATCGACCCATCGAGCCCATCTGCCAAGCTTAGTTCTTTGGCGTCTAGGGTTATGGATCGTTTCTAAGGCTTCGTCAAATTTTTGCAACTCCTCAAGTACAGCAAAGGCGTTTTCATAGTCCCTTGATAGGCGTCTCTCTCTACTCCTGTCTTTAGCATCCTTCGCTTTCTGCAGCTCACGCCTTAGACGATCCACGGTCCGCTTAGCCCTATCTATTTCATTCCGTAAATAGTTCACCCTAACTTTAGGAATAGTGTCTCTGTTGAGTTTATGATAGTGGAGGAGGCAGTTGAAGGCTCCTATGCCCCGGCCTCTTGCGAAGTTCGATGATGTAAGGTGCCAAACGATTGGGCGTCGTTTGTAGAGGTTTACATGGAAATCGAAGTATTCGGTTGCAATCCATTCTTCTAGGTTTTTTCCAAGAATTTCTTCAACTTCGCTTTCTCTGAAATCTACTTGATCTTCACCAAAATCGTTGGCTACATTTTTCCTTATCTTTTGAACTAACTCATGAAGAGGAATTATACCGTCAGGGTCTGATTCAAAGGTCTTTTTAATATAGAAAGAGATAAGTCGAGCTACATGATCTTCTTCTTCCTCACTCTCTTCGGTTTCTTCCTCAAGGAAAGGAGATTCTCCATGCCGTAAAGCAATTTCCTTTTTAATGAGGTTTTTATCTTCTTCGCTAATTTCGTAAAGGTGATAAACTGTCTCATCTATTTGCCTTTGAAGTTCCTCAAGTCGCTTCTGCATCATTCCCTCCCGCTTTAGAACCAGAGCCGCGATTTCTCGCAGGTTCATTTCTTTGTTTCCAATAATGGATCGAATCTCCTTTAAAGAACCCCAATCGCTCCAGCTGAATTGTTTTGCAAACGGATGATCAGTAATGGGCTTTTCTTCAGGGTCAAAACCATGCAGTATTTGAAGAATCCAAGGTTTAATAAAGATAGTAGAAATTTCGTTGCCTCTATTCCACTCCTTAAGAAGAGCGTATGATTCACGCGAGAATAATTCAAGTTTGTTGAATTCAGGCTTATTGTATGCAATTGGTAAACTAGCTAGGACACTTGCGACCCAATTATGCTCACTTGCTATGATAGAGCAAAGGAAATAAGAAAGTTTTGAAACTACAAAGCTCATTAACACCCACTTATTGATTTTGGGGAAACAACCATGGCCCGCTACACTAAAAATAACATTCTCAGGTAAATATCGCACTGCGATATATGCTTTCAAGGGACCGGCGGGTTTTAATGTCCAAGTTAACCCTTCTTTAAAATAAAAAGGCTCATTCCTAACATAGGCATTAGGATATGCCTTAATCTCTTTTCCATTGTTTTCCCACTCTACAACTAAATCAATGTCCGCATAGAATTTAGCATACCCTCCGCCCATAGGATGAGGAACGAATTTTTTACCTTTTCCAATGTCTTCTGGAAGTATTTCCCAAAACTGTCTTTTAAAGCGAGGGCTGTCAGCAGGAGATAATCCCTGTTTCAAATATGCAATTTTTGGCAGATTCGGTTTTCCTGCCAAGTCCTTATCTAAAGGGGGATATTTTTCGAAAAGTTCTCTAAGGGAGGGAGATGCCCAATAAGCGTAAGCGGTTAATGGAACTTTAGCTAAATCTCCGAAAGTAGTTCTATACCAGAGCTCATGTTCACCTTTTTCTAAATAAGTGAGTAGAGAGCCCATGAATGCTTTTTCTTTTTCATAGGTATCGAATATTGCTAATCGACAGAAAGTGCACTCCGAATCTTGAACTGGTCTCAGAAGAACTGCACTCATAATTTTTCGTACAACGGTCGCTGCTGTTTCAACAATAGCACCATCTAAGACCCCAAAACCAGTATCAAGCAGTAGTTCGGGTATCCCTTCATTCCACAGGACATCCTCTCTTAATTTCTGGAACGTTCTCAAGAACATGAAGGTGCGCGAAGTGAGCATTCCAACAAATCCATTTTTCTCTGTTAAGTCTATTGCTTGTTCAATGAATGCGGCATAATAGTCGTTTTTCGTTCTTGGATAGTGCTTTTTCGCGTACTCCTTCGTCTTGGAAGGCATGGGACCATAGGCAGGATTCATCAAAACTACATCGTACATTTGTGATAAGATGGCAAGGAGGCCCACAGACTTCTCAACCTCTGATGCAAAAAGCATAGTCCCCATATCACGTTTCTCCATCGCCTCTTTCTCAAACTCCATTAAAGCTTCAAGCATTTCCTCTATGGTACTTTGTGGCGTAACGATGGGTATAGCACTCACTTCAGATGCGGACCTCACTTTCATAAATATGGATTGACCACGTAACCTGCCTGTCTCAGATAACTCCGTTTGTCCTAATAGTGCGAAAGTCGCCTGAATGCCCCCGGCTCTTCTTCTTTCTGCCAGCAATCTCTCGAATGGTTGTCGTACTTTCAATAGGCTCCCTATCTCATAGGTGTAGTTTAAGTTCTTAAACAACCTTGCAAAGATCCTCTGCAAATCAGGGTCGTTAGAGAATACGTCTAAAAACTCTCTACGAATCGCTCCATCAGTTATACGAGCGTCGGCACAGACAAGATTCATTTTTTTAATTTTAAGCTTTGGATTATACTGTTTCGCTTTTAAGTAAAGGCTGAGGGCTGCCAGTTGCACAGCTCTAAGGTCAATATCAATGCCGAAGAGGTTGTTTTCGAGTATGAGGTTAGGAATTTCATGCTCAGGGGTTTCGGGTTCATCCTCCCTATACATTCTATAGAGGACGCCAAAGGCGTATACCAGAAAGTGACCGCTGCCACATGCGGGATCTAGGACCTTGATTTCTCTAACACTTTTCTTCATCCTTGGAGGCGGTTTCTGGCTTAAAGGTACGAGGTATGAACAGAACTCGTTCACGGTATCTCCAGAGGGAATCTTCAGCTGCTCCTTCGACCTTGTTAGGGGGTCCCCCAGCATGGGGCACCGGTTATTTGCCTCCAGCCAGAGGCGCCCCAGGGTGTTGTCTACTAATGCTCTTACAACCCAGCGTGGCGTGTAAAACTGATTTATGACCGGAATATCGTCTGCCCTAGGCTTTCTCCTCGCTTTCTTGAATTCTGCCCTGGCATCCTCGTTATAATACTGATAGATCCAGCCAATGATGTCATCTTCCTTCCAGTCTTCCTCTGGAACTTCCTCGCTGAACAGCCAGATCAGGTCCCTCAAGGGCTTAGGCTGCGGAAAAATCAGGCTGTATTCATCATTTACGTCGAAGAGCACCTTGATCTCGCTGCTTACCTTTTCGACGGCCTGCAGTAGGCTGGCCTTCAGCACTTCATCTGAGGAGTATTCCTTGTGGTCCTCGGCGATCTCGTACTCTCTCCGGCTCATGCCGCCGTATCGGGAACGCCTTATCACCGTCTCCTTAATTAGGCCTCTCACCTCCATGGCTCGGAGCGCTGCAATTCTGTTGATGTATGTGAAGCCTACGTGCCTGACGTACCTATCAAGAGCCTCTTTGGGTGCGATATCCCCTGCCTTCTCCTTGTCTATGGCCTGTAAAACCTTCCCCCTAAGCTTCATCTCATCCCGTGAGAGGAACGTAAGTTCTCTGAGAGGCCTATAGCTTCCATCCTCGTTGACGCCGAGGCGCCTCAATTGGGCTCTGACATCCGATTCTATAATTGTTCGCGCTTGGCTCACGACTTTCTTAAGCCTCGACCTCTTCTCCTTGTCCATCAAGCCTCTCACCCTCTATTCTAACCTTTACCCGCTTCCCCTTGGAGATCCAGAACTGACCGAACTCCGTTGCCTCCTCCAGAACCCGCCTCAGCTTTTCCGGTGTCTCGATCTTCTCTTCCTTAAACAAAGTCTTGGGGAAGGGTGGCTTCTCCATGTCTCTTAGCTTCTGAATGAGACGGTTCTTGGCCTGATCCGACCGGACTCTAACCATCTCTATGTGGTTTCGAAGCGTTGTTAGTCCTCGACTGCAGTTGGTACATAGAAACTGTTGGTCGTCGTATGCAGCCCCTTCTCCTCCTTCACATAAAAGCCCTTCCAGAGGGAATAATGCGCTTTCGATTGTTGTGTCAGCTAAGCCCTTAGATGTCCCCCAATCCTTCAATGCTCGGATGGAGTTTTCGGTTGCCCGCTGGCATTCCTCGTGTGCCTTTGTGTAAGCGTTCTTATGCTTATCTCTGAGGAAGATGAAGTCATCGTAAAGCTCCTTCCACTCGGCGAGCAGCTCCTTGCTCTGAATGCGCTTTCCTACTCTTCTCTTCCTTGATACCACCTCTTCGCTGGGGTCCACCTTTACTAGACCATCGAGGGGAACGCCTGCAAACTGTCTGATCGTTAAGAAGATGCTCAGATTCCCAGATTCACAGAAGCCCTTCAGGTCGGTTAGAAGGGGCATCGTTGAACGGATAGGCTCCAGCGTCCCCTCTTCCAGGAAGGAGAGGATCTTTAGGGGATAGGACGGTTGCTTGCGGACTCTATTGAGGGCGCTTTCAAGCTTATCTAGGTCGCCTGCGAAGGGCAGTTGATGGTACCCCCGTCTAGTTCTTAGGTCTTGAATAACTTCCAGGGATTCCCTGACCCCCGCCGTAAGGTTTTCCGAGATTTCATCTAGGGTTATGCCTCCAGGTCTGGCGAAGATGTCTGAAATGAGTGAGGAGGCCTCTCTCTTTTGGGCTGTGGTTACCGTTGCCCCCAAGAGGAACCTGGCCCTCTTAAAGGACAGCACGCGCACGAAGGCGTCGTGGGAGCCTATCTCGTCGGCGGTCCTGTAAGGTTTTCCGCCGCTCTCAACCTCTATCGACCCGTTCTTGAATAGAGTGGCCAGAACTAGACGCACCACCTTCGCGTCCCATCCATAGGGTGGAGAACCGAAGTGCTCGCCTAAGGCGTAACCTGTGCACTCAGTTCCCGTCTCATTCCTCCTTTTCACCTCCCTGAGGATCCGATCCGCCGCCGGCGCGCTAACCACAATGTTGTTTTGCTCGATCAACCCCAACTCTGTATAGACAGAAGGTAGGACTCCACCGCTCCAGGTGAGAATGGACGTGATGTCTTCATCCTTCACCCTTACAGCGGCGTGGTCGAACTCGGTGAAAAGTTGGTCAGCCAGCTCCTTCATGTACCAGTTAAAGACATGTCCCAAGTTTTGTTTCCCGTCTAGCTCCTTTTCCTCTCCCCTATGGAGAACCTTTCCCGCCAGCAGGAAGGATTCGAGCATTTTGGGCAGTTCGTCACTCCTTGTCAGCTCAACCTCCTTTCTATATCGTTCAAGCTCCCTCAATTCTTGGGGAGAAGGCGCACGCCTCTCCCTCTCTTCAAGGACCCTTTCCACGCTCAGGACCCTCTCCAGCTTCTGGGCGAATCTCTCGTTCTTTGAGCCTATCCAGAATACCGCGTCCTCCTCGGCCAAGCTTTTGGTGTAGAGCTCGGCTACAGGGTCCTCATATCTTCCAACCCAGTGAGGAGTATATATCTTCAACTTTAGGTGGCCCGTTTTAGAGATTTCCTCCCCGTCGATCCAAAGGTTTACATCGAAGGTTCTGAGCTTCCTATAGTTGTACTTCCTCAGCGGCCTTAAGGAACCCCTAGCGATCTCTTTGGCCAAGTCTCCCTTGTCCCTTTCCCAAATCCTCTGCCTATTCACGTCCTGTTCGAAGGTTCTCTCCACCGTCGAAAGGAACCTGTATTTCCCCTCCTCCGCCGTGACCCAACGGTTATTCACTAAGGTCTCCAGGCAGGCCCGCACCTTCCCCTCATGTTCTTTCTGGTCCACCCCTAGGCTGGGGTAGAGGACGGCTGCCACGTTGACCAGAGTGCACGGAATCCACTCTCCAACCTGCTGCAGAAGGAAGAGGGCCTTGGCCACCGATGCGACATCCATCCCCTCCACCTTGCCCAGCTTCGCGATCTCGTTCTGGATTAGCACCTGGTACTCGGACTGGACCGCCTTCAGCTCTTCATCAATGGCATCGTAGACCATGTCAAAAGATACGAGGGCCCCCACATCCCTCTCCAAAAGATTAAGGATGGCGGCTCGGGCCACCCCCAGAACCGCCCTCTCCCTCCCCGTCAGCTCTGGGGAGACCCTGCCCCTGGCCCTCAGGGCCCCAAAGATGTCAATCATCAAGGGGATGTAATAGGGCATTAGGGGATAGGTCTGGGCGAAGTCGTCGAAGTTGAGATGGGTGAACAGACCGTGGGGGTCTCGGGCGGGGTCCCTGATCAAAGCGCTCATCTTGAGGCTTCCCTCGTGGTCCTCGTAAAACTTCCTTAAAGCTTGGAAGCATTCGCTCTCCTTGTTTTTCTGGAGCAGTCTTTCATTGACCACCGTGGCGATGTTCTCCGGGGTTAGGCTAACGTTTATACGGAACCTGTCCCTGATCCACTCCAGCTCTGCCCGTCTGGCCTCGATCTTTGGGATAACCTGCTCTAGGGCTTCCTGGGCGGTAGCGAAGATCCACACCTTTCCCCTGCCCAGCTTCTCCACCCTCTCTGCGAGGGCATTGAGCTCTGTGAGGCGCTCGGTCTCCGTGCCCACGTAGAGGCCCACCTCGTCGAGGAGGAGCACCATGCGGCCGTCCTCTGGGTCTAAGGCCCGGGCTTCTTCAGCCAGTCTCATGGCCAGTCTCTCAGGGTTTATGGTGAACTCCTTCTCCGCGTCCTTCACCGCTTCATCAGCAAGCATCATCTCGGGGTAGGCCTTGGGATCCACGACCATTAGGCCCCTGACGAGGGCGGACCTGACCCTTGACTCAATCATCCTTACGTCCTCCCAGGCCATGCCCTCCTCCTTCTCGACAAACTGAACGAACTCATCCCAGAGACCCCTGGATTTGAGCATGAGTTCCACCTCAGCCACCCAGAAAATCTCTGAGAGCCCCAGATCCCTCAGCAGAATCTTGTAGACGAACCTAGAGAGGTCCCTGTCCTTAGTTCTGTCGTAGGTGAGCATGTTAACGAAAAGGGCTCTAGTCTTCAACTCCCTGGAAATCATTGGTATTCCCCTTAGGCCGTGCTTCCGACGGAAATAGTCTGCGACCTCAACCTCCACTCCGCTGGGCAACTTGACCCCTCTATTGGTGAGAACGTAGCCCAACATCTTCAGGAAGTGGCTCTTCCCCGAGCCGAAGAACCCTGAAATCCACGCACACACCCCAGCAAGGCGTCCGGTCCGAGCCTCTATAAAACGGTCAATAATGTCGTCAAAGGACCTTCGAATCTGATCCGTGACCACATATTCCTCGATCTCTGTGCCTACTACCTGCTCTTCGTGGCTGTCTACGATGACGACGGGGCTAAACTTCCTGCCCGGATCCCGCTGGAACAAATCCCTAGTCTTGTAGCTTTTCATCCACAACCCTCCTAAATGACCTTTGCCCGATAATAATTCTTCACGCTCTCCCTCCCCTCGTTCAGCATGCGTCCCTCCCTGTCCCCTGGGTAGGGGATCACAAGGGTACACTCCACCAAACCCTCCACGGAAGATAGAAGGCTCGAAACATGGACGAAGGGAAAGAGGGACCCGCAACGGAGCAAAACGGCACAATGCTCAACACCTTTTCCGCCCAGCTTCTCCCTCAAACCAGAAGCAAGCTCCATAGGCAAGACCCGCTCCAGATCTCTCCTAACCGTTTCCCTGTCAGACTTCTCTATTTCCACCGCCTTCGCCTCCAAAAACCTCAAACGTTTCAGGATATCCACAACCATATCAGACAACCAAATAACCTCAGCCGAGTAGCCCTTTCTCTTAAGCCTCCTAACCAAGTTTGAGAACTCCTCTAGAGCCAGAACCTCCTCAACGGGATCATAGAGGTAGATGTAAAATCCGACATCCAGAGTCGGCCTCCTTCCCTCCAAGGTAGCCGTAACACTCTCCTCAAACAAACTGAACTTATTAACGTCCCAAGGCGCCATCCAACCAACCCTCCAGAGACGAATAACTAGTCTTCAACTCCACTATGGACCCGAGCCGTCTAAATTGAAGCCAACCACGTCTCTGCCCCTCTCCTAACATATCCTCTACCCCCTCAGAATCAAGAAAGTATCGGTCCCAAAGACGACTTCTCAAACACTCAGTCACCGATAGACCGCTATCCAGCATTCCGTGAAGAATGAACATAAAGGCCTCCAGTCGCACTATGGGCTTTCTAACTTCCACACTTGGAGCCCTCTCCATTATATGAGACGAGCGTAGAAAGGCAAAAAAACTCCTCTGCCATTTACCCCTCACGGAGGGACGCCAAGAAGCAAGCTCAGGGTGCACCTCGGCCTCCTTGTCCAAAAAATCGTTATACAAGGCTTTAGTTAACCTAAAATTCATAATATTGCGCAATTGCGGAGCAATTAACCCAGTGATCAGCCCATCGATCAGCGGATCAGAATGACACAGGTACTGAAATAATGCTTGGATCTTGGACTGTCTAGGAACAGGTTTTACCACGAATTTCGAGATAAGCCTACCGTTAGGGAGAGGGGGGCGGCCATCGCGGTAGCGGCGTCTAATGGCTCGCAATATATCGATCATCCAATGACGCGAATTCTTCTGTAATAAATTCTCCTCAAAAACCGCCGACTTAACGGCCTCCCAACTTCCCATCCGATAAAACTCTTTTAGCAGAGTTAGCGTCTCATCATACGCTCCACCAACCCTTTGGAAGTTGGCAGCATATTTACTGTGTTCTCTCAACTCCTTCCCCTCAGGATCTTCCTTTCCAAAAGAGGTGTATCCTGCCAGAATTTTTATACTTAATGTCATCATGTGTGAGGGCCAGCTGCATCAGAACCCTCTGCGCCGTTTTGTGGGTTACCCCAATCCTCCTCGCGACCTCGTTAGGAGTGACCGGTTCATCCGACATCATCCGATAAACGCGCTCTTCAAACTTGCTAGCCACATAAAACACCTTTAAGTCATAATAATAGTACCCCATATAAGACCTTTTACTCTATTACACGGGTAAGCAAGAAAGCCCATAAACGGTTAACGGTTCAAATGAGGATCACACGAAATTACACGTCTGCTCGGCCTTACTTAAAATGGATCGCACTTGTTCTGAGGTGAGGCGGTACCCGTGCAAACGGTTTCCCCACAATCCCGTATCCTTTAATAAGGTTTCCTTGATTGGCAACGGGGGCTCAAACTTGACCACATCTTTAAAGTTCAAGGCGTGTTTCCAACCCCACTTTTCGCACTCCCTTCTTTCCTCCTCAGACAATTCCTCCAACTCCTGGACGCTCTCAATCAAGCCGTATCCAAGAAAGGAGTCACCCTTCTCCGCCTTGCGGGCAAAGAAAATGGTTAGCCCCGGCTCCCATCTCCCCCTAACCCCAACGTAATACTTCTTAAGACCGAAGACTTGCTTAACCCACTCGTCTCTCGCAATCCTTAAAATATAACCCATAGGACTAAATTCACCCTCTTTCATTTAACACTAACCAACAATAACGCTCACATCGTTATTTAAGCCTAAGCACCTCTATCAAAGATCAATGACTCTATCGAATAGTACATGAGAGGAAAAACAGATACATCATACCATGCATGCAAGACTTTGCCTATGCATCAAATTAGATGTAGGATCTATTGGGATGACTTGTGAGGAAAAGCTTGATTCTCTTCGGTTTAGCTCTTTTCATTGTCGGCGCAATTTTGGGTCTTTACGCTTCCCAAAGGAACTGCCTAATAGCCTTCATCACAAGAGGCGACATGAACTTCTGGACTGCCATGGAGATTCTAGGCGGACTAGTAGCGTTAGCTGGCATCATAATTGCACTAATCGAATTCATTAAGAAAACGTAAACTCACGCTGCAAGGTCTTACTCATCTTCCTCTTTTCCCTGAATGGGATACAACGTGACCTCCACGGTGTAACCCTCTAAACTCTCTCTTTCGTCGGATTCCAAAAACTCCTTAGCAGTAACCTTCGGAACCGTCAAGCGGCCATCCGTGCCCATGCGACCAAAAAACATTTCATAACGGTGGTCAAGCTTAAGATGCACCTTAAATACTTCCCCAGGCTCCAACTTGAACCGCCACCTGACCAACACGGGAATATGTATCCTCCGATTCTTCTGAACAACAGCTTTAAAGCTCACAGCTTCAGTTAAGGGCAAACAGGCTCACCTTTCCATATCTTTCTCCATCTATTCCCATCAAACAATATCGTAACCTAAACAATATTTAAAACTGTTCACAAGAAAGAACCCCATTTCAAACCTTTCAAAAAAGTAAGGGCACTCAAACAAGCACATTTTTGCGCGCACGCAAATCTGAAAGAAGTCTAGCTACAAGTTCGTTCTCACCGTGTGCCTTGGAGTCCCCCACGATTCTAAGGAGGAGTTCATTCAAATCCTTTAAGAACACGTAATTCTTGAGCACTGCTTTCAGTACATCTTCCTGTGAGGGTAAACTCCCTCTTCGAACCAACCTTTGAAGATCTTCCCAATCATAGTCAGCTTTTACCACTCTGTTCAGCAATACTTCTGGATTGAAAGGGTCTCTCGCACTCCAACACTTGATGACAACCA
>Ga0209991_10000369_pt1 | contig 20295 bp, 13 predicted proteins | sample ChitaG_FD_183167 | JGI IMG/M metagenome (GOLD analysis project Ga0209991, IMG submission 183167) | Deep subsurface microbial communities from South Pacific Ocean to uncover new lineages of life (NeLLi) - Chile_00310 metaG (SPAdes)... | ecosystem: Environmental > Aquatic > Marine > Oceanic >... | reverse complement strand
TTAAAAGCGCTATCAAGGCAATTCACCACTATTCAGAGGGATATCCACGGGTGATTAATATCCTGGCAGATAATTCTCTGCTTCTGGGTTATTCAAAAGGAAGAAAGAAAATAACCAATACAATGGTAAAGCAATGTCATAAGGATATGAGCTTGGAGGGCTCTTTTTTAGAGAGCAGCCAGAAGATGCAGGAACCATCTGAAATAAAAAAGATGAAGCCCGTTCATACTGGTCGTTACTGGAAGTGGGCTGCAGCCCTAATTTTTATAATAGTCATTGCGGCTGTAGGCATGAGTCAGATAGGGCGGGGTATTTTAGGGCGGTTGTCTGGGTTCATATCGGTTAGCCATCAGGTCCCTCTTGATAGAGTCCCAAGAGAGCAGGAGCAACTCCCTTCCGATGTTCAAACAGAGGATAGAAAAATTGAACCAGGCGATCTCATGCAACCGGAAGGACCAAAAGAGATACAGGGTATTCTCCAGAGGAAAGATAAAGAGTTTTTTAAATCTGTCATTGCTAAGCCAGGAGATACCGTGATTCAGTTGGCAGCAAATGTTTATGGCAGGGCTGATGAAAAGATACTGAACCTGATACAGAAATATAATCCTGAAATCCAAGATATAAACTGGATTGATGTAGGTCAAGAGATCATTTTTCCACCACTATCTTTACTGGATCAGGGCCCGACTTTTACCGTTCATATCGCATCTTTTGAACCCTTTAAATACGCTCGGGATCTTTTTCAAGAGTTGCTGAAAGAGGACTATGAGGTCTATATCATACCAGTATATGATACTAAGAAAGGGAAGTTCTTTAGGGTCACCCTGGGAAATTTTAAAAGCCATAAGGAAGCTGAAGATTTTGCAGCCACGATCCTGAAAAAGGGTATCTCTGATTATGCGGAAGCCATATGGCTGGAGATGAGATGACTAAAAATTGGAACATATCAAATGCCAAGTCCTGACCCATTTCATGGACCATGCATATGTTTAAATAATGTGAAAGATAAAATTAACATCGAAATTTTTCCTTTATCCCTTTTTGTAACATTTTAGCTCTTTGAAATTACTTGGTGAATGAGCATGGAGATGTCTTTTTTTACCATGCCCTCACAAAGACGAGGGGGTAGGCCGCTTCAAACCAGTGCACACCCACAAAGACTCTAAAAAACAATGACGAGTTGCTCGTGCACACGGTTTGAAGCGGCACGCTGAGGCCCCCTGTTAGAGGGCATGATGTAAAAAAAGACATCTCCATGCTCATGCGTCTCACCAAGGATAACTATGTGGCCTTTAATAAAGGCCAGGGGGAGTTTTCAAAGAGCTAAAATGTTACCGCTTTTTTAAGTGTGATATTTTTATTTGGGCTTTTGTTTGAAATTTTCTTATACTTTTATATGAAAGTTTTGTAAAATAAGGTATATTTTCATTGAAATATTTACGATAGATTTGTTCCATACTCTGGGAGGTAGAAATGAAATGCCCAAAATGTAGGTACGTCAGTTTTGATTATAACGAGGTGTGTCCAAAATGTAACAAGGATCTTACCTCTGAACGGAAGAAAATGAATCTTCCTGACTATAAACCCAATCCCCCTTTTCTCCTGGGTGCTCTGACAGGTGATCTCAGTGACAGCGGTTTTGGGATCAAGGTTGGCGCAGTGACTGACACCGGAGGCGTTGAGATAGAAGATCTGGAAATGCATCTTGACACTAAGGCCCCTCAGGAAGCAACAAAGCCATCTGGAGCAGCAGAGGTCCTTGAACTTGATTCCCAAGACAGCAGAACAGAGATTGACCTTGAAGAGCCATCAGAATTGCAATTTGAACAGAAGGATAAAGAAAGATTGCTGAAGCAGGAAGAGGAACCTGATGAAGACCTTTCCCTGGATTTGGGCGATCTATCATTAGATGAGGAAACCCCTTTAGTTGAAGCTACACAAGAGGAGACCTCGTATGGCACATCTGAACTGGTTACCTCAGAAATTGATAAGAAAAAGTTAGGTGTTTCTAAAGACCAGGAGGATTCTGAGTTAGAGTTGGACCTGGAAGAATCTGAAGATGAATCTTCATGAAAGGATTTAATCTGAATCGGCCTGCAGCTCTTTTAGTTTATCAGCAAGCTGGGCCTTTTCTATGGCAATGGCTAAGGAGCCACTCAGGGTGTTGAACAACAAAAGGTCTTCCTTTCGGAATCCGTATGGTACCCGCACCGAATCCACATAGATAGCACCGCTTATTTTTGAATTACTTATAATCGGAACACAGAGGACAGATCTAATTTTTGCGGTGCCCATATCCTCTAAAAGAGTGCTGGGCGGTTCATAAGCTGTGTCTGACATCCTGACTGCTTTTCCATCCTTAAATACCTTGTCCACCACAGGCTGGCTATAATAGATAGCCTTAGCGCCTTGATCTTGTCTTGACCTGCCATTCACCTCTGTTATTTGCTCTTTTTCATTATCGTAAAGCAGAATGGCTACTCTATCAATTCTCGGGAGGGTCTCGAAGAGGTATTCCAGGATCTTTTCGAAAATTTCATTGATATTTAACGATTGCCTTAAGAGTTCTGAGACCTTGTAAATCAAGGCTAGGTTTTTGGGTGACCGTGAGCGTCTATCTTTCTCTGAGTCGTCCTTTTCATTTTGGTTTCCCTTGTACGAGGGGGGCAATAGATCCTTTTTATCCAAAACGTTGTATGAGGAAATTTCACCGAGACGTACCACAGTATTTCCTATAGAAATAGTATCCCCTTCGTCTACCTCAAAGCCTTCACCTGGTTCAATTAACTCACCATTAATCATGGTACCGTTAGTGCTTTTTAAATCCTCGACAAGGAATTTTTTCCCTATTCTGAATATTTTTATCTGCTTTCTGGAAATCGTTACATCCTTGATTTGTATGTCATTTCTTGAGGACCTGCCGATAAATACAGTCTCACCGTCAAGATCAAAGGTTTTGCCTTTAAAGGGTCCTTCTATGACGTAAAGCTTGGCCATAACATGCTTTCCTTGCTACATATAATGTTTTTAAGGATTCATTTCTGTGTGAGAGTAGTATAGGAAAAAGGTAATTATGTGTCAATGGAAAAGGCAATATGGCGGTTGGATTTGATTCTGCCCTTTGAAGGCTTAAAACCACTCCAAAAGATTAATTTCACCTCTTTGTCCGGACTTTTTTATATAGAGGTAGGTTTTACACTATTGAGGAAAAACAAAAAGAAGATATTTTGTCTTGCGGGTTCATTTTAAGGTCAAACGATTTTAATTACTGCATTACCGTTTATCTTTCCATGTTTAACAATGGGGAGGACATCATCTAATTTCTCAAAAGGAAAGATCTCTGTCTGGGTTTTGATCTTTATCTCAGGAGCAATTTTTAAGAATTCCCTCCCGTCTTCTCTGGATATATGGGCTCAGGATTTTGATCCCTGGGAATATAAGGGAGGCGTTATATAGTATAGATACTTTCATAGATGTTTTTAATGATATCTTCATAATGTTCCCGGCAATATTGTACTGCTTCAGGGAGATAGTTCATGATGTCTCCGGCTATTATTCCTTCTTCCCCTATATCTCTCATTGCAAGGTCTCCAGCCAAGCCATGCATAAATACACCCATGCGGGTGCTCTCCTCACTTGAGAACCCTAGGCCAAACATGGCTGCAATGGTGCCGACTAGGACATCTCCACTACCAGCAGTGGCCATACCGGGATTTCCACTCATATTAATAAAGATACGTTCATCAGGATAACCGATTAACGTATGGGCTCCCTTTAAGATTATGGTAGCATTCAATTCCTTGCATGTTTTGAGTAATATAGCGACCTTGTTTTTTTGGATCTCTCCTATATCCGTTTTTGTAATCCTTGACATCTCACCAAAATGGGGAGTCAGGATTGTCACCTCTTTTCTTTTTTTTATGATATCTATATCCTTGGAAATGGCTGTAATACCATCACCATCTATTATAAGAGGTTTTTTGATAACCACTACAAGCTCTCTTACTAATTCCTGAGTTTCCTCATGTAACGATAATCCCGGGCCCATAACAACCATATCAACCCTGTCCGAGAATTCTAAAAGCTGATCTTTTGCCTTGAGGGATAGGCTTCCTTTACCTGTTTCCTTCTGTGGTGCAAAAACGATCTCACTTCCTTTATTGGCCAAAAAATTGGTTATTGACTCAGGGGAGGCCAGATATGAAAGCCCGCCCCCGGCTTTAAGAAAGGAGAGGGCAGAAAAATAGGGGGCCCCAAGGTAATTTGAGGAACCTGCAATAAAGAGAACCTTTCCATAGCTACCCTTATGGGTATCCTCTCCCCTTTCTGGAATTGGTAAGGGATCATTTGTTTCTATCTTTATGTTGTCAGTATTATACAGGGAAGGAGGAAAGGAGATATGGGTAACATAAAGCTTGCCACAGAGATCAAAACCAGGGAAAAGCAGGTTTCCCAGTTTAGGAAGGCCAAATGTTATAGTATAGTCTGCCCTGACAGCACACCCCATGATCTGGCCAGTATCACCATTTACACCAGAGGGGATATCAACGCTGAATACTGTTGTCTGACTCTTGTTTATCAATTCAATTACCTTTTTAAATATCCCGCTTACATCCCTTGTAAGGCCAGTTCCAAATATGGCATCCACAACTGCATCGCTATATAGGAGAGATGAGGTTATCTGTTCCACAGAGGTAAGCCTCTCAATCCGGATGGGAAGAGTGGAAATTATGTCAAAATTGTCTTTTGCACACCCTGTTAATTTTTCACTGTCTCCCAGAAGAAATACCGTGACCAGCCCACCATTTGATAGAAGCTTTCTCGCAACAACGAATCCATCACCACCGTTGTTGCCAATGCCACAAAAGATAATGAATCGTTTTCCCTCTATGCCAAATTCATTATGGATTACAAAATATACAGCCTCACCTGCGTTTTCCATAAGAATTGTGTCAGGGATTTTAAATTCTTCTATAGCCCCTTTATCAAGATTTCTCATCTCTTCTACAGAAGATACCTTCATCTTTCACCTCTTTCAGCCCTCTGTTTGGGCACAAGCTACCATTTTAAACATCTCTAAATCAATTTATTTCTAAAGGAAAAGATACACTAAATAATATCCAAAAGCTTCAAGGACATCATAAGTATTGCGACCATTAATATTATTCGAATAAGGCCCTCTCCTTTTTTCACTGAAATCTTTGCAGACCACCATGCCCCAAGTGCATTTCCAGCTGCCAGGATCAAACCAAACTTTAAGTCCACATTATGTGTAAGAAAAAAGATAAGTAGGGCCGGAATAGTATAGATAAATACGATAAATATTTTGTGCATATTGACATTGACAAGGTCGAGTCTCATCAGATGGTAAAGCGATGCCATGAGCAGGAATCCAACGCCAGCTTGGATAAATCCTCCATAAAATCCGACCGCAATCATTGCCGGATAGATGAACCAGTTCTTCTGATAATGTTTGTTGTCTTCGATTTTCTTTTGATTTGGTCTTGGCAGTAGCAGGGAAATGATAATCCCAATCAAGACGTAGGCCAAGATTTTCTGGAAAAGCTTATCACTGATGTTAGTTGCGATGATAGAACCCGCTATGGCTCCTGGTAGGGTAAAGGAAGACAATTTTAAACTCATCTTAAATTTGTGATATTTTTCCTGCCTGAAGGATAATATTCCAGAAATATTTTGAATAAGGATTGCAACACGATTGGTTCCGTTGGCAAGAGAACTATCGAGCCCTAAAAATATTAGGGTGGGCAAGGTAATTGTGGATCCACCACCAGCCATGACATTGATAAAGCCGGCCAAGGAACCGACACAAAAGAGAAGAAGTAGCTTCAATAATTCTTCCATTGTTTATTCACTATAAAGTCTTATATGCCAGGATGTCTTACTATGTAGAGACAAAGATGAGAAATTTTAATAAAAAAGCGAGAGAAATATTTCGGATAGCTATAGCTGAATGTGATCCGGGCAATAGAAGGCTTATAAGATATGAGGATGGATAAAGGAAGCATAAAGATCTATCAGGTATTCAGGGTCTATATATACCCTGTAGTTGAATTATAAAGCGTTCCTCGAGTATGCTTGAAGCTGTTATCGGCGCTGTCAAACGGGGTTGAAAACCCAGATTGAATCGTTCTTACTGGCATGGAGATCTGTGCTAAGCGGCCTTGGCTGAGCTTTTGCCCTCTTCTCTTTCGACGATTTTTATCAGGGCCTCCTCGGCCTTGTCCTTCCACCGTCTGTCCTGCTGTTTCTCAAGCTTCTGAAGAATTGCACGGGATTTGTCGGTTCCGATTTTTCCCAAGGTTTCGCAAATTGAGGCTATTGCTTCCTCGGTGAGGAGGCTCTTTTTTTTCTTTAAAAACTTAAGGGGGCCCAGACTGAGCCGACGGTCGAGTATCTCAAGCAGGAAATACTCAAGTGACCCTATCCCTGGCAGTTCAACATTTCCATAAAAACCAAGGGTGCTAAAAAGGCGAGCCTCTATTTGCTGATTTTTATCCGAGGGAAAATCTTCCGCCTTTTTCAGCATTTCGAGGAATTTTTCAAGGATAACCTCACTCTTGATTCTGCCCAGACACTGAATTGCCATTTTCTGAACGCCAATATCTGTATCATTGAGGAGACCGAGGTACAGTTTTTCACCTTCATCACCCATGATTTTGTAGCATAGCCTCAAAGCTTCCTCTCTGAGGTGAGGGTTTTCATGATTGAGATAGGCCCGCAGGGTGTTGGCAAAGGGTTGAATCAACTCATCACACTTTATTTCTCCCAAAACCCGCATGATGTCGATGGTGGATTTTGTTGCGATTTTCATTTTATTTAGCTCATCGAGAATGAGGGTGATGGCTGATGAATCGATCTGGACGAGTATCTCGCAGGCATGTTTCCGGATCAAGTGGTCTTTGCTTTGCCTAAAAAGGGAGAGAAGAAGAGGCACAGATCCCGCACGGAGTTTAGCAAGAATGGGGGCGATTGCCTGGCGTATTTCCTTTTTCCCGGTTAGAAATTTCCCCTTCAATGCCTGTAGAATCTCACCTCTTCCGATCTCCTCTAGAATTTGCCCTGCATAGATTGAGTGGTGTTTTTTCTCATTAAAGTGGCGATCGATATGAGTGACGATCTTCAGGATTTCTTCATACCGATCTCGGCGAATTAATTCGGGAATAATTTTTGTAAAGGATCGAGCCATTTGAAGATATTTTTCTCTGTCTTGAATTTTGTCGAACTGGTTCAAAAAGGAGTTGCTGTGCCGAAGGAATTTGTTTATAACCTGATCAAACTTGAGCTTACGCTGCATAGCCTCTGGAAGCTGTTCAAAAGACAAAAGTTTGTGTTTGAAATACTCTTCGAGTATAGACTCTCTTCCTTTGATTTCCCTTAGATTGAGAGAGAAGGCGATCTGTCTGGCAAGTCTGACCGATTTTCCCTGAGGAGGTTCACTTTCCCCATGGCCGAAGGTCTCCTTGAGTAATGTCTGGGATATCTTGAAGAGAAGTTCATCAGAGAGAGAGGCGATTATTTCTTCGTCGATCTCAGATTCTTTGAATTCTTTTGTTTCGGCTAGATCACTGTTCATCAAAATAGGGTAGATGATTTTAGTACTTTGGATAGGCCGAGCTATGTCCTGAATGATTTGCATTCTAACTTTTTTCAGGTCTTCTTCGTTCAGATCGAGAAAGAGAGGGATCATTCTGAGGTCTTTGTTGAGGCGGGAAAGGGCGATTTGAGATCGCCAGGGGATTTTCCGCTTTATAACCAGGAGTTCTTCCTTGAAGATGTATGAAATGTTGATAATGCCTCTCTCTTTCAGAGTCTTGTTAAATCGTTCCTTGTCGCTTTTTTCGTGGGTATCAACAAAGGTCGGTTCGCTCATGACGTCGATGAAATTGGTGAATTCCGTCCGGGTCATAGTATCTTTAAGGGTTAAGCTAATGAGATCTTTCCGCTCGAGGAATTTGACGAATTTGGGGGTGTACATCTCTGCCATCCCCCGTATCATAATGGAATTGAGGTTCTGGATTCCTGGCAGTACTCCTTCGGTCAAAATATTTTTCCCTTCAGGATCATCGCGAACCAGGAAGGTCAAATCGTCCTTTTTGGTGAAAAGCCTTTGAAAATCTTCGTAGAGCCCTACCTTGGCGGTCTTCGATTCAGGATGATCGGGAGTGTAATAACCGGTGCGGAGAAAGGCTTGAATCAGGGAGAGAAGAAACTCTGCGAGACTGGCCTTGATCTCCTTATGCAGATCATCTGATGTCAGTTCAGTGCCATGACTGTCTGTTTCAGGAGTGGTGTCTTTCATTCTTGAAATTCACTTAGCTCAAGGAGATTATACCCCTTTTGATTCAGGAATGACACGATCTCTTCTGGCATCTTTTTATCGGTTGCAAGGATCTTTTTTCCCTCTTGATCGTAAAAGCTGATTCCAGGAACAGTAAGTGTTATATTTCTTGTCTCATCCCTATCTGCTGCCATAAGATGGTGCGGTTTAGAGTCGTATGAAAGTCCAAGGAAATCAAGTATTAGTTCTGTGATCCTGTTTAGATCTTTCTCGCCAGCAAGAGAGAGAACCAGAAATTGGTGCTTTTTAAGCAGAGATACGATACCAGGCGATAGACCGGTTGTGTCTATGATACAATCTTTCCCTTGCCTATTAAAAAATAGATCAGCCTGTATGATTAAATTAAATCCAGATTCCTCTACTTGATAGACCGGAATCTTTACCTTACTGGAGAAAGGCTGTCCAGCAAGGTTTAATAGAAGAGTGGGTAAAGGGAAATCTATATTTTTTTCAATGCTTATCTTCTTTTCAATGGGGATGTCATCTGCCATATCTTTTGGGACAGGAAGACCCGAATAGTCAATTATCCTTATCCCTAATTTCTCGAGATATGTCCTTATCACCATTGGTGTCTGTTCGGAAGGATTATTAATAAAGCTGATTACTGCTATTTTTTCCGGGATATCTTTCTCGCCTCTATGTGGAATAATAACCCAGTCGCCAGCTATGGAAATACCTATATCCCCACTTTTTATCTTGAATTGCTCTCCAGATTTAAGAATCTTATAATAGTTACTGGCTGCAAGGATTTTATCCATAGCAGTTTTAAAGTCATCATCAGTGGACAGATGCACAATTCTATAATCTTCCCAATCGGCTAAAATTAACTGGCTGATGTCTTCCGGAAGCTCGTTTTTTAGGTCAATAATCAACCGTATGCCACTCTGTAAATTTAAGGCAGGGAAAGAGTCGGCCTTTAGTTGTATCTGGCCACCTGCCTTCAGGGGAATAAACTGCTTACCAGTATCAATCCATTCTTCGTCCATTTGATTGAAGATATCCCTAAGCTTCTGTCTTAAAGAAATAGTTTGCTCAGTATCTTCAGATGGGGTGATCTCAGTCTTCTTTAAAGCTATCTTTTCCTTTGTAATCCTAATAGGCATCCTGACTATCTCTGGAGAAAAAATGGGAAGCCTGATAACCTGATCTGGATAGATAATATCAGGATTTTTTAGGGTAGGATTAAATTTCTGGACCAGGTTTAGATATTCATAATAAAGATATTTTGGTGGTATTTTATACTTTCCATGGACAACCATTGTTAAGCTATCACCAGGCTTAACCACATAATTCTCAAAATTCACATCTTCCAATGAGGAGATACCCATTATTGATTTCTGGAAAAATATTTCTTTTTCTGCATCTCCTCTAATTGGTGTTATATTGAGTGGAATTAATATTGTTTGTCCCGGATGAATAAGGTCAAGATTTGTTAAAGATTTATTCATGCTTTTTAATAAAGAAATGAGCTCATCAAGATCTGGTCTTTTGAGTAGCCCTCTCTGGCGCAGAAGTTTCCAAATGTAATCGCCGTCTTTTACCTTATATGTCTCACAAACAACCTCCCTCCCTTCCATTTTTTTGACCTTGGCCTGCTGAACTAAAGAGATAGAAAATGTGTCTTTTTCTTTCCCTTGAACAAAAGATGCAGATAAGCAGGGAAAAGCAATCAGGAATGTAAGGAAAATGGCAATTTGGCCTGCTACAGTCTTGATACGCATTGAAAAGCTCGTGATACCCCCCTTGGCCTTATCACTGATAGAAATAATTATTGTTATATTAAATAGTTAAACAAGGTTATGTCAAGATCTTTTGCCTATTATAATTATACACAATATATTGCATCAGTCAACAATAAATATACATTATATAGTATTTTTATCTTTACATTTATGCTAATGTCTGCTATAAAAAAATCTAATTGGCAGGGAGATAGATAAAAATGAAAATAAAGAAGCTTTCTATTCAAGGTTTTAAGTCTTTTATGGATAAATTAGACATCCAATTTTCTCCTGGAATCAGTGCATTTGTTGGACCTAATGGGTGCGGTAAAAGCAATATAGTTGATGCCATAAGGTGGGTTATGGGTGAACAAAGCCCTAAGCAGCTACGTGGTCGCCAGATGGAAGACATGATTTTTTCAGGAGCAGGTCCTTTAAAGGCCTTGGGTATGGCAGAGGTAACCCTGACACTTGAAGATGCTGAGGAATTCCATGATACCAGCGAGATATCCATTTGCAGACGGCTCTACAGGTCTGGTGAAAGTGAATATCTGATCAATAATTCAACATGTAGATTAAAGGATATCAATGATTTATTTATGGGTACCGGATTGGGGAATAGATCATATGCTATTATTGCCCAAGGAGAGATAGGTACAATAATAGAGCAAAAACCGGAAGAAACAAGATTTCTTTTGGAGGAGGCAGCTGGCATTACTAAATACAAGGTTAGGAGAGAAGAGTCTTTAAGAAAGGTATCGTTAACAAAAGAAAATCTTAGGAGGGTAGAAGATCTTCTCGTTGAGATTAAAAGAGAGATGAATTCTCTAAAGAGGCAGGCCCGGAAGGCTAGAAGGTTCAAAGAGGTAAGTTCTGAGATTCATCGCTTGAAGCTTGTTTTGCATGCCTATAAGTATAGCGAATTGCAAACAGAGAAGGCAAAGAGGGGGAAGATTATTGATGATCTGATAGATAAGGAGAAAGAATTGGAGGCACTTTTCTCTGAATTTGAGAAGGCTATTGAAACTAAGAATTTGGCGATAATAGAGAAAGAAAAGGTCTTATCTGCTCTTAGGGAATCAGTTTTTTCTCTTAGGGAAGAACGCAGAAATAATGAGGATACACTAAGACATTTGTCGGCTGATAAGGAAAGATTTAGCCTTAACTGTATCAGGTTGAAGGAAGAGAAAGAGGAAATCAGTGAAAAATTAATGGAATTTCAATCTGAAATTAAAACAATTAACTCCAGGGTTAACGAATTACAAAAATCGATCAAGGAAATCTCATCCCTTTATTCTCATTATGATTCTGCTTTCAAAGATGAAAGGCAAACATTGAACAGGATGAAAGATGAGTTGAAAAAAGAAAAGTCTCATTTAATTGAGTTAGCCACTAACGAGGCAAGCCTGAGAGGTGAAATAAATAACCTCGAAGAGATGATCAATCAGTTAGAGATCAGAAAGCGTGAGCTGAAGGAGGAGTCCAGAGAGATTGCAAAGAAGCTTGAAAAACCATCTCTTTTATTGGGAGAAAAAAAGGAAAGGAGGGAGAAGGCATTAATCCAGGTAAGATCTATTGAGAAAAGTATAGAGGAACAGAGAATAAAAATAAAGGGGCTGGAGAAAGTTAGAAGGGAAAAAGAATCTGAATGCTCAGTAGCTGAGTTAGAAATAAATCTGTTTCGTTCTCAATTAAAGACCATCAGGGGCCTTATTGAAAACTATGAAGGATATAAATCAGGTGTCCAGACAATTATGAATTCTTACGGGAAAAAGAACATTAAAGAAGGTAAGATTATAGGGGTGGTAGCAGATTTTATTCAAGTTGAACCAGAATTCGAGATGGCTGTTGAGGCAGTTTTAGCAGAAAGATTGCAATATGTCATTGTTGCTAGACAGGAGGATGGCAGGGAGGCCGTTGAATATTTGAGATCGAAAGATATGGGCAGAAGCTATTTTCTTCCTATTGAGGAGTTTAAAGAAGAAAAACCCATTGCTAAAGGTAAAATTAAGCTCAACGGTCTTAGGCTTTTAAGAAACCATATTTCTGTGTCAGAAAAATTTAGGCCGTTGGTAGAATCTTTCCTGAGTAATGCAGCATTGGTAGATAACCTCTCTCAGGCTCTATCGGCTTGGAACAATGGAAGAGGCAAACAAACTCTGGTTACCCCAGAAGGTGATTTGGTAGATAAAAGAGGTATCATAATTGGTGGGAGATTGGGAAAAGATTCTGTAGGCTTACTTGGAAGAAAGCGAAGGGAGAGGGAATTATCTCTTAAGATAAAAAATAGGGAAAAACTCATTTCTGTTTTGAAATCAGACCTTGAGGAATTGGATTTAAAATTCGATGGTATAAATGGTCTCATTGGTCAGTTAGAAAGGGATAAGGCATCTTATATGCAACGGATTGAAGGAATGGATAAAGACATATTCCTCCTCGAAAATGAATCAGAACAACTCATAAAGCACTCTCAATATATAGTAAGCCAGTTAGAATCTTTAAGTAAGGATAAGGAGGAAAAGAGCTCTCATCTCGCTAATATTGAAGAAAGGCTGTTAAGATGCTTTAAGGAGAAGGAAAGGGGTCAAATTATAGTTGCAGAAAAAGAACTTCATGTTGAAGAGTTGGAAAATTCGCTTGATGATTCTAAAGAAAATCTCTCCCAGTTGCTTCTCAGACATAACCAGAATAAAGAGGAAGAAAGAGGTCTTGTGAGGGAAAAGGAGAGGCTCGATCAATTCATAAGTGAAATGGAGACGAAGATCAGCAAGATAGAAGGAGACATAAATTCAAATAGCGATCAATATCAGAGTTCTTTAATCAGAGAGACAAAGTTAAAAGGAGAATTAACCATCATTTATCAAAGAAAGAAAGGGCTTGAAAGGGAGGTCAATGATCTTGAAAGAAAATTTGAGATTTTGAGGGAAGAATTAAGGGAAGAAGAGAAGAAGGCTGCTCTTTCAAGGGAAAGGGTTAGTAAGATAAGGGAAGAAATCTACGAGTCAAGGATAAAGGAGGCAGAGATAGATTTTAAGCTTAGGAGCATTTTATCCCAGGTTAGTGAAGAAATGAGAATCAACCTTCAAAGGGATTATAAGAGATATTTGGAGGAAGATATTTTAGAGGCTCAATATGAACTAAAACTTAAGGATTGTCTACGTATTAAAGAAAGAATTGGAGAGGTGAACCTTCTGGCTATTAATGAGTATGAGAAGTTAAAAGAGAGGTATGAATTTATAAAGGCACAGCAGCAGGATCTACTTTCCTCCATTGATTCTCTCTCTAGCGCCATTAGGAGAATTAACAAGATTTCAAAGGAGAAGTTTCTTATTACCTTAGGGAAGGTTGATGAGAAATTAAAGAAGGTTTTTCCAATCCTATTTAACGGTGGTAAGGCACGTTTAAGGTTGATTGATGAAAGTTCTCCATTAGAAAGTGGTGTATTAGTCGAAGTGCAGCCCCCGGGAAAGAGATTGGTTCATATGGGGCTTCTGTCTGGTGGGGAAAAGGCCTTGGCAGCTATGGCGTTGCTGTTTGCCATCTACCTTATTAAGCCAAGCCCATTCATTATAATGGATGAGGTTGATGCCCCCTTGGATGAGGTCAATACAGATCGGTTTGATGATCTTTTAAGGGAGATTGAAAAATCATCCCAGGTAGTAATGGTTACCCATAATCGAAAGACAATGGAAGTGACTGCTCGGTTATATGGTGTGACCATGGATAAAAATAATGTTTCTAGAATTGTTTCTGTAGATCTGAAAGATTATCAGTAGCATAGGGAACGTTCATCGTTCACCGTTATCCGCTTTTCGACGGACAACTGACAACAGACAACGGTCCCGAAAGGAGGCAAAGACCCATTTGGATAGATCAGAACCTGCTCATGGCAGTGCCCCTGCTGGAAGTCTCTGGAATAAGCTATCTAAGACGAGAAGGAAATTAACAGACAGGCTGAACACCTTATTAACCAGTAAGAAGGTAATCGACCCACCTCTGTTAGAAGATCTCGAGGAGATTCTTTTTACCTCTGACATTGGTGTAGAGATAACACAGCATTTGATTGATGGGTTAAAACAGAGGATAGAAAAGGAATCTCTCAACAAACCAGGACAGTTAAAAGCCATTTTAAAAGAAGAAATTGTTTCCTCTTTAGAGGCCAGCCAAGACCTTTCTACCTTGAATATACCAGATAAAGCCCCTAGCATCTTACATGTAACCATGTTTGTAGGTGTTAACGGGGTGGGAAAGACAACTACCATTGCTAAAATGTCTCATTATTTTCAAGCCCGGGGGGAAAGGGTTATGATGGTGGCAGCAGATACATTCAGGGCTGCTGCCATTGAGCAACTACAGATTTGGGGAGAGCGCGTAGGTGCAGAGGTAATTAATCAAAAAAGAGGAGCAGATCCTGCAGCAGTTGTTTTTGATGCACTAACTGCTGCTCAGGCCAGAAAAGTAGATAGGGTTTTTATTGATACTGCTGGCAGACTTCACACTAAATTAAACTTAATGGAAGAACTGAAGAAAATTCAAAGAGTTGCTGGTCAGCAGCTTTCTGGGGCTCCCCAACAAGTTACCCTTATCATTGACGCTACTACTGGCCAAAATGCAATTGCCCAGGCCCAGGTATTTGCTGAATCACTCGGGGTGACAGATATTATTCTAACTAAATTGGATGGAACCGCCAAAGGTGGTGTTGTCATTGGTATATCTCAGAATCTCCGCATTCCTATCTCATTTATATGCACTGGTGAGGGGCTTGAAGATTTTGAAATATTTAATCCAAGAGAATTTGTTGAGGCCATCTTTGATTGAATGTTCATATTTAGCCACCAAAACACAAAGCCACCAAGATTAGACAATTTAAAACTCAAAATTAGCAATTAAAATTGATAATTTTTCATTGAACATTTAATACCCTTTGTGTCCCTGGCCCAGACCTGGCTTGCAATGAGTTAATTTTATAGATTCCATCTCAGGAATTATTACAGCGATAATATTATACACCAGTCAAGTCGCGCCAGGGCGGGCTTGGCGACTTAGTGGCTCCTAAGAAACTAAATGTGGAAAAGAGCATGGGGATGTCTTTTTTTACATCATGCCCTCTAACAGGGGGCCTCAGCGTGCCGCTTCAAATCCGCGCACACAGACAAAGGCCCTGTAAAACAATGATGAGTTGTCCCGCTTAGCGGGATTTGAAGCGGCCTACTGGCTTGTCTTTGTGTGGGCATGATGAAAAAAAGACATCTCCATGCTCAACGTATAGTTTCTTTCATATATAACTCCGAAGTATAGCATCGGTGTCATTTGCTGAGTAGTTAAGAATCTTAATATTGATGAAAAAGAGTACAGTTAAAAGACAAATAGTGTGGGGAGATCTTGATCCCCTTGGAATCGTCTTTTATCCCCGCTACTATGAGTGGATAGATGCAAGTGGTCATGTGTTCTTTCAATCCCTGAACCTTACTTTAGGGAGCCTATGGAAGGAAAGGGGGATTATATTCGGTCTTTTAGAGACTGGCTGTAGATATCATCTGCCAGGGAGATACAATGAATGGATTGAGATTGTCACCTATATTGATGATCTTGCGGATAAAACAATATTGTTAAGACATGATATCTCACGTCTCTCGGACAGGGCCCTTATGGTAGAGGGATTTGAAAAAAGGATCTGTTTGGATGTTTCAGATCCTTTGAAATTCAAGGCAATTGATATACCACAAGACATCAGAACTATCCTGTTAAAAGCACAATCCTGTGAGTGATCCTTAACTCCTAAGAAACTAAATGTGGAAAAGAGCATGGAGATGTCTTTTTTTGTTATGCCCTCATAAATGCACAGGAGTGGACCCGATAATCGGGATTTGATAGGCGGAGCTTATAATAGTATTGTCGAGTTGCGATAAATCCCGATTATCGGGGCCCAGCACGAGACCTTATTTCAAGGGCACAAAACAAAAAAAGACATCTCCATGCTCAACGTAAAGTTTCTTTCATGAATAACTCTGAAGCATAGCGTCGGAGTCAGATGCTGACAACGATTGACTGAAATCACTGAAAATTAGATTTCCTCTATTTGAAATATGGCAAAGATCTTGGTTGGAACATCTGGTTTTTCTTATGATGAGTGGAAGGATATTTTTTACCCAATCCATCTCCCTCAATCTGATTTTTTGTCCTTCTACTGCCAGGAATTTAATACAGTTGAGCTAAATTTTTCATATTACAGAATACCAAAACTCTCCCAATGCAGGCAGATGTTAGAAAAATCAGGCCATAGAGTTGAATTTGTCATCAAGGCCTTTAAAGGACTTACCCATGAGATTACAGATCAATCGATACCTGAGATATTACCTCAATTTAAGGATCCTATAATACCCTTTTCACAAAATAATAAGCTTGGTGCTATACTCTTACAATTTCCCCAGAGTTTTCATTATACTCCGGAGTCAAGGGTTTATCTGGAATCACTTATCAGGGAATTTAGCCCAATGCCAGTATGTGTGGAGTTCAGGCAAAGGGAATGGTTAAGAGATTCGGTTTATACCACCTTAAAGGAGTTGAATGCTGGTTTTGTTTGTGTTGATGAACCTCCTCTGAGAGGTCTCCTTCCCCCGGTTGTGGTGGCTACTTCTGACATTGGCTATATCAGGTTCCATGGTCGCAATCGCTCGAAATGGTATACAGGGGATTCAAAAGAAAGATACGATTATCTGTATAGTGAAGACGAACTTCAAGGTTGGCTTCCTAAAATTAATAAATTAGCAGGGCAAACTGAGAAGATTTTTATATTCTTTAATAATCATAGAAAAGGCCAGGCTATTATCAATGCCAGAATGATGATAGGTTTGTTAAATGAATAGGGGAGATCAATTCTATTCTTCTAACATTGACTTCAAACACCCTGTAACCTTTTCTATAAGATCAGGCATATTTTGCCTTTTGTAATGGATTGTTTCAATAGGCCTGCCAAGTTGAATTGTTATTGATCCTTTTTTTATCTTGAAGGTCCCCTTTGGCATAATCTTGTAGGTGCCTTTGATAGCTACTGGAACAATGGGAGCGCCTGAGTCAATAGCAAGGTAAAAGGCGCCTTTCTTCAATGGCTGCAAATGCCCATCTTTGCTACGTGTCCCTTCGGCAAATATTACTATTGAAGCCCCGCTCTTAATCCTATCTACTGCCTGTTTAAAGGTTCTTTTGGCCTTTGCTGGAGAGGAGCGGTCAATACTTATGTATCTTGCTCTCCTCATTGCCCAGCCAAGGATTGGAATCCGCATCAGTTCCTTTTTAAGAATGAATTTAAAATCAACCGGGAGATATGCCAACATGGCGAATATATCAAAAATACTCAGGTGATTTGGAATATAGATATAGGTCTTCCCTTTATCTATTACATCAAGCCCATTTATTTCCACCTTAACACCGGAACCCCAAAGAACAGTCTTTGACCATAGGGCAGCACAGTAGAAATGTGTAATCCTACCAGTGGCGGAAAAGAGGGATAAGAAGATCCCAAACAGTGCCCAGATAAAGGTGTTTATTATCCCAATGAATGTCCAGATAAAAATAGATCTGATCATAGTAGTTTATAGAGCTAATAGAAATCAGTAATCTTTTAGTGGCAGATTATTTAATTTATATCATTCCAATATTCTCCCGCATAGCGGGATGATCGAAGCAAACTAACTTGTTAAAAATAACTATGTAAACCAGGAAGATAATTAACACCAAAATAGGTGAAGAGCACGGAGGCAAAGCCGATTAGGCTCATTATGGCCATCCTTTTTCCTCTCCAACCCCTGACAAATCTGGAATGAAGCATTGCAGCATAGATAAACCATGTTACCAAAGACCATGTCTCCTTTGGGTCCCAGCTCCAGTATGATCCCCATGCAGAGTAAGCCCAAACAGAGCCGGTGATAATTCCCAGTGTTAAAAAGATAAAGCCAATAACAATACTATGATAAGTAAGCTCATCCAAGATTTCTCTGCCTGGCAAAAATCTCAAAAAAGGCCTTGAGTCTTCATCTTTTCCCAATCCCTTCAATAAGTACATGAATCCAAGGCCACATGCTATGGTAAATGCAGCATATCCAAAAAAGCAGGTGATGACATGGCTTATCAACCAGTTACTTTGCAGAGCAGGAATCAACGGCTGTATCCTGCTGTTGACATTTGGCGAAAAGGAGGCAAAGGCCATAGAAAGGAATGCAAAGGGAATCACAAAGGCACCAAGGTTCCTGCTCTTGATCCGCCATTCTACAATCAGATAGAGCAGAACTATGGTCCAGGCAAAAAAGATGAGAGATTCATAGAGATTGGAAAGGGGTGCATGTCCAATTCCCATCTTGTATGACTCAAACCATCTCAGGATTAAGCCAAAGGTCTGAGCAATAAGCCCGGCAAGGGCAATAAATGAGGCAAGAGGTCCGAAGAATTCTTTTCCTGTGACCATTCTGAAGATATAAAATATGGCTGAACCAAAATAGATAAAGGTTACCCAACTAAGTATTGTAGTATTAATAATCATGCTACCCTAACTCGTTTTTAAAATGGCTTAGGAGATGTTCTGTTTCCCGCTTTAGACCAACAGGATCTTTATTGCTCGTAGCTGCTACAGATATTCTGCTCTTCCCTTCTTTCTCATCCACCCTTACCCATAGCCTTTTGTGGGAGGAAAAAAAGGTTATAAAAAAGCCAGTTATAATAAAAAAGGAGCCAATTGCCACAATTGAGACGCCTGGATCGTGGCTCAGTTGGAGGCCAGTATAATATTTACTTTCTATTCTGTTGAGCTTGAAATAGTAAGGCTTAAAAAGTCCAGGGTTAAATTTTGGCACCTTTTTAAATAGTCCAGGGATGCTGTCTCTAATTTTTTCTATGTTTTTGAACACCCAGAAGCGCATATTACTTTCAGGAGTTTGGATACTTATAAGGACAGCTGGACCCATAGACATAAGATTTTCTTCTATCCTTAAAATTTTCACCTTTGCATCTTTCTCTTTAAGAAAAAATGAATCCTTTTGTTTAATTTTTATAGTAGTTCCTTCATCATTTCCTTTCTTTACAGTAATGTTTGCCTGTCCACCAGGAATAGATCCATAACTCGCCTGATAAAATCTGATACCATTAAATGTTATTGGATGATTGACCAGTAAGGGCCCCTGGAGAATAACATTGTTATTTTTGAGGAAGCTTAGATTCGACCGATACTCTTTAGGCATTCCGTTATCGTAGTAGGCAATAGAGAATTTATCACACCTTACAGTAAAATCTAATTTCTTAATCCCCTTTTGCCTTCCTAAATGGACAGTACTGGTAGATTCCCCTTCAGCTATATTTACAAAGGCATTAAAGCCTAACAAAGAGCCTATTATTGCTCCTGCAATGATTATTAAGATACTTAAATGAATGACATATACACCAAAATTGGAATATGCCCCTTTTTCCCCATAAAAAAAGGTAGTGCTGGCTGTATCTTTTCTCCTGATCCTTTTGTATTTTCTTGTGAGAAGATTTTCCACACTGTCAATAACTTCATTACGGTTTTTTTCTATTAGAAGGACTCTATCAGGAGGGAGATTTTCAAAAGGTTTACTCCTGTCAAGGGAGGGTTTTTTTCTGAATAGCTTCCAGGAGGTTGGAAACCTATTCAAGGAACAAACTATAAGATTTAAAGACAGGAGCCCCATAAGGATGATGAACCAGACGGAGTGGTACATATCAAATAGTTGAAGAGAATTAAAGGCCTTAACCAACCCAGGACCCAGATGCCTAAAAGATTCCCCTCCTTCATATTGCTGGGGAATAATTGTCCCTAATATAGATGCAACAGCAATGATAATTAAAAGAGTGATCGTTAGTTTTAGGGAAGAGAGGAAGGATAGGATTATTTTTTTCATTTTCAATGTCACCTTAAGCCAACCCTATTTCCTTATCGGTTAGATAGCAGGCTGGATCCTCTCCCCATATATCACCACTTACTGACTCGGCCCTGGCTCGGAAGTTACCACCGCATATATCAAGCCACCTGCAACTGGCGCATCTTCCCTTTACATATCGGCGTTTATCTTTTAGTTGAGCCATTAAAGGATTGGTTAGATCAGACCATATTTGACTGAAGGGCTGTAAAAGAACACTACCAAAGGAATGCTGACGCCAGAATTGATCTGCATAAACTAGACCATCCCAGCTTATGCAACCTATTCC
>Ga0209991_10000368_pt1 | contig 20308 bp, 15 predicted proteins | sample ChitaG_FD_183167 | JGI IMG/M metagenome (GOLD analysis project Ga0209991, IMG submission 183167) | Deep subsurface microbial communities from South Pacific Ocean to uncover new lineages of life (NeLLi) - Chile_00310 metaG (SPAdes)... | ecosystem: Environmental > Aquatic > Marine > Oceanic >... | reverse complement strand
CTTGAGCTATTACACCCTAGCCGTTCTCCTCCTCGTCTCCATCCCTGGAGTGAGGCCTCGCTCACATCCCTACTCCTGCCACTTGGCCCCTCAGAATCGCTGCACAACCCCACACCGATAATCATACTTGACATGAGATGAAAATTCTGGTATAATACATATGCAATTCAGAACTTCTGAATATCTGAAGGTTATTGTGAGTATGTAATGATGGCCCATCGCCAGAGAAGCACCCTAGTAGCTGATATCACCCAGGAACTCCGTCAGATGATCTTGACGGGGAAGGTCCAGCCAGGAGAGTTCTTGCCTCCGCGAAAAGACTTGGCCGCCCAACTCGGTGTAGGGCTCTCAACTGTTCACGGGGCGATCCAAGCTTTGACTGCGGTGGGGATGATAGAGTCCCATCCAGGGAAGGGAACTTGGGTGCGGGACGATGCATTGGATACTCTGATCTATCCTGCTATGGTTAAGGCCCGGCTGGGCGAGCTAAATGCCCGGCAGGTCTACGAAGCCCGCTTTGTGACCGAGGTCGCCTTGACGGAGTTTGCTGCTCAACGGGCGACTCCTGAGGACATGGAGCGGATTTGGGAAGCCTTGAAGGCTATGGAAGCGACAGTTGAGAATGAGGAGGGCTTTGTCGAAGCGGATTTAGAGTTCCACCTGGCGGTGGCCAAGGCCGGCCACAACGACCTGCTGGAGCAGTTCTATGACCTGGCGCGTAAATTGCTCTCAGAAGTCATCACCGAGATGGTTAGACTGCCAAACGTGAAGGAAGATTCTATCCGTATTCAGAGGGCGATCGCTCAGGCTATTGAGCAACGTGATCTTCACCAAGCCCGACAGACCGCTCTTAACCATGTGATGTACGTCAACCATGTGCTTGACGGAGTTACCGAGCCTGCATAGGGCGGTCATTAGTCCTGACTGTTTTGACACTATGCCTGAATGGGAATACACTGGGAGCAGGCAAGACAGCGGGGGGCAAGAGATGGGAATGCTCCCACGTCATCGTCCACAGCACCGGTTTCCAGATGCCCAAGTGGAAGGAGGTGATCAAATGCACAAACTCTAGATGTGCGGGCTACACACTTTAGGCAAACCCTAGTATCAAAGCTTTAGGAAAGAAAGGAGAAGTAACTGATGGAGATCATCAAAAAGAAGAAGAGGGAGGATGTGCATCCGTACATCCCCGAGTTGAAGGAACTCTATCGAGGGAGAAGGATCAGCCGGCGGGAGTTCATGCGCAACGCAGCCGTGTTGGGGCTGTCCCTGGGTGCCATCCAGGCTTTCCTCGCCTCATGCGCCCCGGCGCCTGAACCCACCTCAACTCCTGTGCCGCCCACGCCAACCGCAGTGCCCCCCACCCCAACTCCAGTGCCACCTACGGCGACGCCTGCCCCCGTTGTCAAGCGCGGTGGCATCCTGCGGTCTACGTATGGTTGGATACCTTACACGGAGGATCCAGCCGCAGATGGTGTTGGTACCGGAAATGTCGGGAGGAATATCGCGGAGACGCTACTTTGGGTTGATGATGACAACGTTCCACATCCCCTTCTGTGTGAGCGGTGGGAGGCCAGCGAGGATGCGAAGGAGTGGACTCTCTACTTACAGCAGGGGGTCAAGTTCAACAATGGGAAGGACTTCAACGCCGATGATGTTGTATGGAACTTCCTGCACTGGCTGGACCCAGATGTGGGGTCGGGGATGCGAGCCAAGCTCGCGATGTTGAGTTCCACCGGCGTCGAGAAGGTGGATGACTACACGGTCAAGCTCCATCTTGACCGGCCCTTCTATGGTATCCCTTGGCTTCTGTACGACTATCCGGGCCTAATCGCGCCCGAGGGCGGCTGGGACGATTTCTACTATGGTGATGCCGAGCACGCCGTCGGGACAGGTCCATTCTTGATGAAGGAGTTCATTCCCGATGAGAGGATGGAACTTGTGCGACGTGAGGGTTACTGGCAGAATGGCCTCGACGGTAAACCTCTGCCCTATCTCGATGGCGTCCGTGTTTTGACTGGATTTGATGACCCTGCTAAACTGGCTGCCATCGTCGGAGATGAGATAGACATGGTGGATACCGTAGGTGAAGGGATCGTAGAAGAGCTGGAAAAGCATCCAGAAGACATCGTTGTCGGGCTCATTGACAAGCCCTGGAGTTCGCCCATAGTGGTGCGCTGCGATATGCCACCGTTCGATGACCCACGCGTGCGCAACGCCCTCAAGTGGTGTCAGGACCGTGAAAGGATGCGGGAACTCTGCATGCCTAAGGGTAGGTTAGCTTGGGATCATTGGGTGCATCCACAGCACGAAGGGTGGTGCCCCGATACGGACAAGGATCGACCGCAGGACATAGAGAGGGCCAAAGCACTCCTGGCTGAGGCGGGCTACCCCGATGGCTTCGAGACCGAAATCGTCACCGCAAGTACTCCGGCGCATAGACCGGCTGTGGCCACGGTATTGAAGGAGATGGCTGCCGCGGCGGGCATCAAAATCAACGTCAACGTAATGCCTGCCACGCCTTTCTGGGACCAGTGGATGGAGTGGCCGTTTCTCGTCAGTGGGTGGAGTGGTCGACCGCTAGCGACTGACAATATTGGCCTGGGGTTGCGTTGCGAGGCGGCCTGGAACGAGTTCTACTACTGTAATGAGGAGTTCGACGCGCTTTTGGTCGAGGTCGAGGCTGCAGTCGATGTGGAGAAGCGACGCCAATTGCTGTGCAAAGTCCAGAAGATGATGCAAGAAGACTCCGGTCTGCTGCTATCTTTCTGGAATATTGACTACTACGCCTACCGAAAACGAGTGCGTGGCTACGTGTATGCCGCAATGCAGTACGGCCCCGTATGGCTGCCTTAGGCATCGTGCTGGCCTAGGCGTTCTATTCTGTGGCTTCCAACGCGGTGCTGGAAGCCACAGAGCCATAATCTGCCGCCAAGAGGTCATTCTCCCCGCTCATCTCATCGGAGCGGGACCGGGAAGTGAAGGAGCTTGGATCTGAGTAGCAGAGAAAACGAGTGAAGTCTGAGAACCGTTTTTTTTCAAGCGACGCCGAAGGTTGTGCGGGCCAATCAGGAAACCGGGGTCGATATCCAGCCACTCTTTGACCACTGCCGTTTCACGGACGAGGCAGAATTCGAGGTCAGCTACTTCCCTACCGAGGAGTTTGCCGAGCGGAGTGGATGGCCAGACCAGAATAAAATCACCCTTCAACCCACGGAAGGCGTACTTCGCATCCCACAATACTTTGAGGATGAACAGGAGCATGTCCTATTCGTCGAAGAGGTCTCTGGCGAAAGGCGAAAATCGCCCATGGATTTTCGCCTTTACTCTGTCAAAGGTGATTTGTTGGTCCGCAAGCCCTACAAGGGAGACGTGCATATCCACAGTGACCGGTCTGATGGACAGGAGTCGCCAGGCTACGTTGCGAGTGTGTGCCGGCGGATAGGGTTTGATTTTATGGCCGTGACGGATCATGGCCAGTATGCGCCTTCCCTTGAAGCACAGCGTGCGTTCGACGGTGTGGATCTGGATCTCCGCATTCTCCGGGGCGAAGAGGTCCATCCCCCTGCCAATGCTGTGCATATCATCAACTTTGGGGAGCGCTTCAGTACTAACGAACTATTCTCCAATGAGCAGGAGTATTACGCGGAGGTAAAACGGATCGAAGACAGGCTCGGCGACCTACCGCCGGGCGTCGATCGGTACCAGTATGCATCTTGCTGCTGGTGCTTCGACAAGATTCGCCAGGCCGCAGGCCTGGAAATTTGTTTTTGTCATCCCTATTGGTTCACAAGGCATCGTTATTCGCCGTCGGGCGCATTGACATCGTTATCTATTCGAACAGCAGCCGTTCGATGCTTTTGAGGTTCTGGGAGGATACGATCGAGCTACCGTGGATTCGAATACCCTGCAGGTAGCCCGCTACCATGAGGAACGTGCCAAAGCTCTGCTCGAGCGGTATTGGGGATAAGGTGCTACTTTATCTTGAAGAGAGAGGAACATGCTGAGATTCCTTCTGACCCGCATGGCGACAATGCTTGTGACGATGTTCGTTATCTCGATACTGGTTTTCGTTATCGCCGAGGTGGTTCCTGTGGACCCCGCTCGAAGTGCACTTGGTCGCTGGGCACTGGACGAAGCGGTCGCTGCGCTGCGTGAAGAACTCGGCCTCAACCGGCCGGCGTGGGTACGTTATGGCGACTGGATTTTGGGTTGTCTTCGCGGAGATTTCGGGATTTCAATCCACCTTCGCCGTCCAGTGCGTGATCTCATTGTAGTGCGACTTAAGCGTTCGTTGCTCCTTGCATCCGTGGGTTTTTGCTTCATGATACCGCTTGGCCTGGCGTTGGGATGCCTCGCCGGCGTAGCCGAAGGCAAGCCCTTGGATCGAATTATCTCCCTGACGAGCAGCCTCATGGTATCCAGTCCTGCATTCGTCAGTGGGATCTACCTGATCGTGATTTTTTCTCTCTGGCTAGGTTGGCTTCCCGGCGCGAGTATGCCGGACCCAGAGGCCAGCGCATTCGAGGTTTCAAGGAAGTTAATCTTGCCCATTTTGACATTGGCCCTAGACGAGATAGGGTACCTGGCCCGCTTCACTCGAGTCAGCATGGCTGAGGTGATGCGGAGCGACTACATTCGGACAGCGGTACTGAAAGGGATACCGAGGACAAAAGTCATCTGGCGGCATGCGTTACGCAACGCTCTGATAGCGCCATTCACTGCCATCATGCTTCACGTTAATTGGCTGATCGGTGGCGTAGTAGTGGTCGAAGTGCTGTTCAACTACCCGGGACTGGGGCGTCTGCTGCTTGATGCAGCCATGCGGAACGATGTCACATTGCTCGAGGGAGCAACGCTGGTACTGACCTTTGTGGCGGTGGCATCCCAGGTGATGGCGGACATAGGCTGTTTCCTCCTGAACCCTCGCATTCGGTTTGAGTGACCGGCTGTTGGACAGGAGCTATGATGATGGGCGATAGCCCCAAACCTTTGCCGTCCGAGATTTCGCGAAGATCAGCGTCTCGCGATCAGCAGGGAAGGTGCCCTCGGTGGAAAGTGGTGTCGCTCTCAGGCGCAAGGCTGCCCCCAATGATATCTGACATCCTTCGGTCGAAGAGTGCGGCATTCGGACTAGCCATACTCCTCTTTTGGGTCTTCATTGCACTGGCTGCCCCTCTTATTTGCACATACTCTCCAACCGAGATGCCGAGTTCTCGACTGCAGTGGCCTTCCCGAGAGCACTGGCTTGGGACAGACCACCTGGGACGTGATGTGATGAGCCGCTTGTTTTGGGGCACGCGGACGGTTCTGGTGCTGGCACCGCTAGCGACCCTGTTAGGCGTACTAGGAGGTGCCTCTCTTGGACTCATTTCCGGCTACAGCGGTGGTAGGGTTGATATGCTCATCATGCGTGCCTGTGATATCGTCATGTCATTTCCAATGTTGCTGATCTACATCCTAATTATCACCAGTATCGGTCCTTCGGCGCTCAATGTGGTTGTCTCTGTTTCGCTGGGGGCTGTTCCCGCAATCACTCGCATCGTGCGAAGCCTGGTTCTGCAAGCGCGCACTGACGACTATGTAAGCGCAGCCCGGCTGCGAGGAGAGCGGCGTTGGTATATTCTGGTTCGGGAGATCTTGCCCAATGTGAGCGGACCGATCATCGTTGATGCTTGCATACGCGTTGGCTACGCGGTAATGGCGATTGGCTCACTGGGGTTCCTTGGTTTGGGGATACCACCACCGGCGCCCGACTGGGGAGGGATGATCAATGAGGGACGAGCCTGGATCTTCCGTATGCCCTGGGTCGTGTTGGCCCCGGCGACTGCGCTGAGCTCTGTGGTTGTAGCGCTCAACATGTTGAGCGACGGTATTAAGGAAGCTGCACAGCAGCGCTAGGTTGTCGTGCCATAACATGGTCAAGCTTCACGGCTTGATAGTATAGCTATAAGGAGGGAAGTATCATGGCAGAAGAAAAGAAGTGGGGACTGGGGACTACTGCCCTGCATGCAGGCTATAGTCCGGTTCCGATGGACATGACGGCCTTTAGGTCGTTCGTGCCTCCCATCATCCAGAGCGCCATATATCCCCTCAGCGACGTCGATCACTACACCCGGATCGTCAATGGGTTGGAGCCCGGCTACGATTACGGTCGTAACAGCAATCCCACCGTCGATGTCCTGCAGAAGCGGTTGGCCGCCCTGGAAGGCGGAGAGGCGGCGCTTGCCACACCGTCGGGTATGCACGCTTGCTTCGTGGTGACCCGTCATCTGACCAAGGTCGGAGACGAGTTTATCACCAGCCACAGGATCTTTGGCGAGGCCTATGAGCTGTTCTTCCTCAAGTCCCCCGGTTGGGGTATCACGCCGCGCCTCGTCCAGAACCCAGAGGACCTCGGCGAGTGGGAGCGATTGATCACGCCAAAGACGCGCTTCTTGTGGGTTGAGACGCCTGGCAATCCAACGCTTTTCGTGACCGACATCGCCGGCCTGGCCGAGATTGCCCACGCTCACGACCTGCCGTTGATCGTTGACAACACACTTGCGACCCCAATGCTTCAACATCCTCTTGAGCTGGGCGCTGACATCGTGGTTCACTCCCTGACCAAGTTTATGATCGGGAATGGAACCATTGTGGGTGGGTCAGTGGTCGGAAAAAAGGGGTTGATCAGGAAAATGGTCAGTACGCTCGCGGCTGTCGGGTCGATAATGTCTCCCTTTGATGCCTGGTTGGCGCTTTTGAGCCTCGAAACGCTACCGATCAGAATGGCCAGACATAGTTCAAACGCGGAGCAGGTAGCAGCTTTCCTCGCTCAGCACTCCAAGATCAAAGGCGTCAACTATCCCACCTCTCCAGACTATCCCCAGCGTGAACTGGCCAAGCGACAGATGCCCAACGGCTTCGGCGGGCTAATGTCGTTCGTAGTGGACGGTGGCAAGGAGGGCGCTGTCAAGGCAACAAACGCCTTCCAGATGATTACCATCATCCCCAGCTTTGGGACAAGCCGCACCATTGTTACACACCCCGCTACGCACACGCACTGCAATATGAAACGTGAGGAGCGGGAGGCGGTTGGCATATTTGACGGCTTGCTTCGGCTGTCCGTCGGGCTTGAGGACCCGGAAGATATCATCGCCGATCTGGAGCAGGCACTTGACAAGCTGTAGGGAAGCGTCAGCATTTGGCCCATCTATGAGCATCCAATCGCCTAGAAGGGCGGAGAAAGGAGTCTACGAAGATGTATCATCCTCAGACCAATGTGATCGCCTACGCTGGACCTTATCATCGTTCTATGACGGATGAGCAGTGCCGCATCCTGCACTGTGCCAGTCTTGAGATAATGGAACGTACAGGGGTGCTCTTGTATTACCAACCGGCCATTGACCTGCTGAAAAAAGCCGGCTGCGTCGTGGAAGAGAACCAGGTCCGCTTCCCGCCGTACCTCGTGGAGTGGGCGTTGCGTACGGCTCCTAGTCGCATCATGATGTATGACCGTTTTGGGGACCCGGTGATGCCTCTGGGGGACCGCATATCCACCTTTGGCACCGGCTCCGATTGCCTCAACATCCTGGATCACCGGACGGGAAAGAGGCGGAAGGCGGTGCTTCAGGACGTGGTCGATGGCATCCGCGTGTCCGACGCCATGCCACACGTTGATTTCATCATGTCCATGTTTCTTCCCAGTGATGTACCTCTTGCTGCGGATGTTCTGCAGATGGAGGTGATGCTGACCTACAGCGCCAAGCCGATTTGCTTCGTCACCTACGAGTGGGAAGGGACGCCCGAGATCATCGAGATGGCGGAGGTAGCCGTGGGTGGCGCGGATAACTTGCGCATCAACCCTTCAGTTATCTGCTATCTTAATCCCACCTCGGCCTTTGTGCATAATGAAGAGGCGTTGCGCAAACTGATGCACTGCGCCGAGAAGCGTCTCCCCTGCATATATCTGCCTGACGTGATACGTGGAATGACTGGTCCCATGACCGGCGAAGGTGCGATGGCTTGCTCCAATGTCGGGGTGCTGGTTGGTCTAATCCTCGCCCAGTTGGTCAGCGAGGGTGCCCCAACCATCCTCAGCACAGCCAGGCCGTCCCTCGTGGATATGAAGACGATGATCATGCCTTACGGTACCGGAGATGGGCGGGGTGGCTGCATCGAAATCAATCATTACTACAACCTGCCGGCCTTTGCTACAGGCGGCGCGACCGACTCAAAGTTGCTGGACGAGCAGGCGATCTTCGAAGCAACTTTGACCCTTTACGGGTCTATGATGAGTGGGGGCAACATGATACACGATATGGGCTACATGGAATCGGGGCTGATGGGTTCGCTGGAACTGGTAGTAATCGAGGACGAGATCGTCTCGTGGATCAAAGCATGTATGAAAGGGGTGGAGTTCAACGAGGAGAACCTGGCCCTTGACCTCATCCATGAGCACGCGCTGAGCGCGGATTTCCTGGGGACCAAGCACACGGTGCGCCACGTGCGTGAGGGTTGGCAGCCGCGCCTGGTCGACCGGCACAACTATGAACAGTGGATGGCGAGCGGCGGGACGTCAATGCGTGAGCGAGCCAGGGCGAAGATCGAAGAAATCCTGGCCGAAGAGCCCCGGCACGTATTGCCGGCCGATGTTGAGAAGAGGATCAGGACTATTGCTCAGAGAGCAGTAGCCACTCAGGCGCAGTAAAGGTAAGGGATTCGGCGTATGCATCAGCTCGAAAGAACACCCGTTCTGGAAGTGGAAGACTTGGAAGTTACCTACTCGACGAGAGAGGGGCCCGTCAGAGCGGTCCGGGGCGGCTCTTTCGAGATTTGGCCTGGCGATGCGCTTGGGCTGGTTGGAGAGTCTGGCTGTGGCAAAAGCACTCTCGCTTTTGCGATCATGAATTATATGGCGGCAAACGGCAAAGTAACGGGTGGGCGTATCCTGTTTTGTGGCGAAGACATCCTGCACAAGAGCGAGCGGGAACTGAACGAGATCCGTGGCAACAAGATCGCCATGGTGTATCAGGATCCGATGGCTGCTCTTAACCCATGCCTCCGAATAGGCGACCAACTGACCGAGGTGCTAACAGAGCATAAAGGACTGAAGGGCAATTTGGCCAGAGACGAATGTTTGCAGATGTTGGAACGGGTGCGTATGCCGGACCCACCTGCGATGATGCAGCGCTATCCACACCAGTTGTCGGGCGGGCAACAGCAGCGGGTGCTGATCGCCATGGCACTGCTGACAAATCCTGCGCTGCTGATCATGGATGAGCCAACTACCGGCCTAGATGTAACAATTGAAGCTGTAATACTGGATCTCATAAGCGAGTTGAAACGCGAGTTTGACTCGACCATTCTCTACATTACCCACAACCTCGGGGTGATTAGCAAGATTGCGGATCGCGTGGCCATTATGTACGCGGGCGAGTTGGTCGAGCTGGGCTCCGTTCGGGACATATTCTTATACCCCCTGCACCCGTATACAGAAGCGCTCCTTAGATGTATACCGAAGATAAGCGCTGGCAGGCAGTCAAGAACCCTGCAACCGATCCGTGGAAGAGTCCCTTCGCTTCGGGAGATACCAAGCGGATGCGTTTTTGAGCCACGCTGTGATCGCACCGACCAGCGTTGCCGATCCAACCGCCCGGAGCTGGCAAGAGCCGTTGACGACCACTTCGTGCGGTGTTTTCATGCTGACAAGCCAGGAGTGCCATTGCTGAGTATCCCGCAAGTCACGCGAACCACGATCGAACAATCTGAGAGTAGAGCGGACCTGCTCTTAAAGGTCGAGGGGCTTAAGACTTACTACACGGCTCAAGGGCAGGGGCTGGCAGGATTGACCGGCAAGAGGGGTAGAGGCTATGTGAAGGCGGTAGATGGTGTAAACCTTGAGACCTGGAGAGGATGCACAGTTGGCATAGTGGGCGAGTCGGGATGCGGCAAGACTACGCTGGCCAAATGCGTTGCAGGTTTGGTGCCACCCAACGACGGGGGAATGAATTTTCTGGGTGTAGATATATCAGAGATCGTCGAGAAACGCCCTCACGAGCTATTGAAAGAGTTGCAGATGATATTCCAGAACCCTGACTCCACTCTTAACCCTAGCCATTCGGTAGGAGAAATAATCGGGCGTCCTCTACGCCTGTTCGGAACTGTGCCCCCCTCCGAGGTTAAGGGTGAAGTGGTGCGTCTCCTGGAGGCAGTGAGGTTGGGGGAAGAATACTACGCCCGGCTGCCAGGCCAATTGAGCGGTGGTGAGAGGCAACGTGTGGCTATCGCCAGGGCGTTCGCTGGCCGGCCGACGCTCGTCCTATGTGACGAGCCACTGTCTTCGCTAGATGTGTCTGTCCAGGCAGCGGTCTTGAATCTGCTGCTGGAGTTTCAGCAGAGATACGGGACCACGATGATCTTCATTTCCCACGACCTGAGTGTTGTGTACCAGTTGTGTGACCATGTGGCTGTGATGTATCTGGGTCAGTTTTGTGAGGTCGGTCCCACCGATGCCCTATTTGCTCCACCCTATCACCCCTATACAGAAGCTCTGCTATCGGCTATACCCATTCCAGACCCTACGGTGGAGAGGACCATGGTACGGCTGGTTGGCCTAGTCCCAAGCGCGATTGACCCACCATCTGGCTGTAGGTTCCACACTCGCTGCCCGCGCAAGATCGGGACACTATGCGAGCGCGATTCCCCCCCTTGGCAACGGATAACAGACAAACATTGGATCAACTGCCACATGAGCATGAAAGACCTGCGTGATATGGAGCCGGTCATCCACTCCTCGGAATGAGCTGCGCAAGGAGTCGGAACCTGATGGTTAAAGCCATGCACGCGCTGGTGTCTGGCTCAAAGGAGAAAGACGCATGGACGGGAATGAGATGGCTGCTCGATTTATTCGAAGCACGTGCTGGGCCGGGTTACCCGAAGTCGTGCAGCACAAGGTCAAGATGTGCCTGGTTGACATCGTCGCGGCAACTGTTGGCGGGGTGTTAACTCCCATCAGCGACATCGTTGCTGCCTACGCCACCGAGGCGTGGAGGGGAAATGAAGCAGCGATCCTTTTGCACGACAGGCGCGCTAGTGCTGCCGGAGCGGCCTTTGCCAACGCCTGCGCGGCGAATGGTCTGGATTGCGACGATGGGGCGCAATACACGCGCGGACATCCAGGTGCTCAAGTTTTCCCAACGGCGCTGGCGGTGGGTGAGAAGATGGGGGTTGGCGGCAGCGCCATGTTGGCGGCTATGGTTGTAGGATATGAAATTGCTCATCGCGCCGGGCGGTGCTGGCATAGGCATCACCAGATTTACCAAGCTGATGGCTCCTGGGGATCGGTGGCCTGCGCTGCGACAGCCGCCAACCTGATGGGACTTGATGAAGATAGAATCAGACAGGCCCTGGGGATTGCGGAATACCACGCGCCCAACCTCCCTATGGAGCGGGATCTTCGTGAGCCAGCTATGGTAAAGCACGGCCACGGATGGGGTGCCATGACCGGCATCGTAGCTGCCGAGCTAGCCGAGCGAGGCTTCACGGGTATCCCCAGTTTCCTGGGCTTCGAAGAATATCAAGACTGGGTTGCTACACTTGGAGACGAGTATATTATGGTGGATGGCGTCGATTTCAAGCGCTACTGTTCTTGTGGCTGGGGTCATATGGCTATCGCGGCGGTCCAGAAGTTGCAGCGAGAACACGATTGGGGCGTTGAGGATATCGCAGCTATTAGGGTCCAGGGACACCACTGGACGGCGGTTCTCCAGACGTCTCATCCGACCACAACCGAGGAGGCCCAGTTCAGCGTCAAGTGGCCACTGGCAGCATTCCTTATTGACGGAGAGGTAGGCCCGGATCAAATACTTGAGACACGGTTGGGTGATGCGAGTATCAACGCGTTGGTGCATAAGATTGAACTGGTGGAGTCAGAGGAGATTGACAATCTCTATCGTCCCATCTTCGAGGGAGAGGAGGATGGTTCGAGTGTCAGTCGAGTGGTGATTCGCCTTAAGGACGGTACTACTCTTGACTCAGGACTGGTCCCAGAGGCATGCAGGCTCGGACCACGCGGGGATGAGGCAGGGCTGGAGCAGAAATTTCGATGGTTGACCCGGTACGTCCTGGAAGAGAATCGGATTGCCACGCTTCTGGAGACGCTTTGGCATTTTGATGAACTGCAGGATGTCGGCGAGTTTGTCGCTCTGCTTCGACGACGCTGACGCATTTGTGAACACAGCATGGAATGGTCGAATTGGCTGAGCGCATCGAACTGTATGAGAACCCACCGCACCCACCCTCCCAGGCGCTGCTGTCCGCGGTCCCGATCCCACATCCCAAGGAGAAAGACTGTGCACGCTAGCGCACTGGCCCTGGGTCGTGCTGGCCCCGGCGGCTGGGCTAGGCTCACTGGTTGTAGCGCTCAGCATGTTGAGCGACGGTATTGAAGCTGCACAGCAACCTAGCGTTGCTGTGCCATATACATGGTCAAGCTTCACGGCTTGATAGCTATGACCATAAGGAGGGGAGTATTCTCATGGCACAAGAAAAGAAGTGGGGACCGAGCACGATTGCCCTGCATGCGGGCTATAGCCCGGTTCCGCTGGATATGACACTGTTTAGGTCCTTTGTGCCTCCCATAATTGAAAGTTCGGTCTATCCCTTCGAGAGCGTCGCTCATGGTGCTAGAGTCATCCAGCACCTGGAGCCTGGCTACGGCTACGGCCGCTCTAGCAATCCCACTGTCGATGTCCTGCAAAAGCGGATGGCCGCCTTGGAAGGCGGCGAGCGCGCCATGGTGACAGCCTCTGGCATGCATGCTGTCTTTGCTCTGACCTACCATCTGGCCAAGGTCGGAGACGAATTTGTCACCAGCCATATGACCTACGGTGAGGGCCATACGCTGTTCTCTCGTCTGGCTCCTGAGCGTATGGGTATCACACCTCGCTTCGTCGAAGACCCCGGCGACCTGCAGGATTGGGAGCGCCAGATCACGCCAAAGACGCGCTTTGTGTGGGCTGAAACACCCAGCAACCCAACCCTCTTCGTGACCGATATTGCCGGTCTGGTCGAGATTGCCCATACTCACAACGTGCCTTTGATCGTTGACAACACGCTTGCTACCCCATGTCTTCAACAACCGCTGGCATTGGGAGCTGACATTGTGGTGCATTCTCTTACGAAGGGTATTTGTGGGAATGGAACCATCGTGGGTGGGGCAGTGATCGGGAGCGACGAACTGATCGAGAGCATGCTCAGAGATACTCTGCCGTATATCGGGGCGACTATGTCGCCTTTTGACGCCTGGCTCACTCTCATAAGCCTTGAAACGCTACCACCCCGTATGGCCAAGCATTGCTCAAATGCGGAGAAGGTGACCACTTACCTGGCTCAGCACCCCAAAGTCAAGGGTGTCAACTATCCCACTTTCCCGGATTATGCCCAACGTGAGGTGGCAAAGCGACAGATGCCCAAGGGCTTCGGCGGAATGATGTCGTTCGTGGTTGATGGTGGCATGGACGGTGCGGCCAAGGTAATGGAGGCCTTCCAGATGATTTGCTTCATGCCTAGCTTTGGGACAACCCGAACCATGGCAATGCACCCCGCTACGCATTCGCACTTTGGGATGACACCTGAAGAGCGGGAGGCAGCCGGCATATTTGACGGCCTGATTCGGCTGTCGGTCGGGCTTGAGGACCCGGAAGATATCATTGCCGACCTGGAACAGGCACTTCACAAGCTGTAGGGGAGGGTCGGCGTTTGGTCCACCCATGAGTGTCCAATCGCCTGGAACAGTAGAGAACCGAGTCTTGAACATGAATCACCCTCAAACCAATGTGATCGCCTACACTGCACCCTACTATCGTGGTATGACGGATGACCAGTGTCGCCTCATACACCGTGCCAGCCTCGATATACTTGAGCGCACAGGTGTGCTTTTGTATTACCAACCGGCCATCGACCTGCTGAAAAAGGCTGGCTGCCTCGTAGAAGAGAACCGGGTCCGCATCCCATCGCATCTTGTGGAGTGGGCGTTGCGTACGGCTCCTAGTCGCATCATGATGTATGATCGCTTTGGCAACCCTGTGATGCCTCTGGGGGACCGCATATCCACTTACGGCACTGGCTCCGATTGCCTGAACATCTTGGATCACCGTACGGGTGAGAGGCGGAAAGCGGTGCTCCAGGACGTAGTTGATGGCATCCGCGTGGCCGATGCCATGCCACATGTTGATTTCATCATGTCCATGTTTCTTCCCAGCGATGTACCTGTTGCTGCGGATGTTCGGCAGATGGAGGTGATGCTGCTCCACAGCGCCAAGCCTATCTGTTTTGTCACGTATGGATGGGAAGGGACACCCGAAATCATCGAGATGGCTGAGGTGGCTGTGGGCGGCGCAGATAGCTTGCGGATCAATCCAACAGCAATCTTGTATATCAATGTCATCACTGCCTTCTGGCATAACGAAGAATCGCTGCGTAAGTTAATGTACTGCGCCGAGAAACATCTGCCATGCGTATATCTGCCCGACGTGCAACGCGGATTGAGTTGCCCGATAACCTTCGCCGGCGCCATGGCCTGCTCCAACGTAGGTCAGTTGGTTGGTTTGGTCATTGCTCAGTTGGTCAGCGAGGGAGCCCCAATCATACTCAACACAGCCATGCCAACCTCCATGGATATGAAAACCATGATTCTCCCGTACGCTAGCCTGTTCAATACATACTTTCTTGAGTTGAATCATTACTACAACCTGCCGAGCTTCAATTACGGTGGCTGCAGCGACTCGAAGCTGCTGGACGAGCAGGCGATCATGGAAGCAGCCGTGACCCTTTGCATAGCCATGCTGAGTGGGGGCAACATGATCCATGATCTGGGCTACATGGAATCGGGGCTGACCGGCTCGCTGGAACTACTGGTAATCTGTGACGAGATCATCTCGTGGATCAAAGCCTGCACGAAGGGGTTGGAGATCAACGAGGAGACTCTAGCACTTGATCTGATCCATGAGCACGCGCTGAGTGCGGATTTCCTGGGGACCAAGCACACGGTGCGTCACGTGCGTGAGGACTGGCAGCCATGCTTGATCGACCGGCAAAACTATGCCAAGTGGGTGGAGAGCGGTGCAACGTCGATGCGTCACCGGGCCAGGGTGAAGATCGATGAAATCCTGGGCGCAGAGCCCCAACACATATTGCCACCCGATATTGAGAAGAGGATCAGGACGATTGCTGAAAGAGCGGCCGCCGCTCAGGCGCAGTAGCAAGCCAGGGCGGTAGCCCGTGTCCGCACCTCAGGGGAAAAACGTCAGAGGCTCCCGGCCGGGACAGGTCCTCGATGCTCCTCGTCTCCACCCACTGCCGTCGCCACTTCAGCACTGTCCCGAAGGAGGAAAGGGAAAGGTGAAGAGCAGTGATTATACTGTCTTTCAGTCACCCCAGTTCGCTGTTCTCTCTGATAGTCAACTCCAGGATCTCCATTTAGCAGCCTTGGAGGTGCTGCGGCGCACAGGGATTCGGTTCCACCACCAGGAGGCACTGGATATGTTGAGGGAGCCTGGGGCTTTCGTCTCTGATGGCAACCTCGTCAAGTTTCCCGCACGATTGGTGGAAGATGCGATTGCCTCCACGCCTGGCCGGATCGTCATGTGCGATCGGGACGGCCAGCCAGCGATGTTCCTGGAGGGGAGCAAGGTCTACTTCGGTACCGGCTCGGATTGTCTGAATCTCATCGATCCTGAAACAGGCGAGCACCGCAAGTTCACCCAGGCCGACCTCATCAATGGCTACCACCTGTGCGATGCCCTGCCTAACATCCATTTCGTCATGTCCATTGGCATCCCCTCTGATGTGGACCCGGCCCTGTCCTTTGATACTCAGATGGCGCTGATGCTGGAGCACACTACCAAACCGATCGTTTTTGTGACCAACGACAAAGCCAGTTGCCAACGAGCCATTGACATGGCCGCAGTCGTGGCTGGCGGCTATGAAGCTTTGGTGGAGCAGCAGCATATCCTGCTCTACTCAGAACCCAGTTCGCCACTGCAGCAGTCGGAGACGGCAGTGGACAAGCTGTTGCTTATGGCCGAATATGGGCTGCCAGTGCTTCACTCGCCAGGTCCGCTGATGGGCGGTACGGCGCCGATAACGATGGCTGGTGGTCTGATTATGTCGCTGGCTGAGATACTCAGCGGCCTGGTGGTTCATCAGTTGAAGCGGCGTGGCGCGCCGTTTCTCTTTGGAGCCGGCTTACATCACATGGACATGAGCTCAGCACAGATTTCCTACGGCTCGCCTGAGTTCCAGCTCACCAAGGCGGCCGTCGCCCAGTTGGGCAGGTGGTACGGCATCCCCACCTGGGGTTATGCCGGCTGCTCCGACGCCAAGGTGATGGATGAGCAGGCCGCCGTGGAGGCCATGTTGTCTGTGATAATGGCCAAGCTCAGCGGCGCCAACCTGATCCACGACGTTGGCTATATGGAGAGCGGGCTCACCACCTCTTTTGAGATGATCGTGTTGACCGATGAGCTGATTGCCATGACAGATCATATTATGAAGGGAATCGAAGTCAGCGACGATACGCTGCTGGTGGATGAGTTGGATCAGGTTGGCCCCGGTGGCCACTTTTTGGACACCGAGCAGACCCTGAAGCGCTTCCGCGAGTTCTGGTTCCCAAGTCTCTTGGACCGCAAGAGGCGGCCGCAATGGTTAGAGGCCGGTGCCACCACCCTGGGCCAGCGACTTAACACCAGAGTCAAGGAGATTATCAAAGAACACCGGCCTAAGCCTCTGGCCCCGGATAAAAGACAAAAAGTGCAGGAAATCCTGGCTAAAGCGGCAGGATAGTCTTCTCGAGATTGGACGCCTGGGTCTGCGTCAGAAGGTTCGGCGGGCGGGGGAGCGATGAAGCCAAGACTCCACATCCTAACTGACGAGCAACGAAGAGCAATCGCCGAGGGCGCGTTCGAATTGCTGGAGCGGGTAGGTGTCAAACTGACCGAACCGGAGGCACAGGAACTGCTATATAGCGCCGGGGCACGCATTGATGACGATCGGGCCTATATCCCTGCACAGTTTGTCGAAGAGGCGATCCAGTCAGCGCCACGGGGGATCTCGATCTACACGCGCGATGGTGAGCTATCCATGCAGTTACAAGGGTACAGTGCCTACTACGGTGCCCATACGGATGCTCCTGATGTGCTGGATCCCTTCACCCACGAGCGGCGCGCGTGCCAAGAGGAGGACGTCCGCCGCAACGCTGTGCTCATAGACGCGTTGCCCAACATCAGCTATACCACTGCCTCCGGCTTGGTTGCCGATCGGCCTCCCGAGATCGCTGACCGGGTGTCTTTGGCTCAATGCTTGAGGAATTCAATCAAGCCGGTACTCGCAATGCCTGTCACACTCCAAGCACTGGCCGGTAGCCGAGAGATGGCGGCCTTGGTCGTCGGGGGCGACGACGCATTGCGGTCCCGGCCAGGTTTGATCATTTACTCGGAGCCGATGTCGCCTTTAGTTCATCCTGACGAGTCTGTGAGGAAATTGCTCTACTGTGCAGAGCATGAGATTCCTCTGGTGTATACACCCTACGCGGCGATGGGAGGCACTGCACCGCTGAGCCAGGCGGCGATCATCGCTCAACTGTGCGCGGAGTCCCTGAGTGGGCTGGTGGTCCACCAGCTCAAACGGCGAGGGGCCCCCTTTATCTTTGGTGGCATGCCTTCGGTAATGGATATGAAAACGACGATCTTCTCTTATGGTGCACCGGAGTTCCAACTGGGAAATTCGCTTATGGCTGAGATGGCCCACTATTTCAAATTGCCGAACTTTGGCACAGCGGGTACCAGCGATTCCCAGGTCTTTGACGGTCAGGCTGTGTTGGAGGCAACCTCATCCTGCATGATGGCTGCCCTCTCCGGTGCCAACCTGATTCATGACATCGGCCTGCTTGGTAATGCCACCATAGTTATGCCGGAGATGATTGTAGCGACGGATGAAATCATCGGCATGATTCACTACCTGCTCTGTGAAGTGCTGGTCAGCGACGAAGCTCTCGCGCTCGATGTCTTCAGCGCCGTCGGACCGGGAGGAGAGTTTATTACTCATCCACACACACTCCGCCACTTTCGTGATGTCTGGTATCCAGAGCTGCTCTACCGCGGCAGCGCAAAAGCGTGGAGTGTTTCTGAGCGATTGACTTTCGAGCAGCGGGTGAACGCGCGGACTCGTGAACTGGTCGAGTGTCATCAGCCAGAACCTTTACCGGAAGATGTAGCAGAAGACATTCAAGAGATCATCGCACGGTCGGAGGTGTGGATGGTTTAGGATACGAGATCCCATTCCTTCCTGAATAAGACGCTATGGTGAGATTCTCAAGATTTATCTCGACAACTGATTCACATACCGCTGGTGAATGCACCCGCTTGGTAATGAGTGGCCTGCCGCCCATCCCTGGACAGACAATGGCCGAGAAGCTGGCTTACGCTGAGGACCACCTATCTTGGCTGCCGGGCTTGCTGCTGTTGGAGCCGCGTGGTCACAAGGACATGTTTGGGGCGATTCTGGTGCCACCGTGCTCCCCGGCTGCTGACATCGGCGCGCTCTTTATGGACAACAAGGGCTACGAACCCATGTGCGGGCACGCTGTTATCGGCATAGTGACCATCCTGCTCGAAACAGGGATGTTCGAAATGGTTGAGCCAGAGACCCTCATAACACTCGACACTCCCTCTGGTCCTGTTCATGCCTATGCGGAGATTGAGGGTGGGCGTGTGTTAGCGGTTTCCTTCGAGAACGTGCCGTCTTTTGTCTATCGCTCGGATGTTACCCTTAAGGTGCCGGAGGTGGGTGACCTTGTGGTGGACGTGGTCTTTGGGGGTCTCTTCTTCGTCCTCGTTAATGCCCGTCAACTGGAGATCGAGCTTATCCCGGCCAATGCCGTGCGACTAGCTGATCTGGGCATGCGCATCCTGGCGGCAGCCAATGAGCAAGTCGCAGTCCGGCACCCTGAGTTGTCACACATTGACAAAATCATTGACTTGAGGTTCTATGTAGAGGTAGGCAGCGATAGGGCAGACAGTCGGAACGTGGTGATCTTGGGCGACCACATGGTGGACCGGTCGCCGTGTGGCACTGGCACCTGTGCTGAAGTTGCGCTGCGATATGCACGAGGTCAACTGGGCCTGGGCGAACCATTTGTGACGGAGAGCGTCATTGGGACGCGTTTCACGGGTCAGGTGGTAGCCGAGACGCAGGTTGGCAGCGCCTCAGAGGTTTTCCCCGCCGTGATCCCCAGGGTCACAGGGAGCGCGTATATCACGGGGTTGCACCAGTTTGTGCTGGATGCCGAGGATCCGTTTCCGGAGGGATTCCGGCTTAAGGCCTGACGTAACGTTTTGAAGAATTGAGGAGGCTAGATAAGGCGCGCACTTCGGTTTAGATTGGGTGTTGGGAGCCTCTTCGGACTAACCAGGAGCGGGATTGACGTTCACAATTACGGAGCGGTCAAACCTTGCACAGAGAACGCAAGGGCCGCCCCATTGTAGAGCGATCAGTAATCAAAGTACACAGGAGGTTTCAGGCAATGGCGGACGTTCTGCAAGAAATCGCATCGAACCTATACGACGGTGAGGACGAAGAGGTCGCTGAGTTGGTCCAGGAAGCGCTGGACCAGGGTATGGATCCGGGAGAGATCCTAGCCAGCGGTCTGATTGCCGGTATGGACGAGGTGGGCAAGGATTTCAAAGCCGGTGACCTTTTCGTGCCCGAGGTACTCATCGCTGCCCGGGCCATGCGGGCGGGGATGGGCGTCCTGCGCCCGCTGCTGGCCGAGGCCGACATCCCCTCGACCGGCAAGTACGTCATCGGCACAGTGCAGGGCGACCTGCACGACATCGGCAAGAACCTGGTCAAGATGATGCTGGAAGGCGCGGGCTTTCAGACCATTGACCTGGGGACCGACGTCAAACCCGACGACTTCGTGGCCGCCGTGCGAGAGCATCAACCGCAGCTCCTGGGCATGTCGGCGCTGCTGACGACGACCATGCCGGGGATGAAAGCGACCATTGAGGCCCTGGAGGAGGCGGGACTGCGCGATGCGGTCAAGGTCATGGTCGGCGGCGCGCCGGTGACGGCGGCCTTTGCCGAGCAGATCGGGGCCGACGCCTGCGCGCCCGACGCCGCCAGCGCCGTGGACGTTGCCCGGAGTCTGGCCAAATAGGTCGAATGTCGTCAGCACGGCTCATGCAGCCTTCGAGGTAATGAGTGCCCGGCCTGGGAAGACGCCAGGGAGCGGGCCAATGCCTGATGCCAGGCACGATGGTTATCACCC
>Ga0209991_10000367_pt1 | contig 20363 bp, 26 predicted proteins | sample ChitaG_FD_183167 | JGI IMG/M metagenome (GOLD analysis project Ga0209991, IMG submission 183167) | Deep subsurface microbial communities from South Pacific Ocean to uncover new lineages of life (NeLLi) - Chile_00310 metaG (SPAdes)... | ecosystem: Environmental > Aquatic > Marine > Oceanic >... | reverse complement strand
GGTGGGTGACATCGGCGATGAGGACCTAAGCAACCTCATCTCTGTGACTGTACGTGTGCCTAAGGGAGACCTGGTCGTCATCGACGAGCTGATTCAGTACATACCGGCGGGCTACAACGGCATGCGCAGCAAGTTCTTCCGCCATGCACTGCGACACTTGCTCCTATCGTGGCGCGAGTCCGAGCAAATCGAGGACACTGGTTTGGCTGGCCGCCTGCGTGAGGTCGTCGAGCATGCTGAGCTGGCCCGGGAGACCAGCGTGCGCGTGGCCATCCGCCAGAACTACGAGGAGACGCTGCGTACCCATGAGGCTAGCCTGCGTGAGGGCCTGGACACAGGCGACTGGCAGCTTATCCTTCGGGCTCTTCGGCTCATTGACCACCAGATTAAGACCACCCCTGACCCTCACTGGCAGTCGTTTGTGCAGCACGTCGTTGCCAAGTCGCCGCTGGTGCGCCTGGCCGTGAGCAAGCTGTACGACATGCTGCCCGAGGAGATGGAGGTGAAGTATTGGCAGATGTGGCTGGAGGCGCTGTCATCGTGAGTCGGCTTAAGCCTACGCCCTGGTGCCCAGAGTGCGGCAGTCCCCGGACTGGCTGCGTGATAGTCACAGCACACGATGGGACGCACTGGCTAGCGTTCGCCTGCCGCGACTGCTACGTTACGACGGAGAAGCGATGAGACTAGAAAGCCCTGCTGCCTATGGCCTGCCCATGCCCTCGTGGCGTGAGCACCAGCGGGAGAAGACCGAAGAAGTGCTGGATGCCTTCTCGCGTAACAAGTATGTGCTGCTGAAGGCACCCACCGGCGCCGGTAAGAGCCTCATGGCTGCCGCAACGGCTGGCTCCCAGCGCTGGTTCGCCGCCTACCTGAGCGAGACCATCCACCTGCAGGAGCAGTACCTGCGGACGATGCCGGACGCCGTTACCGTGACCGGCCGCCGGAATCACGCATGCGAGATTTCCCTGGGCCGCCCACTGACCGCCGAGGAGGGCCCCTGCCCTTGCACCCGGGCCACGGATGAGCCTTGCTCCTACTACGCACAGTGGTGGGCAGCCGAGCAGGCCCGGGATGTTGTCCTCAACTACGCCTTTGCCACCCGAGTCATGCGGATAGCAGGTATCAAGGTGGGCCCCGAGAAGACCGACACGCTGCCGAACCCCTTCAAGCACCGGGACCTCATGGTCTGTGACGAGGGCCACCTGCTGGAGAGGGCGCTGCTGGCTGCAGCCGGGGCTGACGTGCGGGCCTCAAGCCTGGAGCGCTGCGAGATAACACCGCCGCCCGAAGGCGTGGGCCTAGAGGGCTGGCAGGACTGGGCCCAAGCGAACTACGATGATGCCGAGGCACAGGTCAGCGACTTCTGGCACCGCGTCCGTGGCCTGCTTGGTGCTGCCCGGCAGGTGCCCGACAACGTCCGCCTGGCTGTCCGGCGCTGGCGCTCAGTCTTCTATACCATCAAGACCATTGCTGACATGGACCCCGACACCCCCGTCGTCTGTCAGCGCACGTCTGACGGCTGGAGCCTCAGGCCCGTGTGGGTGTGGGGCCAAGCAGACGAACTCCTCTTCCGCTATGCGTCCCGCGTGCTCATCATGAGTGCCACACTGGGCGCCCCCTGGCTCATCGCCCGGCTGCTTGGGCTGCCGGAGGGTAGCGTGGAGACAGTCGAGGTCCCAACCACCTTCCCGCTTGAGATACGGCCGGTGTACTTCTGGCCGGTCGCCAAGATGAAGCACGGCATGCCCGGCAGCGAGAAGATACGTCAGGCCCAGGCTCTGGACTACCTGGCCTGGCTTGGTGACTTTGCTCACCAGAAGGGCATCGTCCACTGCAACTCATACGAGCTAGGCCGCTTCCTCTACGAAAACGTCTTACCGCAGACGCGGGCCCGGATTCTCCTCCACACTGCGGAGACTCGGGAGGAAGCGTTCAAGCAGTTCTTCGCCTCCGAAGACCCCGTCATCCTGATGTCCCCCGCTGCGGCTACTGGTGTCGACTGGCCTTACCAGGTTGGCTGGCAGATGATACCGAAGATGCCGTTTGCCGACCTGTCCGACCAACTCGTCCGGGCCCGCTTTGAGTATGTATCTCCTGATGGCGAGAAGCTCGGCCGCATCGTGTACGCGCACGAGGCAGCCAACACGCTCATCCAGGCATGCGGGCGCTGTACCCGCGCTGAGGATGACAAGGGCGTGACCGTCATCACGGATGAGAACTGGTGGACGAACTTTCGGTTCACAGCGCCGGAAGCCTACCCGGAGTGGTTCCGGGAAGCAGTTAGTAGGTATCAACCTAAGAGGAGGTGACTATGAGGTTACCACGTATCCGCATCCCCTTTGCTCGGGGGAGAATGAACGCTCGGAAGAGGCGCAGCTACGCCAGGACATTGCGTAGCATCATTGAGCTGTCCGACATTCTCATTGAGATGAAGGGGGCTGTGGACAGGCGGAGCAGGCTATATCAGCGCCTGCGCCTGGCACTGGAGAACGAAGTCGAGCGACTTCTGGCACTCCAGCAGCCAGTATAAGAGGAGGCAACCATGAAGGTTGTCCAGGAAATCCACACCAAGGACTATGACCTTGTCAGCCTTCGAGGCGGCTGCAGAGAGCTGAACCTGTGGGTCTGGAACTGCTGGCCTTGGTGGCGGCGTGTCTATGAGAGGGTCCTTCACAGTTGGGGGACCTGAGGAGGTAACACATGACCGACGAAGCAGTCAAGAACCCCATCAGCCTCGACCCGGGGCAGTGGGAGGAGGCCTTCGAGGACTTCCCAGGCGTGATTGAGGTGGTCGAGCACCGCCTATCTGCCTCGGAGTACAACGAGGCTGCCCACTTCCCACGCCCCATCCAGCAGTTCCACGTCGTCGTGGAGCGACTGGACGCCGTCTACGCGCTAGCCGACGGCACCGAGGCGCCAGTCAAGGTCTACGGCGGGTGTGACCTGGAGAAGAAGGACCGCTCCGGTGACATTGTCCCGGTGGCCCCTGGCGACAACAAGGCCACCTTCATGCTGGGCAAGTTCGCCGAGGCCAAGGTGCGCCTGAGCACCAACCCCGAGGAGCTGACGAAGCTCACGGGGCTCATCTGCATGTGGCGGCGGTATCGCACCAAGACCATGGGCGGGATGCAGGCAAAGAACGTCCTCTACCCGCTGCAGGTCCTGGCCGTCGACTACAAGTTTGCAGGCGAGATACAGAGGTTCGCAGTCTCTGCACAGCAGGGCGGTGAGTCTCTGGAAGAGGCAGCCAATGCGACGACTGGTGACCACGCCAGCCATGAGGAGCTGGCCGAGGCCCTCGTGGGCACCCCGGCCGATTCCTTCGACGCTGACCTGCTGACCTCTGAGCCGTTCCGGCGGGCATCGGGGGCCGACAAGACCGCCCTGGTGAAGGGCGACTTCGGCCAGGCTGCTGTGACCGATGGCCTACTCAAGGTCGAGGACGGGAAGTTCGTCAAGATAGGAGCCTAAGGGCTCATCGGCGAGGGTTCGTCCTTCGCCGGGGGCAGCGAGATGCTGGTTTCACTGAGTCTTAGCAGACAGCCAACCGGAACTAGTGTTCAGGAGAGGAGGAAGGCGGGGCCTTCCACGCTGCCCCCGATGGAGGACGAGCCAGCAAGATGGTGTCCATACTGTGGCGCTCCGGTCGGTTGGCCTTGTCCAGGCAGCCGCCTGGAGTGGCTCTTCCCGCATGGGTATCATGGCTAAACCTGGTAACATCGACGAGCCAGCAAGAATCAAGCTACCCAGGTGGTGTCCCAGTTGCGGCTCCCCACGGTGGTGCCCGCACTTGTGGCAGCCCACTACCCAGACCACGTTTCTGCAGGAGTATCATGCCAGAAGGACAGTGTCATGAGATGCCGTGAGCCCAATGCTGTGGAGCACCTACGCATGTTCCTGCTTTGGCAAACCCCGCATCTCCCAGAGGTCAGGAGCATGTGGTGTCCCACCTGTGGCTATCCGGCTGTTCTAACAATGCGTCTTAGCACTGGTCGTGGCTGCTATGCCTGCCAAGACCGATGGTGGAGGAGCGTGTGAACTGCTCTGATAGCCCCTATTGGGACGAGCTGATACGCGCTACCCGCCTGCGTCTCCTTGCCGACAGTGGTTTTGCCTGCCGGTGGTGCAGCCGGTGTGGCTATCCGGCTGCCCTGTACCCACCGGAGTATCCATCAGACAGCAGGTGCCACGTATGCCAGTACGAGGAGCCAGATGAAATACCCTGAGCCCACAGCCATCACCCTAGACGAGGAGACCAAGCGCTTCATCATGGACCGGCTGCGTGAGCGGCTGGGCGTGGGCAAGCCCCGTGAGGGCATCCACGTCAGTGACCTCATCTACTGCATGCTCAAGCAGTGGGCCACCCGGCAGCTACAGGAGCTGCCTCGTGACATCATGGAACGGGACCCCGACGAGACCGTGCTGGTCTGGGTGATTGGCCGGTCGCACGAGGACCTGCTGGGCCAGGACCTGAAGAAGGAGGCGCCCCGGGAGAAGGACGGCATCACCGGCAGCATCGACCGCTGGCTTGGCCGGACGATAGAGATGAAGTCCACCCGCATGTCAGCGAAGAAGGACCTACTGGAGATGGCCTGGTACATCGCCCAGGCAGCAGCTTACTGTATCCTCTACGAGGAGACCGAGTGTACCATCCTCGTGTTTCATCTGCAGGGGGACTACTACTTCCAGACCACCGAGGGCGAGGCCGCTCAGGCTTCCCCGGCCGCGAAGCTCCGGGTCTACAAGGTGAGCTTTGCGGGCGAGGACCTGGATGCCTGGTGGGCGGAGCTGCTCCGGCGCAAGGCCGTCCTGGAGGGTGATGAGCAGCCCGAGGTCGACGAGATGTACTCCCCGATGTGGGAGTGGGAATGCGGCTACTGTAAGGTCGGTAAGTTCGTGTCCTGTCCAAAGTGGCAGGAGCTAGACGAGAAGAGGAGGCAATCTCTTGAGCGAGCAAGAGCAAAGCAGCCCAAGCGGGCCCAGGCTCTCTAAGGAGGTATAACATGGCCTACCGTTGTTCATCGTGCGACAAGTTCTGCTCCTTGGAGGCCGGGGAGCCCGAGGTCACCAGTGAGGATGTAGACGGTGTGGGGATGGTCTGCCTGGAGGTCCAGGTGCCCTACACGAGTGGCTGCTGCTGTGACGAAGTCGCCAACGCGGAATACAGCCTGGAGGAGGAGGTGGAGGTGGAGCATACCGTGGAAGGCTGTGAGGAGGAGTTGGTCCTGGACGTAGAGAGCATCGAAGCAACCGACCGCTTCCAGGAGAAGGACCGTCACGGCAAGCCCATCAGGAGCTACCGCTACCGGCGCCACTACTACGGGGTCGTCGCGGACGTGAAGGTGACCTGCCCTGGCTGCGCGTTCTCTGCTGACCTTCTCCTGAGCGCCGAGGCCGGGCCGCCGGAGCCCCTGTGGTAGGAGAGGAGGCATCATGACCGATGGGGTGTTAACGCTGCAAGGGCTGCAGAAGGTGTTGCAACACTGGCTCTTGCTGCTAGAGGGAAATGCGAGGGGCGCACTGAAGAAGGCCCAGCAAGCTCAAAGGTTGGGCAACAGGCTTGAGGCCGCCCGGTATAGAGGCATGGCGAAAGCATACCAGCGAGTAGCAAATCGGCTGCGAGCTTCTGATGTGTACGTCGCGTTGGAGGAGGAGGAGGCATCATGACCGATGCACCACAACCATCCGAAGACCTGGTCCCCCTATCCGAGGCCGTCAGCGACCTCACCTCGGGCGTGGTCTGGGGGCAGCAGGGCACCGGCAAGACGGAGCTGGTGCTGAAGTCCTGGCCGCTGCCCATCATGGTCATCAACCTGGACCGTCCGATGGACATGGCCAAGCTAAAGCGCGTCCCCCAGGAGCGCCACGGTGACATCTATGTCCGCAACATGCGAGAGAACATCCAGGACCTCACCACGTTGGACGCACTGCAGATTAAGCAGGGCATCGAGGACCTCATCCTCCGCAACGTCGACTTCTTCAAGGGGGGTACGGTGCTCCTCGACGGCGGCTCCACTTGGCGGTCAATCATCAAGCTGGCCGACTCGAAGCTGGGTGATAAGATAGCTGCGGGGCAGCGCTTCAACCCGAAGGACAAGGACCAGGTCAACGCCTACATTGCCACGTTCCTGCATCATGTCGTGGACACCGGCATCAACCTGGTGGTGACGGCCCATGCTGCCTGGTCGTGGATAATGACACAGGACCCTGAGACCGGGAAGAACTCCCTGCAGCGTACCAACAACGTGTACCCGAAGCTCGATGACCAATGCTTCGAGCAGACACAGTACAGCCTGCTCCTGTTCAAGCGCTGCATCTGTGGGCGGCCTATCACCAGCCAGGATGGCACCTGCACGGGGGCGAGGACACTGGAACAACTAGCCGACCATGTCGGGCGCATCCATACCGTCCGCATCGTGGATAACAAGTATAAGAGCAGCTCAGAAGGCCAGGAGTACGAGGGGTTTGACTATGATGTGCTCTACAGCCTCTGCTTCGGCACGCAGGCTCCGCACGTTCGCCGGTGCAGCGAGTGCGGCTCGCCAGGAGCAGCGACCCAGTTCCAGGACGGCAGGTGGGCATGTCAGGCGTGTTGGGACAAGTTGCACCCGGAGCCCGGGGAGGAGCCGTAGTGGGCCCGCCGCCGGGGCATAAGTGGCAGGCCGTGTGGCGAAAGAAGACAGACGGCCACTATCACCTGACAGGCGAGGCTCGGTGTCGCACCTGCGGGTTGTACTGGAGCCCCACAAGGGGCATCCACACCGAGGGACTCCGGGGCCCCCCGGGGGAGGGATTCCTTGCTGACGATAACGAGCAACGAACATCCTAAGCGCGTTGCCAGCGTGCAGCGGGCCATCAAGGACAGCGAGGTCTCCAAGAAGCCGCTGCCTGCGGGCGACTACTGGTTTGATGCTCACCAGAAGCTCGTCATCGTTGAGATGAAGTGGAGCCTGGGCGACCTGCTCGCGTCCTTCCAGGTCGAGGGCGAGAGCGGTGGGCCCCGGCTGGCTGTCGAGGTCCGCAAGATGCTGGACCTGGCCGACATTCCCATCCTGCTCCTGCCTACGCTGCACCGGCGGGGCGACGGCGGCATCGAGGGCGCCTACTCTGACTGGCAGTACGCCAGCGCGAAGGGCATCCTGGCCGACGTGGCTCTCTACGGCGTCATCGTGGACGAGTGGGACGGCTACCTGGAGGAGCGCCTGGCCTCGTGGTACTTCACTCTGCAGAAGGAGAAGCACTCCTGGATAAAGCAGCGAGGGCGGCCGGTCTTCCTGCCCATCGACGTCGTCCATCCGCATGACGTCTGGGCCCTGTCTGCCTACGAGGGCATCGGCCCTGAGCTGGCCAAAGCCCTGCTGTGGGAGCTGGGGAGCGTGGAGGATGTACTGAAGGCTGCTCGGCTGGGCCCGAAGAACCTGACGGGCGTGAAGGGCATTGGCCCCGAGAAGGCGCAGGCGCTACACGAGGCCGCATGCAGGAGGTGGGACTGAATGTGGTGCTCACGCTGTGGTGCTCCGGCTGGTTGGTCCTGTCCTTGGTGCCGGGTCACCCTGGGTCGCAGGAGGTGGACATGACACTGGACACAGTAGACCTTCTAGGACTGCTCGGAGCTGCCGGATTGATTCTCTTCTATCTCCCCCAGCTCTGGACGTTGTGGCGGACGCCCCGGGTGGTAGGCTTCAACATCTACGCCTGGGTTGCCCTGCTGGTGGGGGTGTCGGCCCTGATGAGCCAGCTTGTCTACCTGCAAGCCTGGACCGGGGTGGCGGCCAACGCCATCGCCATCCTGGCCATCATGGCAAGCATAGCTCTGATGCGGAGGAAGAGCTGATGCCTGCCTACGAGTACGAATGCCCCGGGTGCGGCTGCCGGTTCATCAAGGTCCACCACTCTAGCCTTGCCGGGCGGGTCTCCTACGTCTGCCCAAACTGCAAGGTGGAGGGGGTTGAGGTGCCCCTGCGCCGGGTCTACGGCGTAGGTGGTATTATAGTGAAGGGAGGGACGAGACATGGTTGAGGTTACCGAAGGCGTCCGGTTCGAGTGTGACGAGTGCGGGCTGCTCTGGGTGAACGAGGACGATGCCACGACGTGCTGTCCGCACGAGGCAGCCAAAGTGACGGTCTACATCTGCGGAAAATGCGGCGAGGCTCATCGGTACGCAGATGAGGCAAAGGACTGCTGCCCGGAGGAGGACTGATGATACTCCCCTGCTCCTGCAAGCACCCGTTCCAGGACCAGCGCTATGGCCTGGGCCAGCGGGTCCATAACCAGAAGAAAGACGGCGCTCGGCGCTGTACCGTCTGCGGGAACGTCAAAACGCCTTCTCGCCAGGAGCCCAGACCTGCACCAGACGCCCGTGGTGGCCCTGAGCCGGGCGCAAAGGGGTAGAGTAGGTGTCGTACACCATCCAAGACGAAGACGGCGGCCCCTGGTACGTAGGGGACGGGGACCCCGCCTGGGAGGCTTGCGAGGCCCTGGGGGACCGGGGGTACAGGCTGATGGTGCTCCCCCGGCGCTTCATCATGGGGGGGCCGAAGCCTCACCCGACGGACATCATCCCGCTGGTGCTGAAACTCCAGCAGGCATTTGGGGCCACCCATGACCCTGATTTGCGGCGAGCGTTCCGGCTCTACGTGCGCCTGTATGATTGCCTGGTGGTGCTGTGAGGCCCGTGAATCCTGGTTGGGAAGTAAAGGGGATTCACTGGTGCGGTCATTGTGGCAGCCCCAGCATCCTTGCCTCAGTCCCGACGGAGTGCCTGGTGGCTGCTCACTTGAGCAACTGGACACTCCTCTGGGTATGCTGCAACGAGTGCTCTGAGACATTGCCGCCAGGAGGAGTCCGCTGTGACCCCCGGGCGTGGTATAATGAAAGTGGAGGAAGGTGACATGAACGAACCCCAGCTTTGTGCCTGGTGTGGCTCGCCGTTCGAGCCCGGCCGCAGCACCCAGAAGTATTGTCCGGGAGGCAAGTGCTCCCAGGACGCCTCCAATGCCCGCCGCTATGGGCGGACCAAGCCCCACGCAACGGAGCCACAGGAGGACACGCTGGCCCAGGAGATAGCCGACAAGGCTAAGGAGTTCCTGGAGACCAAGGTGCCTCTCCCGACCGTGCCCGAGCTGCTCCGTGCCACCCGCATCGAGGAGCTGGACCTGCATGAGCAGGAGGCCGTCGGGCTCTTCTCAGATTATCACTACTGCGAGGTCATTGACCCCCGAGCCACTGGCGGCATCGGCCTCTACAACGAAGAGGTTGCCCGAGAGCGCCTGGCCTGCTGGCGTGATGGCACCCTGCGCTTCACCCAGATGATGCAGTGCTTGATGCCGGTGAAGCATTATCACCTCTTCGCGCTGGGCGACGAGTTCGCCGGGCATGGCAAGATGTTCAGGTCTCAGGCGTTCAAGCTCAGCGCCACCATCCTCTTCCAGGTCGTGGGCTTCGTCGACGACATGAGTAACGTCCTGGTGGACCTCTCCCAGCGCTACGAGCGCATCACCGTCTACAAGGTCTATGGCAACCACGGACGCATCGGCCAGGCTTGGAATGACCTGCCGCAGTGGGATAACCTTGAGCTGTTGGCTTGGTCCATGGTACGCGACCGCGTCCGGGCAGCCGGGCTAGGCGGGGACCGCATCGAGTTCCACATCACCGTGTCCCCGTTCATCCTGGCCGAAATCATGGGCAAGACCTTCCTCGGAGCACACGGGGAGACTACGAAGCCCTGGAGCCCCTACGCAGCTAGCGGTGTCTACAACGCTAAGCTGCGGACGAATGCCATCATCGGGGAGGTCATCAACTACTGGGTCTTGGGTCACCACCACGTCCCCTACCACATGGAGCGTGAGCTGGAGGGTCAGATACGAGGCAACGGCTCGTTCTCCGGGCCCGGTGACCTGGCCGTGAACAGGATGCGAGAGGCCAACCTGCCCAGCCAGGAGCTGTTCTTCGTACACCCTAAGTATGGCATCACCCACCCGCACAGGATTCACCTAGCAACGGTGGAGGACATCAGGAACGTCCATGTTATCGGGCGGACGCGGGGGAAGAACCCTGCCGAGATATAGGCGCTTCCTCTGGTGCCCGTTCTGCGGCTGGCCTGGTGTGATACACTCCTGGGAGGAGTTCTTCTGCGACACCTGCTTGGAGATATGGGAGAGGCGACATGCGAGACCTAACAGGCCAGAACCTGGTTTGGGTCTGGAACCTACCCAACTGCGACGGCGCTGACCCTGACGCCATAGCCAACCGCGTGCTCACCCACGGAGGCACCGGCGTCATCATCAAGCATGACGACGGCGGCCACCCCTTCGGCCTCGCCTGGGACCCTGCGACCTTCAGCGCTCTCCTGCAGGACCTGAAGGCCCGGGGGCTCACGGTCGGGCTGTGGGGCTACCACTATGGCATGTGGGACACCGGCCTGCAGATGCTACACCGGGCCATCTCCATGAAGCCTGACTTCTACGTCATTGACTGGGAAGTGGAGTTCGAGCAGGCCGCGCAGGGCCTCGACCCGGCACACCTAAACCTGTGGCTCTACTCCTGCACAATGAACAGGGGGGACGTCGGCCTCTTCCACGCACCCCTAGCGCAGCCCAGCTACCACCAGCCTCGGCAGTACGAAACCTTCAATCGCTACTGCGACGGCATGATGCCTCAGGTCTATCATCAGGCCATGGGCTTCTCCCCCGAGGATGCCCTGTCGGTCTCCTACAACGAGATGGCAGAGTGCGGGCTGCTGACCAAGCCCATCTATCCCATCGGCCAGGCGTACACCGTCCCCGGCACCGAAATGACCCGCTGGGCCAACGCAGCCACTCGCATCTTCGGCGCCGAGGGCCTGAGCTGGTGGAGCTACGAGCACATGGACGACAAGAGGTGGGATGCCATCTCATCGTTCAGCACAGAGGAGGACAGCATGCGAAGAGTAAACGGAATCTCACCCGGCTGGGCCCGGGTAGCAAAGGAGCGCTGGATTCTCAAGCCTGGCCGGTATAACCTGTCAGTGCGGGACGACTTCGGGCTGCTGCCCCTGGACCGCTCGGCCGTCCTGGACGTGGAGTTTTCGCCTACCCGCGATTTCTCCCCCTATCCACAGGAGACACGGTGTCATGTCATCGTCCGTGATGGCGACGGCTCCTGGGCCGGGCTGGTCGGGGGGACCGCCCCCTGGCGACAGACGGTGAAGGTCTACATGGATGCGACTCCGCAAGGGCGGGCTAGCTTCGAGGTCTGCGATGGCGAAGTCCGCGCTGTCCTTGTCGGAATCCTGGAGGCCGGATAAATGGTTCACATACGCAAACTGTTAGGCTCCCTGGTCCGGTATCTGCTCAGGGGTGCCATACGCCTGGAGGTAACGCTGGGCCCCATCGAGCTTCTACGGGTAGCCTGGGTCTGCCGGAGCGACGTCCTCGGTCTCGACCTCCAGTTCAGGGGCTTCAACGTCGCACTGGCGTTCCACCTCACCAAGACAGCCGGAGTGCCAAAGCTCTTCCTGGTCCTGGCTGGTCTGGGCACCTACGAGATTTCGATAGCCTCAGCGGCCATGCGTGAGATGGAGGCACAGCAGAGGGCGGCCGATGAAGCAGCGGCTAACCTCCAGGCTGCCTTCCAGGCTATGGAGGAGGAGCAGGCTCAGGTCGAAGAGCAGGGTGTCCCCCCAGACTTGGAGTACGAGGAGGAGAGCTGATGGCTGGAACAGGCTTGGACCGCGACGACTGGCCGCAGCAGGGGCAGAAGGGCGACACCGGGAAGCTCCGCTTCGACCTCATCCCGCCGCGCCCCCTGCAGGACCTGGCCTACGTCTACACCATCGGAGCCAGAAAGTACACCGACCGCAACTGGGAGAAGGGCATTGCGTTCGGGCGCATCTTCGGCGCCATGCAGCGCCACGCCTGGGCCTGGTGGGACGGCGAGGAGCTAGACCAAGAGGACGGTCATCACCACTTAGCTGCCGTAGCTTGGTGTGCCTTCACTCTCCTGGAGTACCTGCGGACACACCGGGAGTTCGACGACCGGCCAGGCAGCGTCCCCACTCCAGAGGACTTGTGCTTCAAGTGTCTCCAGAGCCTGGGCCTGTGTGAGTGCGGGCACGAGGAACCATGCGAGTCTACTTAGCAGGCCCCATCACCGGCCTGAGCTACGGCGAGGCTGTCGACTGGCGGGAGGAGTGGGCTGCCCGGCTCACCGAGCTGGGCCACACCCCCGTTACCCCCATGCGGGGCAAGGCGTACCTGAGCCGAATGCGCAAGCTGCGGCCCGAGGGCTACGAGGAGTTCATCACCTCCTCGGCCAAGGGCATCTACAGCCGTGACTGCTTCGACGTGGCCCAGTGCGACGTCCTGCTTGCCCGCTTCCTGGGCGCCGAGGAAATATCCATCGGCACTGTGATGGAGATTCAGCGGGCCCATGACTACGGGAAGTACATCCTGGCCATCATGGAGAAGGACAACCCGCACCGCCATGCCTTCGTGGAGCAAGCCTGCTCGCTCGTCACCGAGACGGACGAGGAGGCCCTGGACATCCTGGCCGTGCTGGGCGAAGGATATTAAAAGCATGCGAAGCATTTGGGACCGCCTCTGGGAACAGGCTGTCCCCAGGCCTAGTGGTTGCTGGGAATGGTCAGGGGCGAGGACTGCCGCCGGGTATGGACAGCTCCTGGTGTTAGGGCGAATGCAGTACGCTCATCGCCTGGCCTACCGCCTACTTGCTGGTCCCACTCCATCGTGGCTCCAGATTGACCACCTCTGTCGAAATCGTGCCTGCGTTAACCCCGCACACATGGAGCTGGTAACCAATCAAGAGAACGCCCAGCGCGGTAACGGGGGAGTACTCAGCGGTGCTCAACAGCGGGCCAAGACGCAGTGCCCACAAGGACACCTCTACAATCCAGAGAATACTTACATCGACAAGCGTGGGTGGCGGATGTGTCGCACCTGTGGACGTGAGCGCATGCGCCGCCAAAGAGCGAGGTGATTATGAGTCCGTACATCAAGCCAGAGGACCGCACCGAGCTGGTCGGACACGCCCGGCGCCTGGGGCTCACGGCCGACGGCCCGGGGGAGCTGAACTTCGTCCTCACCACGGTCATTGCTGCCTACCTGTTCGGCGGCCAGGAGCCCGGCTACAGGGACTTCAACGAGGTCATCGGAGTCCTGGAGTGCGCGAAGCTGGAGCTGTATCGCAGGCAGGTGGCGCCCTACGAGCAGGAGAAGTGCAGGCTTCATGGCGACGTCTACTGATTCTGGAGAGCCTTCAGTAGCTCCTTCCAGATAGACATCGACGTCTGCCCCCCAGTAGTAGAAGCGCTGGGGGGTAGCTGTGTCTGAGCAATGACGAGGAGAGCGGCCAGAAGGTCAGCTCCGTCCACTGGGTTCTGCTGCCTTGGCCTGATGGGCACTACTCACCACTCCACAGGATACCCCGCAGACGCGGCGACTGCCCCGTGGTGACGTTGATGAACGATACCTTGGTGGCAATCTCCAGCATCGCGTCGTCGTAGGCGTCCCCCTCCAGCAGGAGCAGGTCTGCGGCCGTTGCCTCTGCGTCAAACGCGACGGCGACGTCACCCGGGCCCTCATTGACGATGGAGATGGCCCGGCCCTTCTTGCCGCCAGGCACCGTTACCAGGTCCTCAGCGGTCGCAGGGGTGGCCAGGGTCACATCGAACGGAGTTGGGGTGTCCGCAAACGGGAAATCGAACTTGGGCTTGGCCTTGATGGGCATAACAGTCCTCCTGAGAGTGTCTACTGGAGGCGCTTGAGCGCCTCGAACACAGCAACCATTATAGCAGCTATCGCTCCGGCGAGGCCACCCGTTGCTATCTTCCCCCCACCGTGGTTCCGCTCCTTGTGCTCATCCAGGTCGTCACGGAGGTCCTCCACGTCGGCCAGCCTCTCCTCGGCGTTCACGGTGATGCGCTTGTCCATCCCATTCAGCCGGTCCTCAAGGTTGTCGAAGCGGTCATGGATGGCATGGAACTGGAGCTCCAGGTAGCGGCGCTCGTCGTTGTCCATCTCTACTCCTATGTGAGGTCATCCGGTACTGATTCGTCAGTCGGCACGGAGCCGAAGCGTCGTTCGTCTGCGCTGAAATCTGCAGCAACCTGTTCGTCACTAGGAACGGCTCCGAAGCGCCGCTCATCTGCACCAAAGTCGTTAGGGACCAGTTCGTGACTTGGCACAGCGCCGAAGCGCCGAGTCTCGCCCTCTATAGCCACTACGAGGTAAGGGCGGTTAGCGGGGGCTGCCGTGTCTCTGGAGTGAAACAACATGCCTACGTTGACTTCGGGGTTCTCGTCGTCCAGCTTCATAATGAAGGAGAGAATGTTGTTCCGGTTAGCTATCGCGTCATCAACGAAACCCTTGAGGCCGGTTAGCATGCGGGAGCCCAGGTTCTGTACTGCAAATCCCACGGGTGTAGGCGTTACCTCATCGAAGTCACCACCACCAGCCGTCCATGACTGACCACCCGCGTACTCGTTCCAGGTCACTTCATCCTCCGGCCAATCTCCGGGCCGGGTGCAGCGGTAAACCGTACCATCACCAGCCCCGTAGTATGCGGTCACGATGTAGTTGAGCTGGGCCGAGACGATGGTTTCGCCAACAAGTTCACTGACATCGAACTCCATAATCGCCCGGTATAGATAGACCTTCTCACCGGCGGCGTACATTATCACAGGCCCTATGTCTGTGTGAGCCCCGTAGTTCGTGTCCGGGTCTGTGTACGCCAGGAGGCTGTCTTTGTCTGGGCTAATGTTTGGCATCAGTCCCCCGCCGAAGCTGCTCAAGGAAGTCCTTTAGGTCCACCCGGTACAGCCATTCCTTGACAACCTTATACTTTGTCCCAGGCTCCCACCCACAGGGTTCTGGCTCCAGCCCCCACCGCTTTCGCAGGTACTCGATTATGCCCTTATGCTCCGCAAGTACCCTAGCCTCTCCGTACTCGTGCCCCAGCTCGACGGCCTCCTCGACGTGGGCCGCGAGCAGCGCATCGAACACCTCAGTCCTTAGTCCCTCGCTGAACTGGCCCAAGATGCCTGCTCCCCCCTCGGGCGAGAAGCCCGCCGCCCAGCCGATGACCTTACCATCCTCCTCCGCGACCAAGACGTTGCTGGCGTTGTATGTCTTCTCGTCTAGGCCCAAAGCGGTCAGGGCCTCAGCATCGCCGTGCTCCGGGTTGCGCTTGCGTACCTTCACCTTCTTGTGTTCCATCTCTATTCTCCTACTGTAGCAGCCCGTATGTCTGCAGGTCCGCGATGAGCGTCCCCAGCACGTCGGCCAACTCGTCTATCGTTGTGGCGTTTGCGTCGAAGGCTCGGTCGGCGCTCACGTTCGATGGCGTGTAGGCCGCCACCTGCGACGCCGGGGTCGTGCCGAAGAAGCCGACAGTCGAGCCGTCGTGGTTTAGAGCGCCGTCGATTTCCAACTCGCCGTAGCAGCGTGTCTTCTGCTCGTCAGCGTTAATCTGGAAGGCGAGAGTCGCGGTGCCGTCAGCTTTGAAAATCTGGAAGTCGGCGCTGCCAGAGGTATTCGTCTGCCGGAACAGCCGAAACAGAGCATCTGCACTTGAGATGTTCGGGTAGTCTATCATGAAGACGGTGTTTGCATCGGTTGCACCCAGGGCAAGGTCAATGTTACCGTCCTTCGCCAGGGTGATTTCGGTGTCCTTAAGGAGCACCCCGTCAGCGGTCACGCCTACACCGCCGGTATACTCGCCAATAACATCAACTTTCAACGGAGCGAGCAGGCTGATGCTGTCGACGGTCGTGCCCGTCCGCTGGATAGTCAGCGCCGTCCCCCAGGCGTTCCAGGCGTCGTTGCCCACGACGATGCGGAAGTCTCCGCCACTTGCATCAATCAGCCACAGACGGTTGTCTTCCCCCGCATCGGTCTCGTCGAGAATGATGTGGTCAGAGGTAGCCGCGATGCGCAAAGGCACCGCCGGAGCGACGCTGGCGCCCCCAATAAGTGCCCTGACAGGAATGGTAGCTATGCTGTCCTTCAGCTCGACGCCTTCGATAGTCACACCGGCAGCCCCGGTGTACTCGTTGATGGTGTCAACGGTGAGCGTCCCAGCCAAGGCAAGGCTCGTGGACCAGGAGATGTCAGTGCCGTCGGTGCCTAGCGCGGAGCCAGCATCACCGATGACAAGCTCGTCCCAGGCGGGCGTGGCGTTCCCGATGATGAGTGAGCCACGAGTGACCCCAGCGGCTACGGAGTCTGAGTGAGCAGAGCCGTCGAGTATGGCGTGAGCGGTGACGTAGCTTCCCAGGTCGCTGATGTCCGCTTCGGTGATAGCAGCCCAGGCAATGTCATCGGCCCCGGCCTTGAGGAAGTACCCGTCAGTTCCCTTTGCCAGCACATCCCATGCAGATGCAGCACCGTAGAGGATAGACCCACGGGCGTAGGACAGAACGATTTCGTTGCTGAGTTCGCCCGTCGCCGTCCCGACGAAGAAGTCTACTTCGGTGACGTCCTGCAGACGGTCGGCCAAGTCGTCGAGGGCCTCGGCCACGTCATCCGGGTCGTCGCCCGGCCAGTCGTTGCCCTGGTTGGGCGTGTAGCTGCTATCCCCCGCGTCAGGACCGAGCCAGAAGTCACTATCCGTCGTGCAGTTGTAGTAGGCATTGGGATAGGTGACGATGGTAGCTAGCTCGTCTGCGTCAAGGTTCCCGCCGTCGTTGATTCCAGTCGTACAGGTGTCAAAGACGTTGTCGGAGATGGCTATGCCATAGAGCTTGATTCCAGCCGACACACTACCGATAATATCAACACCGGTAGCAAAGTCCTCAAAGGTGCAGCCGCTAACAGTCACCTTGTGGCACCAGGCAAGGAGGAGGCCCCTTCCAGCACCGCTCCCCTTGAAGTGTGTGTTGGAAAAGTGGAGGTCAGCGTTGGCGTAGCCAGTAGCACAGGTGAAAGTGCCGCCATTACCAGCGTTCTCAATGCGGCAGTTGGTCAGGCGTACCTCCTCGTAGCCGCCGTCGCAGTCGAATACCGGGTGGTCAGCGTCGTTGGCCTTGAACCCCGACATGTCGACAATCAGCCTAAATGCGTGGACCGAGTTCCAGACGCCGTAGGCACTCACTCTGCGCATGAGGAGGCCCCCGGCCAGGTTGAAGCCGGTGGACATGATGTAGTAGCCGCTGTCGTGGCGGACGATGCAGTTCTCCAACTTCACTACATCGCAGGAGCTAGACCCATCCCAGGTGGTGCTAAAGACCGGCTTGTCAGCGTCGTACTGGACAATCTCGCAGTCCACGAACTCAGCGATGACGTTGGCGCCCTTGAAGACGATGAGCTGGGCGTCCTTGTTAGTCGGGGATTGGTTGTCGATGCGGAACCCCTGGAACTGCACCGGTTCGTAGGCGACAATGGCTGGGGTGTCGTCCGTGCTGGGCTGGAGGCGCACTCGCGGAGGCCCAGGGGCAAGCTCTCCGGGGTCCTCGATTTGAACAATGCTCGACCACGGCGCCGTGTGGATAAGGAACATCGCGCCATCGTTCGTCTCTCCTGCGGTGTCGGGGATGACGATGTCTTCCCGCAGCGTGCCTGCCGAAGTGCATACCCAGATGGCCCGTGCGCCGCTGCTCACGGCAGCAGTGATGGCAGCCTGGAGGGTCGTATGCGTGCCCATCCCGGAGGGGTCTACGACGTAGTCGTAGTTGACACCCTGGCCTAGCGCAACGACCTCAATCTGAATCTTGCCGGTGTAGGACCGGCCGCCGATGCCAGTAGACGTGCGGACGTGCCAGGGGACAAACCAGTGTGGCCCCGTCAGGCCGGTGAAGACAGCCTCGCCGCGAACGCTGGTCCTCTTCACCTGGCTGATGGTGCCATCGCTCAGGTTCTTGGCCGCGATGTTGATGCCTGCCAGGGGCTGGTAGCGCTCGTTGACAGCAGTGACCTTGTAGAATGCCGTGGCCTTACCCTCCTACTGAGTAGTGGCTGTAGACTGCCTGACCCACCCACGCTCGTTCGAGGGTGTAGTCGGGGCGGGTCTCTAGGTCTTCTACGAACAAGTCTACCACGGTGAACCCGTCCTGCACCAGCGCCATCCGCTGCACCTGGTCGTTCATGCGGTCAGCAGCATCGAGGAGGTGGAACCGCTCCCCCATCACGCGCCAGACCATGTTGACGGCCGGGAAGTAGAAGTCGATGACGACGCCCCCAAACATCATCCGGCCGCCCCAGCGGGAGGACTGGAAGTAGAAATCGACGCCGAAGACGAGCTTCTTGCGCACGGTCAGCCACTCGAACACGATGAACTCCGGGCGGGTGCCCATGGCTTGCCCACCCCAGGCTGCGTAGCGGTCCTCGAAATCATCCTCGGGGAAGTGGGGAAGCGTCGGCGCCTCGACGGCTGGCCGGACCATTAGATGGGCTCGATGAACACAACGTCGATGTAGCCCTGGCCCTTGACGTCACCACGGTAGTCGTCGACGGTGGCCACCATGTTCTGCAGCTTCACGTTGCCTGACCACACGTTGGGGATGCTGGCCGCCACCAGGGTCTTGGTGTTCCAGATGGTCTCCAGAGCATCCCAGACGTCGGAGAACTGGTCATAAGTCGGCGTCTCTTCCTGTCGACTAAGCTCAATCATCCGGCTGACGTCCACGCGGAAGGACCAGACGGCGCGGGCGTTGGGCTTCTTGTCGTAGAGCAGGATGAGAGCGCTCAGCTCAGGGGAAGTGGTGGCCGTGCTGCTGCACACGGCGGTCACGCGGAAGCGGACAGTGCGGAACTCCAGACCCCGCAGGGGGTTCGTGGCCGTAAAGTAGCCCACGTCGGTGAGCGCGTCGAATACCATAGCAGCACCAGCGGAGTTCTTGAGCTGCGTCCAGGCCGAACTCTCGGCGTTGTCAAGCTGGAACTCGACCTTGATGTACTCAGTACCCGAGAGGTTGTAGCCGTCAATCTCCATCCGGTAGAGGCAGCCACTCAGCTCGGAGAAGCCGCCGTCAATCCAGCCGGTGATGAAGTGCGACGTCGATTCGTCGTCCTCAAAGGAGTCGACGCCCACAATAGGATGGATGCCCTTCAGAGGCAGGGTGTAGTGCCGCGCCTTGAAGGTGGCGCTGACGTTGGTGGCCCCGTAGGGAATCCACAGGTGCCGCGTCTTCGGCCAGCCCAGGTGGGGCATGGTGTCAACGAAGCCGAAGAAGCCGTGGGCCGAGTCTATCTCCTTGCCCAGCGGGGTCCAGCCGGTGCCGGTGAACCGGAGCAGGCGGCACTTCCAGCTCGTGTTGTCGTTCCAGACGCCGTAGAGGTAGTCGCCACCATCGAAGAGATAACGGATGTACCCATCGCGGAGGCAAGGCGGCAGGCCGTCCTTGTAGCGAATGCCCACCGGCCGTATGGTCTCGGTGGCTCCCGGGCTGTACTGCAGCACCTCCACGCTATTGGTCACGTAGACGGCGCCCTGGAAGATAGCGGCATTCAGAACCCGGAAGCCGGGGCCAAACTCAATCGGGATGGCCGCACGCGCCTCGGGGTCCAGGCAGTAGAGGACACCCAGGCAGTGGAAGTAGAGGCCAGCAGAGCCCCACGGGGCCATGGCCACGCCGACGAAGGTGACACGCCCGCCGGGCCCCTGCCACAGGAGCACCCCATCGGCGGCGTCGTCGTCGTTCCAGCTCACCCCATCCACCGACTGGATAATCTTGGCCACAGGGGTGGTGGCGATGATAACACCGCTCGTTAGTGACTCGGTGCGGTAGGTGGCCCAGGGGAAGGCGTCCTCGATGACCTTCGAGGAGGCGTCGTCCCAGCCAGAAACCCCAGCGGTAGAGGAGCGCAGCTTCGAGTCAGCAGAGCTGGCTTCGCCGCAATACATCAGTCGGAAATCCGAGCCGTCGTACCACTCGAAGACAGATGAAATCATGAAGGGGTTCGTCCCTGAGAGGGTGTCAGCCACAGCAGGCGTACCCCGGGCCACCTCAAAGTGGTAAAGCGTGTTGCCGAACCCAAAGTAGCAGGACCCGCCGCTCTGGGCCCCCAGGTCACTCTGGCACCATGGCTTCGAGGGAACGCGGTAACGCCCTTCAAACTTGGCAGGGTCAGTAGGGTCTGCGTCGGCCGAGGCGGGAGGCATGACCACGCGCCCGGCCCGGGTGACATCGATGCCACCCTCGTTGTCCCAGATGGTGCCCAGGGCCTCGCGGATGTCCAGCTTGCGGTGGCCGACGCCGCCGCCGAAGTCGTCGAGGACTAGCCAGAAGGCATGCAGGCGCTCGTCGTAGGTGGCCTTGCCTACCTTCATCCCGGCCGTCCACTCGGAGGCCGGTTTACCAACAGCGGGGCCGTCTGTGTAGAAGTCGGTCCCCGCTAGGGTTACCTTGTCTTCGTCTTCGGGGGCCACGG
>Ga0209991_10000364_pt1 | contig 20388 bp, 15 predicted proteins | sample ChitaG_FD_183167 | JGI IMG/M metagenome (GOLD analysis project Ga0209991, IMG submission 183167) | Deep subsurface microbial communities from South Pacific Ocean to uncover new lineages of life (NeLLi) - Chile_00310 metaG (SPAdes)... | ecosystem: Environmental > Aquatic > Marine > Oceanic >... | reverse complement strand
AGGCGTGATTTCCCAGAGACTAATTCCTCGCCTGAGGGGAGGATTAATTCCATCTTGTGAAGTGATGATTAACAATCCAGCCATTGCCACCTTGATTCGGGAAAACAAAGTTCACGAAATCCCCTTAGTTATTGAAACCTCAGCTGAAATAGGAATGATTTCTCTCAATCGCTCTTTGGCCGACCTGGTTAGAAAAAAAGAAATTTCTTTAGATAATGCCCTGCTCTATTCTTTAAATCCCACCGAACTCCGAATGCTAATCAAAAGATAACCACTAATAAATCACTAATTTAAACACGAATAATCGCTAATATTATATTCGTGTTTTATTCGCGAGGGCGTCATCTCATTCTGTCTGGTTGAGAGATAGCCGTAACGGCGCCCAAAATTCGTGTAAATTCGTGAGAGAGTAGGGTAGAAAATTTTAACCGAAAAAAACATCGAAATGAAGTTTGAGTATCAGGCCAGGACAAAAACTGGAGAAGTCCAGTCAGGAACAGTAGAAGCTGCCAGCCAGGAAGCAGCTTTGGTTCTTTTGCAAAAATACGGCCTTTTTATCACCGCTTTAGAAGAAGTAAAACCCTCTCCTCTTTTTGCCAAAAAAATAAGATTATTTGGGGGAATTTCCAAAAAAGACCGAGTTATTTTTTCCCGTCAGCTCTCCATTATGTTCAAGTCCCGAGTTCCTTTAGTCGAGGCCTTAAGGGTCTTGGTAGGCCAAACCGCCAACTCCCTTTTTCAAGAAAAGATTTTAAGAATGGCTGAATCGGTTGAGGGCGGAGCTTCCTTGTCTAAGACCTGCGCTCGTTTCCCAGACGTCTTCTCTCCTTTTTATATCAGTATGGTCAAATCGGGAGAAACGGCTGGAAAATTATCTGATGCTTTGGAATATTTGGCTGACCATTTAGAAAGAGAGAGCGATTTTTACTCGAGAGTCTGGGGGGCAATGCTTTACCCGGTTATGGTAGTCTTGGTGATGGTTGCAGTGATTGCCGTAATGATTTTCTTTGTCTTTCCTCAATTAGCAGCCATCATTGAAGAAACTGGCCAAACCTCCTTTAATGACTAAAATAGTTTTTGGCCTGATTGGTTTTTTCAAAAAGTGGATAATCGTTATAATTATCGCCACGATTACCGCAATTTTGTTTATCTTCCAATATTTAAAAACAAAAGAGGGAAAGTCTCTTTTCGATCGCTTTTCTCTGAAAATTCCGATAATTAAAAATCTTTTAAGAATGATTTATCTGGCTCGTTTTGCTGAAAATCTCTCCACTCTGACTTCAGGAGGCGTAGCCATTGCTCAGGCTCTGGAAGTTTCAGGCGAAGTTGTGGGTAATGAAGTCTACAAAAAAATTATCCTTGAGACCAGAGATGAAGTCAGAAAAGGGGAGCCAATCCATTCCGTTCTGGGCAGACATCCCAATGCCTTTCCTCCTGTCTTTACCCAAATGACTTTAATTGGTGAAAAAACCGGAACCCTAGATCAGACCTTAATGCATTTGGTCAGTTTCTATCAAAAAGAAGTTGATAGAGCCCTGGAGAACGTTTTAACCCTGCTTGTCCCCCTTACCATGATTATTTTAGGAGCAGTGGTTGGAGGCCTAATCGCCTCAGTTTTACTCCCCCTTTACGGCGCCATGGGAACATTTTAAAGGACTGCAGTTATCTGCGGGACTTTACCCCCCACCACTTTTTATGTTTTATTATCTTTATGTATTGAAAAGCTGCAGGGCAAGATCGTTATATATTGGGTATGCTCACGATCTTATGAAACGAATAAAACAACATAATTCTGGTCAAGTTGCTGCGACGAAAGACCATCGCCCCTGGAAGCCTGTCTATTACGAAGCCTATCGTTCAAAGTTAGACGCGCTGAAACGAGAAAAACGGCTAAAACAGTTCAAAAACAGTTATCGGGAATTGCGTAAAAGAATACAACAAAGCATCGCTGCAATGAGATAAAAAGTGGTGGGGGGTCTCGCTCCGCTTGAATGCTCCGCTCGAAGTTTTCCACAGCCCCACTTGACTTAAACATGCTATAATACCACAACATATTCTGCCAAAAGTAGAATATGATAATAATAAAAAATAATAAAGGTCGAGGCAATCAATTAATAATTAAAAAATAACTAATCTAAAAAAATGATACAATTTTTTAGCAAAAGAAGAGGAGAAAAAGGTTTTACCTTGATTGAATTGTTAGTAGTTATCGCTATTATCGGTATTTTAGCCGGAATTGTCTTGGTAGCTTTGGGTGGAGCAAGGACGAGGGCTAGAGATGCCAGAATTATTTCTGCGATGTCTCAAATGCGGACCCAGGCTGAACTTTTCCAAGTTGATAATCTTAGTTACCTTACCTTTGACTGTGGTGCAGCTGGTGCTGCTAATCCCGCAGCTATGGAGGGTGTCTGTGCAGATGTTAATAGTCAGAACGGTAGCCGTGGTCGGCCAACTGTTACTGTTGAACCTGCTGCCGGTGCTGCCTACTGTGCTTGGGCGGTTTTAGCTACAGCAGGTGCGACTATAGATAGATGGTATTGTATAGATTCTACTGGGACGGCAGTAACTACTGACACTAATCCTACCGGGGCAACATATTGCGTAGCAGCCACTAGTTACGTTTGCCCGCCATCAATATAGTCTACATAGCAATACAGTTGGTTAGAAATAAGTGTTGGAAAATTGGAAAGGAAATTGGGAACTAGCGTCAGCTCTATTTTTGGCGATTTTAGATAGCGATAAGGGCGCTTCTCAAAACTAAAAATAGGTTGAATTTAGTTTTGGCAATCAACCCGCCTTTGGGCGGGTTGATTGCCGCTCATCTTCTTTCTCATTTTTAATTTTTATTATATAATCTAAGAATGTTAAATTTTGCAAGAGTAAGGAAAAGTTTCCGTGTAAATCCGCGCCTGCCCCGCAGGCCCCGTCCCCAATTTGGGGGCAGGGTCCTTCGGAGTCAGTCCGCTTCTACGAATAAGGGATTTACCTTGATTGAAATGTTGGTCGTTATTGCTATCATCGGGATTTTGGCTGGAATTATCTTGGTGGCTTTAGGCGGAATGAGAACTAAAGCAAAAGATTCCAGAATTATTGCTGAGATGGGCCAGCTTCGAAACGCAGCTATGCTTTATTGTCATAACCAAACCCCTAATACTTATAGTGGTATAGGTTGCGGTACTATCAGCCCTAACATTAAAGCCCTTTGCGATGATATAGGTTTGCAAGGAGGGACATTAATAGATCCTTTTCCTGTTTCTGGCGACGGTCAAGCATATTGCGTTGAAGTCCAATTGAATAGCGGGAAGTGGTGGTGCGTGGATAGCCAGGGAAGATCAGCAAGATACGATACGACTGAGCCTGCCTGTGCTGTGGGTGGCCCCTACACCTGCGATTAATGAATTCAAAAAGCGAGAATAGGAACGTTTGTCAAAATTCCTTTTCGGCAATCCACCCGCCAAAGGCGGGTGGATTTTTCATTTTAACAGCTTCAATTCCTCCCATAACCCTGTTATAATAACTCAACGAGAACAGTTATCGTGAAGTTGTTCCCTACTTTCAATTTTTATCGTATAATTGTATAATTAAAAAAGAGAAATTATTCAGCTTTCGGAACTACAATTTTAGAAAATATGACTCGCAAAAAATCAAGGGGATTTACCCTAACCGAAATAATGGTCGTTATTGCCATCATTGGCATTTTGGCTGGCATTGTTTTTGTTGCCATGGGCCCAGCAAGAAAGCAGGCAAAAGACACCAGGATTAAGAGTGATATGCTTCAACTTCGGAATCTGGCCGAAAATTTTTACTTAGATGAAGGAAATTATGATAAGGTAATTTGTGATCGTGCTCTTTCTCCGGAAATTGCTGCTCTTTGTGACGACATTGACAACGTTACTAATCAAGCAAATTCAGTAACTATTGAAAAACCTTCCTCGCCATACCTACCTAATCGCTATTGCGCCTATGCTCCTCTGAATAAGATAGAAAAAACAGGAGCCGGTCAAGAGCTTTCAGTATTTTTTTGTATTGATTATATAGATACAGCCAAGGAAATACCTACCACTGGACAGGGCTGTAATATTAACCTACCTTTGCCCTGTGAGCCTTGCCTTGATTTAGATGGCAATGGACGAGTGGAATTTGATCCCCAGACTGATTGCCGTGGGGACCCTGTACCAGGTCAGCCCGATTTTGACGATGAAGGGAATCCGATAGGAACAAATAAGGACGGCGACTTCCATCCCTATTGTGATCATGTGGGCGAGGACGAAGGTGATCCAGGCTGGGATCCCCGGTTAGATATCGATAAGAGTGGAACGATAACCATCGGCGACATACTCTTCTTTAGAGGCCAAGATGGTGCAGAATGTATATTATTTGAATAATTTTCTTAGTTTTAATTTTTTAATAATCTTTTTAATAGTTTCAAGGACTAAACCTCTGTATTTAGATTAGCTAAGCCCCGCCAAAATTTTAAAAACACTCAGCTTTAAAACTGAGTTTTTTTTGATATAATAAGGGAAACGGCGTTAAATTTGTTTCTCTATTTTTATTTTAGCCATAAATGTTTCAAACTCCGCTATTCATTACAATATTTCTAACGGGCTTAGCGACAGGATCTTTTTTGAATTCGATAATTTATCGCCTTCATACAGGTAAAAGTTTTTTAACTGGTCGGTCTTATTGCCCGAAATGTAAACATATTTTGGGTTGGCAAGATTTAATTCCTCTCCTGAGTTTTCTAATTTTAAAAGGCAAATGCCGCTATTGTCAGGAAAAAATTTCCTATCAGTATCCAATAGTTGAGTTCTTTACCGGAGCTTCATTTGTATTTTCAGCTTATTTTATACTTTCCAATCCAGAGATTTTTCCCTGCAAATTGCTACATTGCTACATTGCTACATTGTTCTATTGGTTTTTTATTTCAGCCCTGATTATCATTTTTGTTTATGATTTAAAACATTTTATTATCCCCGACAAAATTATTTACCCCGCCATTGGAATGGCTTTTCTATGTCGGTTGTTTGAAGTTTTAGAATTTGGTAATTGGGATTTGTTTGGGATTTGGGGCTTCGGATTTGGGATTTGGAAAAGCATGGAGTATTCTCTTTCAGCAGCTATTGGAGCAGCAGCCTTCTTTTTAATGATTGTCCTAATTTCTCGCGGCAAATGGATGGGTTGGGGCGATCCCAAATTAGCTTTTTTTATGGGACTTTTGCTCGGCTTTCCAAATATCTTAATTGCCCTCTTTTTAGCATTTTTTATTGGTGCTATAATAGGAATAGGGTTGATAATTTCTGGGAAAAAGACTTTAAAGAGCGAAGTTCCTTTTGGCCCCTTTTTAGTAATAGGAACATTTATTGCCCTATTCTGGGGCCATAGTTTAATCAATTGGTATTTGCATTTATTTTGGTAAAAATTATCTGAACATCTAAACATTTAAACATCTAAACCCGCCCAAGTTTTTTCCAAAAAATTTAGGAGGGCAGATGAATGAATCTAAACTTTGTTAAAATGTTAAAATGCTTAAATGCTAAAATGAGAAATAGCGGTTTTACTCTTGTCGAAATTCTGGTGGCGATAAGTATTATTATTCTTCTTTCGGGAATAGTTTTGGTTAACTATCGAACCGGGGAGCGGCAGTTCGCTCTTCAGAGGTCAGCTACCAAATTAGCCTCAGATATCAGGAGGGCTCAGGAAATGGCCATGTCAACAGAAGAATGCATCCACCTCACAGCATGTCCAGGAGGTGGGGTTCCCGCTGGAGGATACGGCATTTATATCGATAAAAGCGTAACCGATAGTTATAAAATTTACGCTGATGACGGCACTCCGGTCAATAAACAGTATCAGTACAAGAGTGGAGAAGACATAGAAACTATTTCTTTAGAGAAAGGAGTTTATATAAAAAATCTTGATCCTCCTTCTGCTAATTTTAGTATTAATTTTAGACCCCCCGACCCGACAATAGATATAAAAGATGAGATTGGGGCAGGTAAGGACAATGTGACAATAACTATTGCCTTAGAAGCCGAGCCCTCAAAAACCAAAACCATTAAAGTCAATAAAGTTGGCCGAATTGATATAGACTAAAATCGCTAATCGCTAATCGCTAATAGCTAATAGTTCAATTAACAATTAACAATGAAACAATGTAACAATGGAACAATAAAAAAAGGTTTTACTCTGCTTGAGGTCATCATCGCCATTTTTTTAGTCACTGTTGGAATGTCAGCAGTTTTGGTTTTGATTACCAAGACTATCACTACAATGGCTTTGTCTTTTTCCCAGTTGACAGCCGCCTATTTGACCCAGGAAGGAATAGAAATTGTTAGAAATATTAGAGATACAAACTGGATAGAAGGAGCGGATTGGGACGATGGATTGGTTTGTTCTCCTCTTCCTTGTCAATTCGAGGCTGAAGCCGATTACGATGATCTAGACTTAACTACTTATACGCATCTAGGACGATATCTGAAATTTGATGGTGGATTTTATAATTACGATTCAGGAAGTGATACCAAGTTCAAAAGAAAAATTACAATTACTCCAATAGACTTAGAGCCAGATGGAATAAACGATATTTTAGAAGTCACTATTTTAGTTTTATGGACAGAGAAAAGAGAAACTTATTCCCATACTGCCCAGGAAAAATTGTATAAATGGCGCTAAAGAAAATTGTTAATTGTTAATAGCTAATAGTTAATTGGATAGATATGGAGAAAAAATATTTGAAGTTAGAAGATATTACCGCTTACAAAATTGCTTCGGAACTTTCTGATTATATTTGGCAAATTGTTTCAAGTGGGACTGGTTTAATAAACGAACATTAGGCACGCAATATTTAGAGGCTATAGACTCCATTGCTAGTAACGTTGCCGAAGGATTTGGTAGGTATCATAAGAAAGATAAAATAAAATTCTATTACAATTCCCGGGCTTCCGTCTTTGAATCAGCTCACTGGACCAAAAAGGCAGGGGAACGGAGTTTATTAACTAAAAAAGAATTAGATCACATTATAGCAGAGTTAAGAAGGTTTCCAAAAGAAATAAATAATCTTATTAAACCAACAAATCAACACCTCAAAAAATAACAATTAACAATCAACGATTAGCAATTAACAATGAATAAAAGCAAAGCCTTTACTTTAATTGAGATGCTAGTTGCTGTTACCATTTTTACCTTGGTTATTGGCTCGGCGACTGGTCTTTTTATTGCCGCTGTTCGTTCTCAAGCTAGAGCCTTAGCCGCCCAGAAACTTTTAGACGAAACAAGCTATACCATAGAATATATGAGCCGAGCATTAAGAATGGCAAGAAAAGAAACAAAAGCTCCCAATGGCTGTCTTTCTCAGAATGGATTAAATTATGAAAATCCTTCTGGCGATGATTCAATAAGATTTATAAATATGTATAATATCTGCCAGGAATTTCGTTTAGATGAAGATTTTTTAAAAGAAAGAAAATCGACGGATGAGACAGCTAATAATCTTCCCCTAGTCCAAGATGCCTTACCCTTAACCTCCGATGATTTTGAAGTGTCTTCTCTTAACTTTAATCTTTCTGGTCAACAGGAACCTCCCGCTGATAATCTTCAGCCAAGAATAACTATTTCTATGACCATCGGGAAAAAACCAAATTTAAAACCTCAAATTAAAATTCAAACCACCATTTCCCAAAGAAACCTAGACCTATAACATTAAGTTGCTAATAGCTAATTGTTAATAGCTGATAGAACAATTAACAATCAACAATTAACAATGAAATTTCTAATTTCACAGCGAGGTGTTTCCATTTATCTTGCTCTAATCATTATGGTCGTTTTACTTGGTATTGGTTTAGGATTGAGTTCTATTTTGATTGGCCAAATTAAGATGATGAGAGGAATGGGTTATTCGGTGGTTGCCTTTTATGCTGCTGATACTGGAATTGAAAAAGAATTATTTTATAAAAATTATCGGACTCAGCCCCTTCCTTATAGCGACTCTGATTTTTTAGATTTAAATAACCCCCCTTCAGGAGGTGTTACAAATTGTCCCGAAGATCTTCAGGATTTGGGTGATGCTTGTTACAAAATTACGATCCTCGAGGGAGATCAAGATAATTGTCCCTCCGGGGTCAACTGGTGTGTTCGCTCACTCGGATTTTATAAAGGAACTCGAAGGGCAGTTGAAATAACTTTTTAACCCGGGAAGGAGTATTGATTTCTGAGAAACTCTCAGAGGTATGGCCTCTGATTTTTTTTGATTATAATTGAATCTCTGGTTATAATTAAAAAGGAATCATGCATAAAAAAGAAGCTAAAAAAAGAATCGAAAAGCTGAAAAAACTTATCAATTATTATCGGTACTTGTACCACGTTCTTGATCGCCAGGAGATTTCCGAAGCCGCTTTAGATTCTTTAAAAAAAGAACTTTTTGATTTGGAGCAAAAATTCCCCGAGCTCATTACTCCTGATTCTCCTACCCAAAGAATTGGCGGAAAGCCCCTTGAGAAATTTGAAAAAGTTCGGCATCTGAAGCCAATGTTATCTTTCAATGATGCCTTTTCTGAAAAAGACATGACCGATTGGTTAGAAAGAATTGGCAAGCTTTTAACAGAGAAAGAGCAGAAAGAAATTGATTTTTATTGCGAACTAAAAATTGATGGTCTAGCCATTGAGCTAACTTATGAAGACGGCATTTTAAAAACCGCCTCTACTCGAGGCGATGGAATCATCGGCGAAGATGTTACTCAAAATTTAAAAACTATTGAAGCCATCCCCTTAAAGTTAAGAGATAAGGAAGAAATAATTAAAGAATTAGAAAAAATTGGACTAATTGGGGTCAGACCCGGGTCTGACCCCAATGTGGTTCGAGGGGAAGTTTTTATTTCTAAAAAAGAATTTGAAAGATTAAATAAAGAACAGAAAAAAAGGAGCTTAGCTCCTTATGCCAACCCAAGAAATGTGGCCGCAGGTTCTATTCGTCAACTCGACCCCAAAGTTACTGCCTCAAGGCATCTTGACTCTTATGCCTATGACCTAATTACTGATTTGGGCCAAGAGACTCACGAAGAAGAACATCAAATCTTGAAGGCCCTTGGTTTTAAAACCAATCCTCACAACAGATATTGTAAAAGCCTATCAGATGTTTCTAAGTTTCATAAATTTTGGCAAAAAGAGAGAGCAAAACTCCCTTATGAAATAGATGGAATTGTAGTCATCGTTAATCCAAATAAAATTTTTGAAAAATTAGGAGTGGTAGGAAAAGCCCCCAGAGGGTCAATTGCCTTCAAATTTGCCCTCAAACAAGCCACAACCCAAATCGAAGATATCAAAGTTCAAGTTGGCAGAACTGGAGCCCTCACCCCGGTTGCTTATTTGAAACCGGTTCAGGTTGGAGGCGTAACCATTTCCCGGGCTACTTTACATAACGAAGACGAGATCAAGAGATTAGGTATAAAAATTGGCGATACAGTTATTGTTGGCCGAGCTGGCGATGTTATTCCTGATATTGTTAAGGTTTTGCCCGAATTAAGGACAGGCAGAGAAAAGACTTTTCAGATGCCAAAAAAATGCCCAGTCTGTAGCGCAAAATTGATTAAACCCGAAGATGAAGTTCTTTGGCGCTGTCCGAATCCTAAATGTTTTGCTCAACAAAGAAGATATTTTTACTATTTTATTTCTAAAGGAGCTTTTAATATTGTTGGCCTGGGACCAAAAATTATTGACAGATTAATCGAAGAAGGCTTGGTTTCAGATCCAGCTGATTTATTTGAATTAGAAGAGGGGGATTTGGTTCCCCTAGAGAGATTTGCTGAGAAATCAGCCCAAAATTTAATTGAAGCAATTCAATCTCGAAAAAAAATCACCTTAGCCAAGTTTATTCATGCTTTAGGGATTAGAAATGTTGGCGAAGAAACGGCCTTAGATTTGGCAAAATATTTCGGTTCTTTAGAAAAATTAAAAAGAGCTTCCTTAGAAGATCTAACGACGGTTATGGACATTGGTCCAATAGTGGCTCAGTCTATTTATGATTGGTTTCATCAAAAGAGAAGCCTTCAGTTTTTAGAAAAGCTAAAGAAGGCGGGAGTTAAAATAGAGATTTCCAAAATTGAGGTCAAAAAGCTAAAGCTAAAAGGATTAACTTTTGTTTTAACCGGCGGCCTAGAAACAATGACCAGAGATGAAGCCAAAAAGAAAATTAGAGAACTAGGCGGAGAAATTTCTGAATCGGTTTCTAAAAAAACAGATTATGTAGTGGCTGGTAAAGAACCAGGATCTAAATTTAAAAAGGCAAAGAAAATAAGGGTTAAAACGATAGGGGAGCAGGAATTTCTCAAGATGGTAAAATAAAAATTGCTGAAGATTTAACTTCCTAAAGAATTAATTTCTTAAGATATTATTCTTTTGAAATTTTGTTGGAGCAAACTTAAAAGTTGATAAAAATTGCGATCGCAATAATTATCAACTTTTTAACTTTCGCTTTTTACTTTTTGATTTTTAGCTTTAATCTTTCCCCTTCCTTATTTTCTTTATCCCCTATTTTTCCTATTTTAATATATGAAAAATTTCTTAGTTCACCTTAAAAAACTCGATTGGGTGCTTATTATCTCTGCCCTTTTGCTTGTTGGTATTGGACTTTCGTCAATTTATAGTTCTTCTCTTTCTCGGGGAGATTTTTTGAATTTTAAAAAGCAGATTATTTTTTTGGCTGCAAGCCTTTTTTTAATGGCTGTCTTCAGTTTTTTTGATTGGCGGAGCTTCAAGGATAATCCTTATTTAATTTTAGTTCTCTATTTTTTATGCCTGTTGGCCTTGGTCGGCCTTTTTTTCGTCCCCGAAATTAGGGGAACAAGATCCTGGTACAAATTGGGGCCAATATCCATTGATCCCATAGAGCCCACTAAAATCATTCTGATTATTTTGTTGGCTAAATTTTTTTCATTGAGGCATATTGAGATGTATCGGATAAGGCATATTCTACTTTCAGGGGTTTATGTAATGATCCCGGCTATTTTAATCTTTCGCCAACCTGATTTCGGCTCTTTTTTAATTTTAATTTTTTTGTGGGTGGCAATTTTAATTATTTCTGGAATAAAGATTCGTCATTTTCTAATTTTAGTTCTTTTGGGGCTTTTATTTTTAATTTTGAGCTGGGGATTTTTGCTGAAAGATTATCAAAAAGAAAGAATTATAAGTTTTATTCAACCCCAGATTGAACCCTTGGGGGCCGGCTGGAGCCAGGCCCAATCCAAAATTGCCATTGGCAGTGGGGGAATTTTTGGCCAGGGAATTGGCCAGGGCTCTCAGACTCAATATGGCTTTTTGCCCGCCCCTCAGACAGATTTCATTTTTGCTGCCATTGCTGAAGAAATGGGCTTAATAGGAATAGGCATCCTCTTGGCTCTTCTTTCGATTTTAATCTGGCGAATCCTAAAAATTGCAATTTCGGCTCAAACTAATTTCCCTCGCCTTTTTGCTTCAGGATTAGCCATCCTTTTAGTTTCTCAGATTTTTATTCACATTGGCATGAACCTCGGTTTATTTCCGATTATCGGCATATCCTTACCCTTGGTAAGTTATGGAGGATCTTCCCTTCTGGTTACTTTCTGGGCCTTAGGAATTCTCCTTAGTATCCGGTCTAAAGGCTAAAAATCCTGGAATTTGAGTTTTCCCCAGTTTGCTTCTTGACAAGGACTATCGGATATCCGAAAATAAAACAATCTGAGGAAATCTGAGTTAAGACAAATCAAAACCTCAGAATTAATAAGGTTCTTAATAATTTAGTAAAATAAAGAAGGCCCACTAAAATCCGGCCGATATCTTTGGGAGAAATCTAAGCGGATTTTTTGTTGGCCAGCTGAGCTGGCCATTGGGCCTTCTCTATTGAATTTTACCCAGTCAGAATTATTTGTCAAGTATTTTAATTGTGGATAAATTCTATGAATAAAGAAGAACCCAAATATATTTCTCTCCAAGAGGCAACAAAATACTGCACTTATTCCCAGGATTATTTATCTTTGCGAGCTCGCCAGGAAAAATTAAAGGCTGTAAAAATTGGCCGAAATTGGGTGACAACCAAAGAATGGGTTGAAGAATATTTAATGGAGGTAGACGGGTATAATAATCAATTGAGAAAAAAGAGGCCCATCAAGATTGAGGTGAAATTTGAGGAAGAGAGAACTGCTCCCCCGCCAGAAAATTTACCAGTAGCTGAGGAGCCACTTTCAGAAATCGTATTTCCGAAAGTTGGTGAGATAGCCCTACCATCAAAGATTAAATTTGGACTTACCTTAGCTCTGGCTTTGTTTTTGATAATTGTTGGCATTGCGTTTGGAAAAGAATCGATTAGCAGTGTTTTTGAGGATGTTGATCCTTATGTAACGGTACTCAATCAAGGAGTTGAAAAAGGAATTGTGAACAGCTGGCAAGGGATTCAAGCAGGAGTTCCAAAAATTGGTCAGGCAGTTAATCAAGGAATTATTGAAGGTTGGGCGGGGATTAATCAAGGAGTTCACCCCGTTAGAGATTTAATTGTTGATAGCGCAAAAGAGATTTCTATGGATATCTCTAACGGGGTTCAAGCAATTGGGCAGGCAGGCGATTTTGTTTTGGTAGGGACAGCTAAGTCTTTTGGAAAGAGTTTTACAACTGTTTCTGAAGATGTTTCTCAATTTTCAAAAGGGGCAACTTTGACAATTGGAAAAATTTCCTCTTTTAGTTTGGGCGGCCTAAATCAGTTTTATGGTGAGCTTGCCGAACCGTTAGCTGAGGTTTTTCAAGAAATTCCTGGATCAATTTTTGCAACCGTAAAAGAAATTGGTCAGACGGGGTCAGACCTGGGTCAGACCCTCGGCCAGATTATTAGCGGAACCGGAAAATCTATTGGTCAGAGTTTTAAAACCGTCTCTGAGGACCTCTTAGCTATTGGCTCTTGGTTTTCAGATATCAGTTATCAGGTAGCTGGTATTTTTTCTAAAAATATCTCAAAAGCAGCTGCTACTGTTGAAACTCAAATTTCAGGAATTGGAGAAACGATTTCTCACTTGTCACGTGGTGTCGGAGACACTTTACGGGAGGGCTGGCAGGGAACGAAAAATTTAGCTTCGAATTTAGCAAAAAAAATAACTCAACCTTTTAGAAAAGAAGTGGTTGTTAACTTAGAGAAAGAAGTAATTCCAGAGGAAGTAGAAGAAGAGATTGCCAAATTAAGTGAAGAAATTCAAAAATTAAAGCTTAGAGAAATTCCAGAAAGAGAAATTATTATTCAAGGGCCGCCCGGTCCTCAAGGACCGGGCGGCCCTCAGGGGCCTCAGGGTTCCCCTGGCCTAGCTGGGCCTCAGGGATCACAAGGCCCAGCCGGCCCTCCTGGTCCTCAAGGTCCATCCGGAACTTATGCAGTAGCGGCTGGCTTTGCTAATTTAAGCGTTGATACGGTTTCTTTAGGAGGTAATTTTGATTTTTTAAATGTAGGCCACGGTAATCTTTCAGTTGATTCAGCTGGTAGTCTAACCACTAGCGGCAACATTACCACTACTGGTAACCTTGCTGTTTCTGGAACAGGGACTCATACTTTTGCTGGAACATTAGATCCAACAAATTTAGCTGCCTTTACCTTAACTGGAGACATTACTGGTTCAGGTTCTCCCAATATCTCAGCAATTGGAACAGTTAGCGCCAGCAATTTTGCTGGCACCTGGCAGGGAAATGTCATTGGGGCTCAATATGGTGGCACTGGCTTAAGCAGCTTTACAGCTGGCGATATTTTATACTATGCCAGTGGCACTACTTTATCTAATTTAGCTATTGGTACATCTGACTATGTCTTAACTTCTTCAGGCTCTGCTCCCCAGTGGTCAGCTACAGTAGCTCTAGGTTCAGGTGGCACCGGAGCTTCTTTATCTGATCCTGGCGCAGATAGAATAATGTTCTGGGATGATTCAGCAACAACCACGGCCTGGTTGACTCCAGGTACTAACATCTCTATCTCAGGAACTTACTTAAATGTAGATGATGCTTTCATCACTAACGATGCTGCCGATCAACTGACGGTTACTGGTACTGCTACTAGCGGCATAAGCTGGGGTCTCCTAACTACCTTGCGTGTTGCTCCTACTGCCACCAGCACAGCTACTTTTATAGGTGTTTTGAGTTATCCCTATTTTCAAACCCCTTCTGGAGATATTTCAGGTGCTAAAATAGCAAGTTTTTCTAATGACTCAATACACGCCATATTTGATACGGAACGTGGTGCGATAGGAGACTGGCGAGTCTATCATGCGACTTTAGATACCGACGACCTTGGAAGCGGAACCCAAATTACTAACTATTCTGGGTTTTATTTAGAAAGCCCGGATCTGGATGATGCAGATGATGTTATAACTAATTATTATGGTCTATACCTTGAAGAACCTAGTGCTGGTGAGGGCGCCATCACCAATGTCTACCCCATCTACCAAGCCGGAAGTACAGGGACAAATGTGTTTAAGGCTGCTATGGATATTGATAACACTTTAGATATTGATCCCCCTATTTCAACTGCGACCAGTGGTAATGTTTATAATGTTGGTGTTTTGGGACAACTTCAGCCTGGCACAACTTCTACAGCAAAATTTGGCGGGTTCTTTAGTAACGCCATGGGCCTAGCCAACTCAGCTACAGTAGATACAATAAGATCTTTTTGGGCCTATCCAATGGCTTCTGGCGGAGATGATGATGCCGAGACAACAGATGTTTCCTGGCTCCAAGGTTTTTATTCTTATGGATATGTTGGTGGTGTAAATCCGAACTTTGAGATAGTGCTTGGCAGTTACGCTGCTTTTTATGCCGCTGACCCTCACGTTAGATTAGCCAATGATAAAATCATCAATGCCTACGGTCTTTATATTGAAGATATCACTGGCGCTGGAGGAGAAGGTAGCATCACCAATGTCTATCCCATCTACCAAGCCGGGACGACTGGGACGAATGTGTTTGGCGCTCCTCTTTTGCCGCTTAACGCCCCCAGCGACACCAGTGTAACTCAGACAGGGCAACAGGTAGATAGCGGCGCCGGCAGTGGGACTGAAAATTCTTTGGCCATAAGTACTGATGGGTTAGCTGTAATAAGCAGGTACGACATGTTGAACGGAGATATCAAAGTAACCAAATGCGGAAATGCCGCCTGCTCCTCGGCTACTACCACTGTTGTGGACAGCTCTCTCTCGAACGCTTGGGTGGACGCTCCCACAACTTCAATCACTATCGGGACAGATGGTTTCCCAATTATTGCTTATTATGATAATGTTAATTATGATCTTGACGTAGTTCACTGCACCAATGCTTCTTGTTCCACCTATCAGACCTCTGTTGGTGTAGACACTACTAATAATACTGGCGAATGGGCATCGATAGCCATCGGGCGGGATGGTAACCCAGTAATAAGTTATTATGATGTCACTGCTACAGATGTAAATGTCGCAAAATGTAATGATGTAGGATGTCAAGGGTTGGATGAAACTATCACAGCGATAGATAATTCAGCGGCTGCGGGCCAAACCTCGATTGCCATTGGGACAGATGGTTTCCCCATAATCAGTTACTATGACAGTGGCGGTGATCTTTCGGTTTATAAATGTAGCAATGATAGCTGCTCCTCTGGCTCCTTCGCTGCGGTGGACAACGATGCAGATAATGATGGTGAGTATAATTCTATCGCCATCGGCACTGACGGCCTCCCAATAATAGCTTATTATGATGGCACTAACGGCGATCTTGAGGTGGTCAAATGCGGCGACATTAACTGTTCTGCCTCGAACACTTTCACCACCGTAGATTCAGCAGTTGATGTGGGTAAAAGCACTTCCATTGCCATTGGTAAAGACGGGTTACCCATAATAAGCTATGCTGAGGTCACTTATTCGGATCTCAAAGTAGTAAAATGCGGTAATCCTTCTTGTTCTTCGGGAAATAGAATTACTGCTGATATAGATGGTGCCGACCTTGGTGCTCACGAATCTTACAGGACTTCTATTGCCATCAGACCTGATGGCCTGCCAGTTATTAGTTATTGTGGTGACTTTACTTCTCTTTCCCTTTATATGGTGCGTTGCGGCTCCTATGATTGTTCAGCGGTGGGCAGTAGCGGCTATACTCTGGATGGTGGTGTAGATCTAGGCTCGATCGATAAATACTGGGAGAATGTCTATGGTGCCCGGTTCTGGGGTAAAAGCTTCCAGATAACTGGCTTTGATGTCGCCGAGGAATATCCAACTTTAGATTCTTCTTTAGAAGCTGGGGATGTAGTATCAATCAGCCCTTCGACAGGCTCAGGGCAAGTTGAAAAATCACAAACCGCTTATGATAAAAATATAATCGGCATCGTATCTACTGAACCAGGGATTAATCTCGGCCTCTGGGAAGAATCTCAAGATACAAGGCCAGTAACTCTAGCCGGTCGTGTACCAGTTAAAGTCTCAACTGAAAATGGACCAATCGAGATCGGAAATCCCTTGACCTCATCCTCAATACCAGGAGTAGCAATGAAGGCAACAGAAGCCGGACCAATCGCCGGAAAAGCCTTGGAGCCTTTCGGCTCCACCGCTGAAAATTACGCCGATAATGGTTTTGCCGAAGGTAAGATAATGGTTTTTGTCAATGTTTCCTATTATCTGCCAGCTGAGCTTTTAGAAAAATTAAATCAACCAGAACAATCTACGAGCCCCGGACTCGTTGATGCCTTTGTTCAAAAAGTAAAGCAAGCGCTCGCTTCGCTCGGGCTTGCCGTTGAAAACGGAATTGCTCAAGTAAAAGAATTAATCGCTGAAAAAATTACTGCTAAGAAAGCTCACCTTGATAAATTAGAAATGGTTGATCAGGCAACAGGAGAGATCTATTGTACCTGGATTGAACACGGACAATGGCAGAAAGTAAAGGCAGACTGTGATAGCATAGAGTATCTTAACGGCCAGATGATTATTACCGACCCAAGCTTTATTAAAGGTTGCACTGATCCTAATGCTTTAAACTACAATTCGGAAGCGACTGCGGATGATAATAGTTGTGTATATTCGGTTGAGGGTTGCACTGACCCCAATGCTTTAAACTACAATCCTCAGGCAACAACTGATAATAATTCTTGCCAATATCCAGTTGAAGGATGTATTGATTCTGGGGCGATAAATTACAACCCTGAGGCGACAATAGATGATGGTTCGTGTGAGTACGAGAACAAAGACAGTGATATTGAAGGATGTACTGATCCCAATGCTTTAAATTATAATGCTGATGCTACGGTAGATGATAGTTCTTGTGAATATGAGATAATGGGTTGCACTGACCCCAGTGCTCTAAACTATAATCCTAGTGCTACAGAAAATGACGGTTCTTGCCAGTATCCAGTCGAAGGTTGTACTGATCTTGAGGCTCTAAATTACAATCCAGTAGCGACAGCAGATGACGCTTCTTGCCAGTATCCAATAGAAGGATGCATAGATTCTGAAGCCACGAATTACAATCCTGAGGCCACTTTAGACGATGGTTCTTGCCAATATCCTGAACCCGCCTCCGCCCCGCAAGGCGGGGCTTCGGCGGGCGAGCCGGAGCCCGAGCCAGCACAAGAAGAACCAACAGAAGAGCCACCGCCAGCCGAAGAGCCGGTTGTTGAATAATAGTTTGATAAAATATTTCAAAAATAAGCTCTAAATACGAAATAGCAAACACAAAAGTGGAGAAACAATCTATTAATATTCTTTCAAAGATAATTGAATGGGGGCTAATTCTTTTAGCTTTTTCGCTGCCCTTATTTTTTTTGCCAATAACCAGTGAGGCCTTTGAATTTCCAAAGCAGATTTTACTTATATTTTCTGTCAGTATTTTAACTCTTATCTGGGTCATTAAGATGATTCTGGAAAAGGCGGTCAAAATTTTACATAGTCCTTTGACAACGCCTATTCTAATTTTCTTTGGAATTTTTTTTCTATCAACTATCTTTTCCATTCATCGCTTTTCCTCAATTTTCGGCTCCTATCCTAAGCTTCAAGGGGGACTAATCAGTATTTTTATTTGTCTGCTCACTTTTTTCCTGGTAGCATCAAATATCCAAGAAAAAAAACAAATCATTCGCCTTCTTTTTGTCCTTTGTTTCTCTGGTCTCCTGGTAGCTATTATTGGTGTTTTTAATTTCTTTGACTTCTATCTTCTGAGTGATTTCTTGCGGGGACGTTTTATCACCCCAGCTGGCCCTGCTGATGGAAGCTCTCTTTTTCTGATTTTACTCTTTCCTATTTTAGCTTTAACTTTTTTCTTTGGCGAAAGCTTAGTCCTTAGAATTCTTTCCGCTTTAGCCGGTTTTTTCTTCCTCCTCTATATTTTCTTAATTAGTCAAATAGCGGCTATTCTTTCAGTTTTCTTGGTCCTTTTACTGGTTCTTTTTTTCGCTCGTTTCCAACTTTCTCGTCCAACAGCAATCCGGTTAGGGATAACTTTTTTACTTATTCTTTTTCTTTTGGCAATAAATAACGTGGGGCCTATCAGGTCACAAATTCCTTTTCTCAAAGACAGACCGGCCCAACATGATATAAGTATTGATTTAGATACGGCCTGGGCAATTACTGCTAGCAGTTTTCAAAGTTTTAAGTTATTAATTTTAGGATCGGGTCCCTCAACTTATCTTTTCGATTTTACTTCTTTCAAGCCATCGAGATTCAATCAGACTTCCCTCTGGGATCTCCGTTTTGAGAAATCGTCTAATGAATATCTTCAGATTACTTCTACGCTTGGTCTTTTGGGCCTGATAACATTTATTTATCTCTTAATAGTGATTGGCAGAATAGGTAAAGAAATTTGGCAGGGTAAAGAAGATCTTCTTTCCTGGATCTGTCTTTCCTCGGTTATTCTTTTTGCCTTCATTGGTTTTTTTGTCCCTTCGGCTGCCTTAACTAACTGGGCCTTCTGGCTCTTTCTGGGTTTGTTTGTCTCTTCCGCTCGCCTGATTAATTTAACCGGAATTCGGGAAGTTGAACTTTCCGTAGCCACTGTTCAACCGAGGGGGCTGTCCCAAGCCAAGGAGGAGATTTTACCTTGGGTAGTAGGGGTAATCACCGTTTTAATCTTAGTTCCTTTATTCTGGCAAGAAGGAAGGATCTTCCAGGCAGAAATTCATTTTGCCAAAGCCCAGGCTGAGCAATTCAAAGAGCAGCCCAATGCTAATTTTATCTTAGAATCTTTAAGAGAAGCCCGTAATATAATGCCAAATAATGATACCTATCGAAGAACCCTTTCGGCGACCTGTCTTAACTTTGCTATTCTTGGCCAAGAACAATTATCAGAAGATACAAAACAGTGGCTTTTACAAGAAGCCGTAAGAGAAGGGGAAACCGCAGCAAGGCTTGCCCCCCATAATATTTTTAACTGGGAAAATCTCCAAAGAGTTTATACTTTAGTCACTATTGAAAGAAACGATGAGTTGCTTATCAATAATGTCTTTCCTCGGGAGATTTCTTTAGATCCTATTAATCCCCGCCACTGGAACGATTTGGGCTGGGTTTACTTTAATATGAGAAATGATATTGATACGGCCAAGTGGCATTTCCAACGGGCTATTTCTTTAAAGTCAGATTTTCCTGATGCCCGTTATAATTTAGCCAGAGTCTATAAAGAAGAAGGAAAGAAAGGAAGGGCTTTGCAGGAATATGAACAGAGCTTGAATTTATTGAATCAGCAGATTAACTTTTTGGAACCAATTGTTTCTGCCCGTCCAGATCTCCAAGCTGTCTTCAATCAATTAAAACAGTCAGCAGAGCAAATTAGAAGAGAAAAAGAAGAATTGGAAGCTGTTATTGAAATGGAGGAAGTGCCTCCTACTGAAGAAACAAAACCGCCAACCGAGGAAAGTCCTGGACCTGCTGAAGAAGAAACGCCCTCACCCTAGACCTTGACAAATTTTTGAGAAGGATTAAACTAAAAATACCGTTAAATATTTTCTTTATAATACTTAAATTTTTTTTAATTAAAATTAGACCCATTCTTTACGATTAAAACTTCGGAAAGATTTTTACCCTAAAAAGATCAGATTAAGGGTTTTTTTGTGTTTTATAAGCCCTACAGATTACTAATCACTACGAATATACGAATTCGTAGATTCGTAAATATTCGTAATTCGTAGGAAGATATGGAGGAAATTAAGATAAAAAATTTTGGCAAATCCTGGGTTAATCTCCCTCTTCCTTACCTAATTGAGATCCAAAAAGAAAACTGGAAAGATTTTTGGTCCAGAGACTTAAAAGAACTTTTTACCGAGGTTTCTCCGATCCGAGACTACACAGGCAAGGAGTTAGAACTCTGGTTTTTGGATTATAAATTAGATGAGCCGAGATATAAATCAGACCTTGAGGCCAGACAAAACAATGATTCTTATGAGGCTGCCCT
>Ga0209991_10000363_pt1 | contig 20390 bp, 20 predicted proteins | sample ChitaG_FD_183167 | JGI IMG/M metagenome (GOLD analysis project Ga0209991, IMG submission 183167) | Deep subsurface microbial communities from South Pacific Ocean to uncover new lineages of life (NeLLi) - Chile_00310 metaG (SPAdes)... | ecosystem: Environmental > Aquatic > Marine > Oceanic >... | reverse complement strand
GGCCATAAAAAACAAGGAACAACTCAAAAGTGATGATAGTTGGCTGCGACTGTTCAGCCCGCAAGGTGTTTATGTCAGGGCGGAACTAAACATCGAGAACTGGCTCTGCTTCGGCCTGGCCGATAAAATGCCGCTGTTGTTTTCAGGCTCCACTGCCTTTATGAGCAAATATCCCATCGCTACCGGCGTGCGGCTGGCAGAGGCCGACCAGTTAAGAATGAGTGGCCTGCTGTGGCCCGAGGCCCGGGAAAGGTTAGCTGATACCGCGTTCGCTACCACCGAGTCATTGGGTAACGGACAGGTTATACTGTTCGCCAACGATCCGACCTTCAGGAGTTGGCTGGCAGCAGAAGAACGACTGTTTCTCAACGCAGTCCTGTTGGGACCAGGAATGGGCAGTTCGCCACCAATGCCATGGTAAAAACGATTCATCTTTTTTTGGAGTAAATTAAAGGTTCCAGAAACCAAAAAAACAGCTAAATACAAAACGGCAATCTCGTGCTAACAGCTTTGTACGGCAAACGGATGTTCAATCCGTTGACTGCTTATTCTGCCAATCAGTTCAAAATTCCCACGTTTGACACGCTTATTATGAGGTATTGTGTCATTCGATAGGAGGCCTTTAAGAAAGCTAATCGCCTGATGACAAATAGAAACTATGTCGTATCCCTATCTTTCTATTTCGCCTTATTTTTAGCGACCAAACCAGGATTTACCCTTTCTTTATCAGCATGGTTAGCAAGCTGCGGGCGAAACCCTTTAAATACCCCTTGTTGTAAGCATTTCCAGAAGCCTTATGGCTTGTGTGTGAATCCCGTTTGGAAGATGTGAGCATGAATGAGATGAGCGGATCGTGGAAGGAAGGTTCGACACACCCGGTCTGTCCGGGTTGCTATACGCAGACAGTATAAAATGCTTGGGTACTTAATCGGCAGGACCAAAGCCATTTGTCCGGTGTGTCGCCTTCCTCTTCTGCGATCTGAGAACAGAGCTGAAAAAGGCTTTATCTTCCCCTTTACCCTCCCCCCTCATATTCATTTATTCATAAAAAAACAAATTTCAGTGCGTTCAAATCTGGTTGGTAACTCGAATCAGATTGTTGAAAGTTCATAGAAGCGAGCATCATAAACGCTGCAACCTCTATTGGATGTGGGCAAAAGCGGTATTCAACAAAAATTCCAAAATAAAGTGCCGCGACACCGCAAAACCCGCTTCGCAGGAGCTTGGTGCTTCTTTTAGCCTTATGACTATCGAAAGTCTTTTCGCACGCTCAAAACCTGAGTTCTCGTGCCCGTCTTCTGTTTGTCTTTCATTGTCTTTTGTGAAACATGTGTTTGAGTCAAGCAATCAATGCTCCAGCCCAACCGCTGAGTTTTCCCTCCCTGAAAGTATGTATTTTTAACCACAAAATTGAATAGGAGAACGCAAATGCAAAACCAAAACGAAATTGAGAAAATAAATCGATTCCTCAGTATGGTATCACCGGTCATTGTTGGACACGTGAAGATGCTGCTTCAATCAACTGGTGCGAAGGTTCGGGAACGAGGCCGTGGGCCTGACCTGGCCTTTTCCATCAAATCCGGCGAAAAAGAGATTAAGTTTTTCCTACGAAATCTCCTTTTAGAGATTGCAACCGCTGACAGGGATGATGTGCCCTTGAGGTTTGACGAAAGGCTGCGCGACTTTGATTACTTCCTATCCAAGATGACTCGCCTCACCCAAAGCAAGCTGAAGGTTCTTTTCCGCCTGCTTATGGAAAAGGATGTAGATGCAGCGATAGAGAGAATCAGCCAGGATGCAAAACAGTATGAGAGGGTCCGCATCTGGAGATTTGACAAGAAGTGGACCTGAAAACACCAGCAGTGGAGCTGTGAGTTCGAAGTATTCCATTTTAACCAAGATGGCACGCTCACCAGGCAGAGCATACCATCGCATTAAAGGAAAGGAAGGTATTGTTATGGCTTGGAGACCAACAGAGTATTTGATTGAAGGCGAACTCGATAATACAAATCCTGGCAAGGTGACAGGCTGGATGAAGTTCGCAGGGATGAAGGAAAAAGTTACGTTTGACTTGGAAGGCAACTTCCACAGAGACATCCGCGGAGCGAAAGTTCGCTTAATTGGAGGTGCAAGTGAGACCGAGCAAGCTACGGAAGGTTATATGCAGGGTTTTGCTCCACATCAAACGGGGCAGGTAGGCGACATGACAGCTGGATTGCCCCCACATGATTATGTCAACTATCCGTACTTCGAATGGTATGGTTCGGAAAACGGACGTGTCGTGCTAGAGCTTGAGCATGACCAGATTGAATTGCTTATCAGGCCAATACCAGCTTGTGAGTCTGACCCCATCTCACGTGAGGAGCAAAACCGCAATATGACCCAATTCTTAGGCGGGCTTGCACGAGATTTGAACATCCCCGCAGAAAATGCAATTTGTGTCGGCGGCAATACCGTAGTTAAGGCTGATAAAAAAACTGCCAATAATAAGATTCGCGGTATGAAGCTGCTAACCCAGGAAATCCGCAAGAAGCTGCCTCCGCTGTACAGCCAGGACGGCAAGGGTGCCAAGGCGGTTGCCTATGTAAAATTCTTTACACCGAGTGGTTCCTGGACGTGGTACGGGGTCGAGTTCGATGGCCAAGATACGTTCTTTGGTCTCGTGGATGGCCACTGCAAGGAGCTCGGCTACTTCAGCCTCTCAGAGCTTGAAAGCGTCCGAGGTCCTATGGGATTGCCTATAGAGCGAGACCTGTATTGGCAGCCAAAGACATTAGAAGAGATTGCCCCTGAGATATTCGAAAACCCGGGGAAAGGGGGTGATTGATATGTTTACCGATGTACAGTTTATGACCGCCAAGGAAAAAGGAATGGTTCTTAAGAACTGGGAGACTTTTCTAAAGCACGGCCTCAAAAAACAGCACTTCACAAAAAGGCTCTATGAACATCTGCACTTACACTGCGGGTTCATAGCCCATTTAAACGTGCACGGCTTTTACTCAACATACTTTGAAGCTGGTCAGGATACGGAAAGATTTTTCGAGCACTTCTGTACTCACACAGCTGCAAACCATGGTGCAAGTATTGACTACGATGACCTCAATACTGCCATGCGGCAGGTTTACGATGGCTTTAAGGCCAAAATCCTGACAAAGGCAGAAGTGGATATCAACCACAGTCTGGATGTGATCGAGGCCTGTGTGAAGCGTTCCAGGGAAGATAAGAAGTTTGCCAGACAGTTTTTAAGCAAGGTAAGAATTTAATGAAAGGGAAACGATCATGTTTGAAAAAATTGCAGAGATTATAGAAAGCGTGGTTGGTGACGGTTTCACCGGGGAAGACTACGACAGGGGCTGGCACGATGCCGTAAAGCGAATGGCCAATGAACTGGCCGATTACTTCCGGTCTCAAAATCCATTCTTCGACCGCCAAATGTTCCTGAAAACCTGCGGGTTTTCGAGTCAAGAGAGCTGGAAAGCTGTGCCTTACAATGATGAAACCAAGCTGGCTAACCGCTTCGCAGTCGCCACTATTGTAGATAGCAACGGTGACATTGTTGCTGATGTGTTCAGCCAGGAAGCTGCTGCTCTTATCGAGACCGCTCCGGAGCTGAAGAAAAAACTGGCTGAGTGTGAAAAGGACTACGAGTACCTAAAGGACCTGCTCAGCGAAATAGAAACCAAGGCAAAGGACTATTGAAAGGGCTGATTATGGAATCTATTGAAACACTACAGGAACTTACCGAGTTATTCTCGGAGCTGATGCTAGGTGAATTTGCAGACAATGAAAAAACACCCGGAAACAGGCTAATCACAGAACACCTGAAACACAAACACTATACTAACGAACAGATAGAAACGATTCGAGCTATTGTTTACATGGATACCCAACGAACCGGATGGTAGGTTCTGCGATGGCAGTAATGCCCTACATATCGCTTGTTGTGGTAAACCGAGGAGTGGCTGGTCTTTGTGAACTAAAATCAAAGTTAAATCAAATGCAGAAAGGAAGGTGATGCCTATGCTTGTATGAAAGTTTTGGTTGTATCAAGTGTTTTGGACAGCCTCTACGCATAGTGCGTGAGGCAATTTTTTTGCGCACATTTTTTGATTTTGAAAGGATATTAAAATGAAGGTTGAAATCTTTAGACTAACGGGTCAGCCTGTAACCATTGAGGTTCAGGAAAACGGAACTGTTCGGGATGTCTTTTCACATCCGGAGAGCGGCAAGGTTATCGGCAGAGAAGGCTCTTTGCTAAAAGCAGCCGAGGAAGCCTACGGCAGCATCAACGCTCTTGGTAATCTTCGCGTCAATGGCGCTGCAGCAACTCTGGATACGCCGGTAACCGCTGGCTCAACCATCCTGATTATCCCCAAGGTTGAAGGCGGAATTGCCTAAGCAGTTCCAGGAGTTTGTTAACTCTAACAAGGGTCGGCAGGAATTTACTTGTCGGCCCTTATTTTCATTCTGGAGGATTATCGTTATGCATGAGACAAAAACAATACCAACAATTACAGTACATACCTGGCCAAATATGGCCATCCCGAAAATTGAGATTCAAAACATCCTCACTTTCCTGGCATACAAGGCTGGCAAGCCAGTAACTTTCCGTTTGTTTACAGAAGATGAAGGCTATTCAGAGGCTTCCATCAGTGTCCGTGTGATAGTTTCAGATGGTATTCGTAAAACAAGCAAGACAGAGCCTATTAAACTTGCCAACAAAGTTTATGAATTGTCTGAAAGTCAGGTTACTGTTGATATCGATGTGAATGTTCCAGAAGAAAAAAGAGTCTTGGATGATGATTTTCTCACACTCGCCTGCGTAGACCATAACAGAATCATTATACCGATTGGGGAATGGCTGTAATACCAGTTTATACGTTCTCAGGAAATCTGTTGCTTAAGCTGAACGTTAGGTATTTTACGGCCGTGAATTATCCACAATAGTTTACAGTGAATCTGGCTGGGCCTAAGAAAATCCTACTTATGTGTTAAAAATGGAAAATAGCTGTATCAAATGCTTGATTACTGGTTGCCGAACTGGTATTATCTCAGCCTGAATTATCTTGCGGCAACGTGGTCCAAGAAACAGCCGGGTAGCGGGTTTTTGTGCACCGCTTTGATGGTTTGCGTGTTATTTGATACTTTTGACAGGAGGTCAACAATATGGCAAATTTAGAAAATGATGGTTCAAACAAACAAACGACTGGTAACGATGCTCAAGAAGAAGCGAACATCTACGAAGATGAAATAAACCTGATGGATTATTTTCTCGTTCTCTGGAAACGAAAATGGTTCATTTTACTCGGCTCAGTCTTGCCGGCGTTTATCGTTGGCCTAATCCTTTTCTTCTTGCGAGAAACTACAAAGTAACCTATGTCTATAATGTTAAAGACCAGGATGCCTATGATTTTAAAGACCAGAGTATCTATGATGTTAGAGGCCGGAGCATCTACGATATGAGCAACTGGAATCTCGATGAGAAAAACTATAATGTACTGCTCGATAGATTCTACAGCGCAGAAAACATAGATAAGATTGTAAATAAACTACGGGAAAGCGGCCTGGACAGCCACGCTGAGCTGATAAGCAGGGCGGGGGCAAGAAAAGACTTGAAGAAATTTGTGGATTTTGAGGTTTGGCCTCCATATACGGGCCTTTCCGAGGTGAAAATAACAGAGCCATCTGAATTGGAGCAAATCAGGCGATTAAAAGCACTACTGCTCAATATGACCATAATCGGAAGACCTAAAAAAGATATTTCTAAAATATCTTTAGTAATAAGAGATAACCTTGAAAACGTAATCCCTGTGTATATCGCGCAAGAGCGTCTCAACTCCGCTACAAGGCAAGTCAGGGCCAACTTCGCTGATATTGAAGCAAACAGCTTTGAGCTGCAGCTTGCTTTAAAGACAGACAAAGCAGTTTTAGCCAAACTCAAAAATATAAAAACCCCAGTTTCAGATGGAGGTGCAAGCAGCATTGCTTTACAGTTCGATATCAGTGGAAAAACCGAATACCTGCCTGTAGAGTACCAAATACAGGCCACTGAGTCCAAAACAACCCAAGTTGAAGGAGAGATTGCGGCAAATGAGGAAAGATACGGCTACTATAAGAATTTATTAGCCCTAAATGAAAAGCTGTTAGCTGAGTTAAAGAATAAGACGTCTTCCTACTATACAATTCAGCAATTCCACTCATTTCTGACTGCTCTGGTTAATAGTTATGAAAGCAAGGAACTAAAGAGCTATTTGAATTCATACATTAAAAGAATAGAGAATAGAATATCTGCAAGTGCTCCTGTTACTGGAAAACCAAGCGTCTCTGCCGTTGCCAAGGGCACAGTCAAGAAGAGTGGCATTGTACTTGCGATATCTCTAATGATATCGATATTTGCAGCTTTCTTATTAGAAGGCATCCAAAAAAGCCAAGGCGTTACTGCTAAGTAAATAAATTCTGCGCAGTCCGCGTAATCTGCGTCTAAAAATAAAGAATAGGTGAAAATTGGCGGTTAATTGCAACCCACGGGGACGGAGTCTAAAAAGATTTACGATTGATGATTTGGAATTTGATGAATGGTTGTAAAAGTGTTGAAATATCGCCTCCTCGTGGTAAATAAATCCGGCGACGGCCAGCCCAGTAATACAGTGGAAGTGGTGCTGTAAATTTACATCATGACAAAGTAAGTTTACTACGTGGTAAAGTAAGCGTAACCTGCGGTTAAGTACGCTTACTCCATGACAAAGTAAGCATCAACCGTGGCAAAGTAAGCTTGATCTGTGACAAAGTAGCCTTACATTGAGGCATTGTAACGTTACATCGTGGTATTGTAAGCTTACATCAAGGCATTGCAGGCTTACAACATGGCATTGTAAGGTTACATTGAGCCGTTGTAAATGAGTGAAACGAGCCGTTAAAGCGGGAAAAAGGAATATAAGTTATTTATTGAGAGGAGTTTAGGTAAAATGGCACGATTTCCGAAAGCAGAAGCAGATGTTGTAGCATTGGCACAGGCAATGGAATCAGGACTGGCGGACAATGCGGCGGGTTACCCGGCACCGCCGATACCCGTAGCGGATCTGGGAGCATCGTTTGGCAGCTATATGACAGCTAAAAATGCGGCTATCGCAGCCCAGGCAGCGGCTGAAGAGGCCACCACCAGCAAGGATGAGGCCCTGGAGGATTTGGCGGATGCAATGAAGAGCGATATCCGCTACGCCGAGAACACGGTCGATTTCGATGACGATAAATTGAAGCTCATCGGCTGGGCCGGCAGAAAGGCCGCAACCCCATTAGCCCCTCCAAGCCAGGCACGGTTGCTGGAAGCACCCAAGCAGGGCGAGGGCTGGGTATTTTTAGATTGGAAGGCACCTATCGACGGTGGTGCACCGGCAGCTTACAAAGTAATGCGGCGTGAGCGTCCCGCAGGACCCTGGGAAGATGCTGCTACCGCTGTAATCACGGAAGCAACACTGGTCGAGCAGCCCCGCGGCAAAGAACTGGAATACCGCATCATCGCCGTCAACAAGGCCGGCGACGGCGAACCGTCCAATACAGCTATGGTAGTGCTGTAAAGCTAAGCGAACGTCGAAGGACGCAGAGGAAGAACTTTGCGCTTTTGGCGTTTTTTTCGCTGGTCAAACTCCAAATAGCCGAAATTTTATGATTAGAAGACTGTTTTCCAGCCAGCTGCGCCTCAATATGGCCTCCGGGGTTATGGTTACAGTTATTAACGCTGTGGCCATGATGGTGGCGTTTCCGATCTACCTGCATTTCCTTGGCTACGAAAGGTATGGCGTTTGGCTTGTCTTGGGCACCGTATTGAGCTTTGCCCGACTGGGCAATCTTGGCATAGGCCAGGCTGTGATGAAACTAGTTGCTGAAGAACATGGGCGTGGTGATATTGAAGGTATCCAACGTTATGTTACAACAGCCCTGGCATTGCTGTGTCTCAGCGGCAGCCTTATCCTGATAGCGGTACTGGTTTTTAAGACTCAGATCATTGGCGCATTCAAGTTAACCGGCGAAAATGCAAAGATGGTTTCATGGCTATTGCCATACATAGGTTGTCTTAGCATTTATGTCTTCATAGTTCAGGCATTAAATGCTACACTATCGGGCTTGGGGCGGATGGATTTGACAAACTACATCCAAGCGGTTAGCCGAATCGTGGCTGTGACTGTTGCCGCCACATTGTTATACAGCGGTCGGGGTATTGAGAGCCTGCTTATTGGAAATACTCTTTCGTATGTGTTTATTCACGTTGTGAGCCTTATTTGCATTTGGCGCATAGCCCGCATCCGCCTTCTGCGGATAAACAACCTGGACACTCAACGCTGTAAACGCATCTTACGCTTTGGCGGAGCAGTATTCGGAGGTTCGCTTATAAGCATGCTGTTGAGTCCTTTCAACAAGCTGATGCTCTCTCGGTACGCGGGAGTTGCGACAATACCAGTTTACGAGATCGCATTCAGAGGAAGTATGCAGGTCAGAGGTTTGATTGAAGGTGGCTTCCGAGCTTTGATACCTGAAATCAGTCGACTAAGTGGGATCGCTACGCAGCAGGCAAAAAATCGGATAGTTCACATCTATCGACTTGCAATGAGGCTTATTCTCTTTGCGGGCGTACCTATATACATGACATTGGTTGTATTCTCACCGTTACTGCTGAGGATGTGGCTCGCAGATAGATTTGTGGAAAATCTGCCGGGTGTCTTTCGGATTATGTTGATCGGAGTGTCATTCACAGGTCTTCTTGGCGCCCTGCCATACTACGTCATTATGGGATTTGGGAAGGTTCGCTATTTGGTAACAGCCAGCATTATCGCCGGTGGAAGCAACTTTCTATTGGTAACTACAAACTATGTGCTGACGGGGCGTGTTTCACTATGTGGTATCAGCATATGCATGACGTTGTCTCATATTATGGCATTAACCTATCTTTACTGGAGGGTGAGATATTTGCTTTCTCGGAATATGACGCAAGTCATGGGTGCCAAAGCTTCGACGAACTTATTGGCACAAGCCCCCACGTCTGATACTTAACTATATGAAGCGATGGGAGAGTTTATTATGGCAGGAAAAAGAAGCAACAACGCCCTAACTCGCTTTGCGACACTTGAGGAAGTATTGTCGAATGAGTTCATGTCCATTAACAAAGTATTGGATAGTATTACTGTACAATACTCCCTGCCTGACCACACTGCTCTTAATCGAGAACGGTTTCCTTGGTCTAATGGTCTTCTAAGTGTTCCTTCATTCTATGCATCGAGGATGTGGGAATACCCCTTCGCTATACTATCTGGTGATTTGAGACTTGGACTGAAGTGTCTTGACATTGGCTGTGGAATGACACCCTTTACAATTTATCTGAAACAGGTAGCTAAATCCGGTATAGTCGGCCTTGATCCTGACTTATTTGCCTCCGGCGTCAAATATGGATGCCATGGCGTAAGTAAGGAATTCGTTGAGAGAACTGGTCTCCAAATAGAGCAAGGTGGCATCGAGAACATTCCCTTCCCTTCGGAGTCTTTTGACAGAGTGTTCTGTTTAAGTGTGATAGAGCACTTGGGTTCTGATATCATCCGTAAGGGGGCAACTGAAATTGCACGAGTTCTAAGACACGATGGCCGGGCTGTAATAACTGTTGATGTGAACTTGCTTTCGGAACTTTCCCGTCCGTTAGATATAGTATGGGACTCTGGTTTGATCCCTTTTGGCGCAATTGATCTACGCTGGCCTTTCAAGAGGTTTGGCATCTTCTGTGACAATAAACAACCAGCAGATGTGTTTGGGATGACGCTTGTGAAACCGAGCGATTATTATGTTGAGACAAGTTATGGTGGGGCAAGGGGCAGGAGAATACATGGGACTTTGGCTCCGACTTTGCGAAAGCCTCCCACATCCTTTATTGTCCAGAAGAGGTTACGCTCAATGTATCAGAAGTTTCCCAGGCCTGTTAGGTGGTTGGCAAAGAAGATATACAGGGCCATGAGACGGTATTACGTAGAAAGGGACTGCAAATGAAGTATTTGGTGTTGGGATCTGCAGGCCAAATTGGCAGTACTCTCGTCAGTTACCTTGAGCAGCGCAGACACCAAGTCCTGGATTTTGATATCGTGAATTCTCAAGACGAAGACCTCCGATTGCCTGACAATGCGCTGTTAACGGAGAGAATTGGCCTCGCAGACTTTGTGATGTTCTTGGCATTTGATGTAGGCGGCTCACGTTACCTTCGAGAGTACCAGCATAGCTTTGACTTCATCTCGAACAACGTCAGAATAATGGAGAATACCTTCGGCGTTCTGCGGCGATTCAAAACGCCGTTCATATTCGTATCGAGCCAGATGTCCAATATGAACTACTCCCCGTACGGAACACTAAAGGCCATCGGGGAGTGCTATACGAGAGCATTAGGTGGCTTAGTTGTTAAGTTCTGGAATGTATATGGGGTCGAGCGTAACCCAGAGAAGTCGCACGTTATCACAGATTTCCTAATAAAGGCAAGGAACAACGGAATAATCGATATTATGACAGATGGCCGAGAAGAGCGGCAGTTCCTCTACGTTGACAATTGCTGTGATTGTCTGACTATTCTCTCCAAACGATATGATGAAATACCTCGGGACAAGGAGCTGCATGCCACAACTTTCAGCTGGCACACGATCCTGGAGGTTGCTGAGTACGTTGCGGCGTTATACCCAGGAACGAGAGTTGTTCCAGGCGAATTGCGCGACGACGTCCAGAACAACAGAAGAAATGAACCCAATCCATTCATACTGAATTACTGGCAACCTAAGACCGGGCTAGAGGCTGGTATCCACAAGGTTAATGAGCAGATGCAGAACTCGCCTGGCTCGAATGATCAACTAAGAGGTTGAGAGGTTCTTAGATTTTATCCGGAATGATGCTACGAGGGGATGCTTTTACTAAATGACGTATTGCATGATAACATGGATAAATGTGGTGAGGACCTCGGACGTGCGTAATGTCTGATCAACCCTATATTAGTTTTGTTGTTGTTGCGCGTAACGACAACTACGGCGGAGATTTTGTTTGTCGGATTAACACGTTTGTTAAGAATCTGATCACCTTGTGTGAAAAGCACAATCTGCCCTCGGAGTTGGTTGTGGTTGAGTGGAATGCGCCCGAAGATAGACCTCGTTTGACGGATGCGATAGCTTGGCCTGATGTCCAAAGAAAGTCTGTCCACGTTAGAATCGTCGAAGTCCCAAATGAAGTCCATAAGAATCTGCCTAATCCTGAGAGGATGCATTTGTTTGAATACATCGGCAAGAATGTGGGAGTGCGCCGCGCCCAGGGTGAGTACATCCTTACGACTAATCCAGACACGCTTTTCAATGAGGAGTTGATAAGGTTCCTATCCCTAAGAAAACTCTCTCGCAAACGTTTCTATCGCATCGACCGGCACGATGTAGCAATGCCCATCCCTGTTGATGTGCCAGTTGAGGTTCAGCTTCAATACTGCGAAGAGCATGTGATTAGAATCTATGGCTATTTCTGGTCTTGCTATAACCAGAAGACGAACGGGAGATATTGGCGATTAAGGCAGGCAAGGTCACTTGTAAGCTATCTTAAGTCGAGGATTCGGAGTTTTCCGTCTGCTCCGTTACATTCAAATGCATCGGGGGACTTTATTCTCATGCATCGAGAACAATGGTTTAGCATAAATGGATTTCCTGAGTTAGAGACTAACGGTAAATATCATCGTATAGATGGACTTGCTGTCCGCATGGCCCGGCTCAGTGGGCTACGACAAATCATATTGAAAGACCCTTTAAGACTGTATCACCAAGATCACAGTCGCCCGGAACCTGACAGGCCAATGTCCAAAGCAGTTAAGGATGCTTATGAAAAACTAAGTAAAGCGCACAAGTTAGTTACGTTTAACAACACATGGGGCTTAGAAAAGGAGAACTTGCCCGAATTTTTTCTATAGAGGCGTCAACCAAACACGAAAACTGTCACCAAAAGCTGCCTCACAGCGTGAGATAATGCCCGTTCTTGCCTATATCGAGGTTCTTGCACGATAGTATATTGCCGGTGTGCGTAGATTGCCTTTGAATGTCCGGAGGTTATCCTTGAGATATTATAGTGCTGATTGACCATTCAATTTAAAAGTAACTGGAGGTATGTGAAATGACAATAGATAGAGAAGCGCTTATATGTGGTGCAGGCGGTTTTATTGGAAGCCACCTTGTCAGAAGATTAAAACAAGAGGGCTTCTGGGTTCGGGGAGTTGATCTTAAGTATCCAGAGTTTAGCGAAACTCTTGCAGATGATTTTGTTATAGGTGATTTGCGGGACCCCACAGTTTGCGAAAAGGTTACCGACCGAGCATTTGACGAAGTGTATCAATTGGCCGCTGATATGGGCGGTGCTGGGTACATCTTCACCGGCGAGCATGATTCTGAGGTTATGCATAACTCAGCGATGATTAACCTGAATATGGTTGATTTATGCTGCAAGGTTGGCGTCAAAAAGATATTTTATTCCTCATCTGCCTGTATCTATCCTGAATATAACCAAATGGACCCGAACAACCCAAAATGCTCTGAGGACTCCGCATTTCCCGCTGCTCCTGATAGCGAATACGGATGGGAGAAGTTATTCAGTGAACGCATGTACCTGTCTTACTACCGAAACCACGGCTTACAGGTCCGCATAGCCAGATTCCACAACATTTTCGGACCCGAGGGCGCGTGGAACAATGGGAGGGAGAAAGCCCCAGCAGCTCTTTGCCGAAAAATTGCTGAGGCGATTGACGGTGGGGAAATAGAGATATGGGGAGACGGCAAACAAACTCGCTCGTTTCTGTATATAGACGAATGCCTCGAAGGTGTACGCAGGTTGATGGATTCAACCTTTTTGGGCCCGGTCAACATTGGTTCTGAAGAAATGATAACAATAGATGGCCTTGCTGAACTTGTTATGAATATTACGGGCAAAAGATTGACTATAAAGCATATAGATGGTCCTTTAGGTGTAAGGGGCAGAAACTCTGATAATCGGCTCATTAACGAAAAGCTGCAATGGCAGCCTACAAACAAACTCAGAAACGGTCTTGAGAAAACATATAAGTGGATAGAAGAACAAGTCCAGAAAAACTGGGCTACTGTTTGATCCCAATAATGTAGATGATATGGCCGAAAAGATATATAAAGTCTGGACGAACGAAGAATTAAGAAAAGACTTTATTAAGAAAGGACATGAAAGAGTTAAGGATCTTACGCTAAAGAATTACGCCGAACAATGGGAAGATGTCATTTTTAGGGCTTCCGTTAAGTTCAAGAAAAAAGGACAAAAATAATTATGCTAAAAACGGCGAAGTCTGTTGTCAAGGCGACTTTTCACCTCTGCGGATTGGATATCAGACGAATTCCACGATTCGAACCGTACGAATGGCTGAAGGGAATGAATATCCGAACGATATTGGATATAGGTGCCAATACAGGGCAGTTTGCAACACTGATCCACGAAGTTCTACCTGAGGCAATGATATACTCGTTCGAACCTTTAGAAGATTGTTATAACGAATTGGAAAAACGAATGCGAAAAGTTAATAATTTCGAAGCATTTAATGTGGCACTTACCGATATTAACGGCGAATTAGAGTTTCATAGAAACGAACATTCGCCGTCTTCTTCAGCACTTTCTATGACTGATTTGCACAAGCACAATTATCCCTATGCTGCCAAAGACAATCTGATTAAGGTACAAAGTATAAGATTAGATGACGTTGCTAAAGATTTGAAGATAAAGGATGATTTGCTCATTAAAATAGATGTCCAGGGTTTTGAAGATAAAGTCATTGCCGGAGGAGAAAACACAATAAGACAAGCCGCAATTATGATTATAGAAACATCTTTTCAGGTTTTATATGCAGGACAGCCACTATTTGAAGACATTTATGATTTGTTAAAACAGGACTTCAGATATATGGGTTCTTGGGGAAAATCAAGGATAAGTCAAGTTGATAGCAGTCCACTTTTCGAAGATTCCATCTTCGTAAACAAATCAAGTGAATTGTCGATATAGTCACTGCGTTGCTTTATTCGAATGCTTGTCAATCTTGCGGGATATGAAAAAGGAAATTACCATCTGGATAGTTGTTCCGGTTTTTAATAGGGCGGAAAAGGTCTACAATTTTATAAATCAAATACTTTCACAAACTTTTCAGTCTTTCAAACTGATAATAGTTGACCATGGAACAGTAGATATTTATTATTCTGTATTTGATGATTCAAGAATAGTCGTATTAAAAGAGAATCCAGAGTTGTGGTGGACAGGCGCAACAAACAGAGGAGTCGAATATGTTATTAAGCAAAGTATCTCTGCAAGTGATTTTGTTCTGATAATAAATGATGATGTTCATATTGGAAAAAACTATCTACAATCAATTGTTGAGGTTGGGGCCAATTATCCCAACAGCATAGTTAGTAGTGTTTGTGTTGACAATGAAACAAATGAAATAATTAATGCTGGCTACTCCTTAAACCGACTAAGGGCAAAGTTTATTTCTAATTATGAAGGATACAAATTAAATGAGCTTCCCACAAGTTTAATTCAACCTGACACTTTTACAGGAAGAGGGACTCTTATACCTATAAAGATATTCAAAGATATGGGTTTGTTTTTAGAAAAAAAACTGCCGCACTGTGGCGCGGATAATGAATTTGTATATAGGGCTAAAGAATCTGGATATCATCTCTTAATATCTAAGAATTGTATCGTTAAAACAACAATGAATATTCCTTTAAGGGGGAAACATAGTAAATTCAGTTTTATAAAAAACCAATTATTTGGAACTAAATCCAAAGGTAATATCCCAACACTTTTTGCGTTGTCGTTTTTATATTTTAAGATGCCTTATGGTATTTATTATTTTATACTTAATGCAACAAGAAAAACTTTGTCAACATTGAATATGGCTTTCAAAATATATTACTTGTCTAAAAGATAGAATTACCTCCTACATGTTGAATTTTCTCTTCACATCTTCATTTCTACAGAATTTTGGATTCAATATAGCAGGAAACTTTTTTTCATGGGTGTTTATTTTAACCTGGATAATATTCTTAGGAAAAATCTTTCTAAAGTCCTCAGAATTTAAGATATGTTTGGAAATAAAACTGCTGTTTTTACTATTTTGTGTTTCTTTTACGGGATATTTCTTTTGCCCTGAATATTATTATGATTTCCAACCGTTGGTAAAGCAAGGTATTATGTTCCTGACCGTGATTGCCTTTGTTTTACTTACTTACAACAGTCATCTTGGTATAGATAAAATAATGAAATGGACAACCGTAATAGTTATTTTCTTTACTTTGTTAGAAATAGCTTATTTATTCTTTGATGTTGACCTGGGATACAAAACAATAGCTTATCTTAAAGAGGAAGTTGGTCGTAGTTTCTCAGATGTCAAGGGGGGAATTGAGAGCGTTGGTAAAGAATCTTCACATTTTTCAAATATACTACTACCAGTAATATTTTATTGGCTATCCAGATACTTATTCAAGAAAAGTTTTTTGGACCTATTGCTGTTTGGTATATTGCTCCTCTTCTTAATGCTTACCAATTCACAGGGTGGTGCTTTTGCATTCCTGGTGGGTCTTGTCGGATTATTAGCTTTATTTCTAAAAGTGAAGAAAAAAGATATCAAGATACAAGTTGCAAAAGTCATTCTCATTTTTTCATTTGGTTTCCCAGTTTTGTTAATCCATTTTTTCAGGCAGATAGACACTATCGTAAAATTCGCAACAGGTCGAGCAGATATGACTAAGAGAGTATCTGATTTGACACGATCTAACTATATACTTTCGGGACTTGATATTTATAAAGATAATATATTATTCGGTACAGGTTTTGGTATGTCACGTGCTCATTACCCAAATTATTTTAAGAAATATCCGTATTCATTTATTAATGGAAATATGGGAGAAGCTGGAAGTTTATCTGACTTGGATTTTGGTAATATTGTCATACGTTTTTTAGCAGAAACAGGAACAGTAGGAACTTTATTGTTAGTTTTGTTTTTGGCTTCAATTTATATAAAAATTTTTAAGATAAGTCATAAAAGTTATATAAATACTTTTCTCTTTTTATCCCTCACATCCCTATATGCTTCATTCATAGGCTTTGGAGCGATATCTTTTTTTCATTGGTGGTTTATTTTTGCTGTATCCCTAAAAGCTATTTATCAAGAACCTGAAGTGATTCGAGGCGGCTATGTTACTAACGAAGTTGTATCCTGGTCTTAAAAAGAGAGTAAAAAATTTGCTCAAAGACAGACCTGTTTTGTTTTCAGTTCTTCGGACCATATTTCATAATATCAAATATTGGTCAATGAGGTTAAGGCTCTGTTTTACCGCCCAGTTGAGCTATTACTCGCCTCGACAATTGTTAACTCCCATAGAGCTATCTCCTGAAAGAATAGAGTATACCGACATTAAAATTGATACAAATGAGCGGGGCATTAATTCTAATAATATGTACCTTATAGGAAGAGTGATTGGGGGTGATTGGGATATAAACACACTTAAAATTGAGCAATTAGACATATACAAAGCTTTAAAGGATTATTTTGTCGATGGCATTGATCTAAAGGAAAGCAATTTATATGCGGCAGATATCACTTCAAAAGAAAAGATAAAAGGAGAGGCAAGAATTTGGTATAATATATACGCATATGACTATCAGGCTAGGGTCGATCGGCTTAATAAATTGTACATTTCAATCAAAAAAAGCGGATACAAGAGTCAGGAAGAACTTCAATCTGACATTCCACTTGATGAGGTTCGAGTAAAGATTGGCAGGCGGGGCAAAATACTCTTTGAAAATAGCATTCACAGGTTAATAATTGCAAAATTATTAAAAGTAGATACAATTCCTGCAATTGTAACAGTTAGACATTCGCAATGGCAGAGATTTAAGAACGAGCTATTCCAATTATCAAGGGGCCCCTTCTCAATTGGGGGTGAAAAGTTATATCAAAAATTAGTGCACCCAGATTTGCAGGATATCCCTTACTGTCATGATTGCGATGACAGATACGGATTGATATACAAAGAGATATGCACTCATCAAAAATGGGATGCATTTACCAAGGGAAGCGTTTTGGATATTGGTGCTTATTTAGGTTTCTTCTGCCATAAATTAGAAGAAGCTGGATTCAATTGCTATGCAATTGAATCCAATCCGACTTTAGCCTTATATATGAAAAAACTAAAAGAAATTGAAAACAAAAAGTTTACTATTTATAAGTTCGACTTTTTAGGCAATATGAATAATGAATTTCTAAAAAGAGAATATACATATGTGTTAGTGTTAAATATTTTTCATCATTTTATAAAAAACAAAGCTTCTTTTGATAAGATGAGGAAGGTATTAAAGAAGTTAAAATGTAAGGGAATGTTTTTTGAAGCGCATAATCCTAACGAAAAACAAATGGAAAACGCATATAGAAATTTTGATGGCGATACGTTCGTTAAATTTATTGTGGAGAATTCTGTCTTAGACAAGTACAAGTTAATTGGCGAAATAGCTGATAAAAGAAATCTATACTACATATACAAACGATAATGGAGTATATATTGAATGCTAAAACATAGTAACGGTTCTCGGACAGGATATAGTGATTCTCATCGAAACAAAGAAAGGAGGAAACATATAGTCATTTTTTCGATTGATCCTTGGGATGGATTCATGTATCAACGGCATCATTTTGCTCTTCGATTTGCTAACGATGGGAACAAAGTTTCCTATATTGAAAAAGCTCCTTTAAGAACCATAAGTATTAAGTTTTTCAAAGATGTGTTGCGGTATATAAGATACGGACCTAACAAACACTCAAAACTAAAAAATCCTAAGCCTAATAATATTAATATACATTCATCTAATCTGCTCCCAGGGGGCTTGTTATTTGATATATATAATAAAATTAGAATAAAATATCTAGCAAAAAAGATATCATCACAACATGATATTGACATATTTATTACTTACAACCCTAGACAATACGTTTTAGACTTTATCGATATTGCCAAGCCCAAAGTTACTGCTTATGTTGGCGTTAATTTCTTCCTTGGGATGAATAGAGACCAAAGACCTATTGCCAAAGAGGAACAAAGGTTTATAAGGAGAGTAGACTTAGTATTTGCTGTTTCTAAATATCTGGAAGAATATTACAAGAGAAGTGGAGTTAAAAACGTGGTAAGATGCCCCCATGGAGTTGATTATAATATATTTCATCAGGCTTGTAGGTTTAGTGAAGGAACAAGCCTAAAAAATATTTATTATTTTGGAAATTTCTGGTACTACATGGACACAGATTTCTATAACTACTTATCTAAACGGGGATACAATATTTTCATAGTCGGGAATGTTGCACCAGGGATTCATTTAGATCTTAATATAAAAGTCATTCCTCCTGTTACCAATACAGCGTTGCCAAGGCTTTTATATGAAGCCGACGCTCTTTTGCTAGCATATAAAGTTGACAGAAGGTCTCTACATGTCCAACCTGCGAAACTGTTTGAGTGTTTTGCAACCGGAAAACCAGTAATCGCTACCAATATATATGAATTTAGTGATTACAAACAAGCTATATATCTTGCTAAGACACCTAAGGAAGCCGAAAACTATCTGCGGACAATAAATGAAAATAATTTCAAGAAAATTCAAATGAAACAACTTCAAATTGCTGCTGAAGCGGATTGGACTAATAGGTTTAAGTCCCTTGAGACTTACCTAAATAGAATTTTGCAAAATAAATAACATTAGGGCAGAACGTGAAAAAAACTACCCCGCATTTTTCTGTTCTCATGTCTACTTATGGAAAGGAGGAGTCCGAGCATCTTGACGCAGCAATTAAAAGTATTGTGACTCAATCATCACTTCCGAATGAGATCGTATTGGTCAAAGATGGTCTGCTAACAGAACGTTTGGAAGATGTAATCGCGAAATGGGTACAAATATTTCCAGGTCTTTTTAAGGTTGTGCCGTTACCGGAAAACCGTGGGTTGGGAGTTGCGCTTCAGGAAGGGTTAAAGGTCTGTTCTTACAATATAGTAGCTCGCATGGACGCTGATGATATTAGTTGTCCTGAAAGATTTGAAAAGCAATTGAAATTTCTACAGGAAAACCCCGACGTGGCTCTTGTCAGTTCATGGATGGCCTGTTTTGAAAATAATCCGGACGAGATTGCTTTTATCAAAAAGATGCCACAAAGGCACGAAGAGATTAGCAGGATTGCAAGGTTTCGCAATCCGGTATTTCATGCTCCCGCCATGTTTCGCCGCTCGGAGGTAGAGGCCGTTGGTGGTTATGCTGAACGGCGACATAATGAGGACTATCATTTGTGGGTTCGAATGCTATTAAATGGTTCAAAGATAACCTGTATTCCGCAGCCGCTGTATAAGGCCAGATGCAACAGCACCCTTTTCAAGCGTCGGACCAGTTTCCAGTATACGATTTCAATGGTAAAGTTGCAAAAAGAATTTCTAAACATGGGATTTATATCCTACCCACAATTCATTCTGAATATCATTGTTAGAATAATGGCATATATGCTGCCTATTACAATGACACGATTTGTACGGACAAGACTATTAAGATTGTAGCTTTGTTATTATGATACGAATATTGCTATTTTTAGCTAATGTGGTCCTGATAAACCTTGGCTTCCTTCTTGCCTTTTTGATCAGATATGACCTGCCATTTCCTGAGAATAATTTTCTTCCTTACAAGAAGAGCTTTGTATTTCTAACGTTAATATATATATCAGCATTAGCTTTTTTCAGAGTTTATAAGAGCAGGTTCAAGACTTCGTGGGAGTTGTTCAAAAGAGTCTTTTTGGGTCTATTTCTGGGAACGCTGCTTAGCGTTGCTTTTGTTTATGTCTTTAGAACTGAATGGGGAGCGTTTCCGACAAGTGTATTTGCCATTTCATTTCTTGTTAATCTGCTCTTGATTTTTAAGTTCAATCAGTTTGTTCTGAAAGCGAAGAAAAAGATAAAAAAGCAGGTGATAATACTCGGCGAAGGCAAAGTAGATGATATTGTTGGCAAAAAGGCAAATGTGGAAAGGAAACGAATTGACCAGATTCGTGAGCTGCTGGAATATTCGAATGTTGACGAAGTAGTAATAAGTGAGAAAATCACTAATGCAAAAGACCTGAATCTGCTGCTCTATCTGGAGCAAAAGTTAAAGGCTGAAATCCTGTTCAGCCCTTCAGTTTACGTGGAGCTTCTGCCTGAAAGAATAAACGGAAACTCTTCAGTTGAGTTGCTGAATACTTTCGTTGGCAGGCAATCAGATTTCGATGAATTCTTAATGAGAATGCTTGATATAGCAGCCAGCATAGGTATGTT
>Ga0209991_10000362_pt1 | contig 20400 bp, 21 predicted proteins | sample ChitaG_FD_183167 | JGI IMG/M metagenome (GOLD analysis project Ga0209991, IMG submission 183167) | Deep subsurface microbial communities from South Pacific Ocean to uncover new lineages of life (NeLLi) - Chile_00310 metaG (SPAdes)... | ecosystem: Environmental > Aquatic > Marine > Oceanic >... | reverse complement strand
GAAAGAATTATGTTTTCTGATCCAGCTATCTTAATTAGTTGAATATATGAATTAATGGGTATATTATCCATTTTAAGATTAACATAACAAATTTCAAGAAAAACTCCCTTAAGTTTTGATAATTCTACTTGTTTTTCAATAGACATGTCAGTAGCCTTAAAGAAGGGATGGGTTACAATTATTCTTCTAACTCCAATATTTAATGCTTCTTTCACCAATAGTTCAACTTCTTTAGAAGAAAGATGGCCTGTTGCAAGTATTAAATCTTCTTTAGCAATAAGCTCAAGAACTTTTAATGTTTCCTTATTCAATAAGTTTGCATCTCTTTTATCTAAAACAGTAAGTCCAGTTCCTTCTGGATAAGTACACTGGTATTTCATTGCGCATCCCCACTCAGAAATAATATCCTTCCTATTATTATAAATAAGATGAGCTTCTGCATGAATTGTTGGCATCCAAACAATAAATCTACCTCTTTCCCGATTACTTTTTTGAGGATTAATTTTAAAACCGGAAAGTGCTGCCCTTACCGCCTCAGGATTAATTCCACCGACACTTTTATTGAGTGTTATAGAACCAATAATTGGAATCTTATAATTTGTACTTATCATGGCAGCCCAAGCAGTTGTTGGTTGAAAATGATTTTTAGCAGCAAATCCGAAGAACTTACGCTGAGCTTCCTCAGCAAGACTTTTGATAGTATAACGTCTTCTCAGAAATTCCGGACCAATATGAACGTGTAGATCCAGAATAGGCTTATCTATCCTAATTTTATCTATATTCATTACTTAACTTAATACCTCATAAAAATAATTTTATTACATTCATCATTTAAAAAATTGTAAAAAAATTCAATGCGGGAGAAACTTAATCTCCCGCATTGGTAGGTCTATTTAAAATAATTCGTATTCCCCGTTGCGTATTTGAATTACTTTCATTTCTCTTGGGGCATCCCCTGTATCATCAAAAGATATTATGCCAGTAACGCCATTGAAATTTAAAGTTGAGGCGATAGCGTCTCTTATCTTTGATTTATCATCAACTCCAGCTTTCTCTAATGCCGCTGCAACAATCATTATTGCATCGTACGACTGAGCAGCATTGGGATCTGGATTCCTACCATATTTTTCCTTAAACTTTTTAGTAAAGTTAGCTATATGAGGTTCTTGAGAACTCGGATGGTAAGTCTGGCACATAATCGTTCCATTTGTAGCTTCTCCTCCTAATTCTACATATTTTCTATTTGTGAGACCTCCTCCGCCCATAAGTTGAACTTTCAAACCCATTTGAGCTACCTGTTTTGCAATGAGAGCTGCAGGTTCATAAAGCGACCATATTATTAGGGTATCAGGATTTTTTTCTTTAATTTTTAAAAGTTGACTTGAAAAATCTTTATCTTCTACATTAAAAGATTCAACAGCAACAGGCGGATAACCCAGTTTGGTACTGATATCAACAAGTACTTTAGTCGCATCTATTCCATAATCACTTAGAGGATGTATAACAGCAAGTCTCTTTTTGCCTAATTTTTCCAGGGCTATTCTTATAATATTTTCTGCCTGAATGGCATCAGTAGCTGCCGTCCTAAAAATCCATTTGTTCCCTTTTTGAGTTATTGCAGGTGAAGTCGAAATAGGTGTAATTTGCGGAATGCCCGCTTCCTGGGTAACCCGCATATTAGCCAAGGTACAGGAAGAATGAACCGCCCCAATCACTACTATAGCTTTCTCCTTATAAACTAACCTTATATTTCCATTTATTGATTTCGTAGGATTCCCTTCATCATCAACAACAACCATTTTCAGATTAATACCTGGTAATTTACCACTTTTATTTATCTCATCAATCCCTAGTGCAACAGCATCTCGCATATTATGACCTGCTTGAGGTGCAGAACGGGTCATTGGGCCAACCACTCCAATAATAATCTCTTTTTGACCCATACCAAATCCTGATAGAATTATTAATCCTAAACCTACAATTAATACAATAGCTAAGCACATTAATTTCCCTTTCATTTTCTTAAACCTCCTTATATTTTATTTAATCGTTTCAGTTTTCACCAAGATAGATTTTCCTCACCTCCTTATTTGCTAAAAGTTCTTTACCAGAGCCCTGAAGAACAATCCCCCCTTTTTCCATAACGTATCCTTTAGTAGCTATTTGAAGAGATAATCTTGCATTTTGTTCAACCAGAAGTATAGTCGTACCTGACGAATTGATTTCCTTAATAATTTCGAAGATCTCTTTAACCAAAAAGGGGGCCAAACCGAGTGATGGCTCATCCAAAAGAAGAAGGTCTGGATCAGCCATTAATCCCCTTCCAATGGCAAGCATTTGTTGTTCTCCCCCTGAGAGCTCGCCACCAAATTTTTTTTTCATTTTTTTAAGAACGGGAAAAAGACTATAAATCATTTCTTTATCTTTTTCTACCTTTTTATCATATTTCCTCAAATAAGCCCCCATTAGAAGGTTTTCTTCAACTGTTAAAAATGGAAATATTCTCCTTCCCTCAGGAACTTGACAGATTCCCAGACTAATAATCCTATCTGAGGAAAGTTTTTCAATTCGACGCCCACGAAATACTACTTCTCCTGAAACTTTTGGAGCTATCCCACAAATAGCATTTAATGTTGTGCTTTTTCCAGCACCATTATTTCCAATTAAGGTCACAATATCACCTTGATTAACCTTAAAATCAATACCTGATAAAGCTTGAATATGACCATATGAACATTTAAGATTCCGAACTATTAGCATCTTCTCACCATTCTTAATTACTCTCCAAGATAAGCCTTTATAACAACTGGGTCTCTTCTAACTTCTTCAGGAGTGCCTGAGGAAATAATTGTCCCTTCATTCATCACCCAAACTTCTGAAGAAATATTCATAACCACCCTCATATCATGTTCAACTAAAAGTATGGTAATGTTAATATTAGTAAGGCTTTTAATCAATTCCATAATATCATTACTTTCCTGGATATTCATACCCGCGGTTGGCTCATCTAATAAAATTATGGTAGCACCTACACCTAAAGCCCTCGCAAATTCTACTCTCCTCTGAAGACCATAGGGAAGATTAACGGCAGGTTCATCTGCATATTCTTCGAGTCTTACTCTTTTCATTATCTCTTCGGTTCTCCGGGCTAAAATCATTTTTTCTTGTTTAATTAATGGTGTGCCTATGATAGCATCCAAAAGAGATGCCTTATAGCGGGTATATTGTGAAAGATTGATATGCTCTCTTACCGTCAAACTTGGAAAAAGACGAATATTTTGAAAGGTCCAAGCAATTCCCATAGCAGCTATTCGATGAGGGGGAAATTTATTAATCTTTTCCTCTTTGTAAAAAATATTGCCCTCTTGTGGATGAATTTCACCACAAATTAATTTAAATGCTGTTGTTTTGCCAGCTCCGTTTGGGCCTATAAGGCTAGTAATCCTATCTTTCTTGACATTCATACTTAAATTTGAAACAGCCTTAACTCCATTATAACTAAAACTAACTTCTGATAAAGTAAGTATATTAGATTGCATTAATAAAATTACACTCCTAATATAATAATATCTATAATTATACTTTATTCATTTTCTATCCTAAATAAAACTCTGAAAATCATTTGCAAAACTAATAGTTATTAATATAACAATGTATATTATATTTTTTTATCTTATTTAAATTATTCAATTTCCTATGATTATTTTCTAACTCTTTCTTATTTTTATTAATCCTCGTTTTTATCTTATTAATACATTAACTTCTATAACTTCTATGATAAATTACTTATTATTTCTCATATCTACTATAATTTAAAAATTGTGTTAAATTAAATAAAAATAGGAGGCTGAGCAAAACTCATACCCCCTTTTAACTAATGACTCTGGGTCTTTAATTAATATACTAAAATAATTTTTGTTCATTTATTAAAATCTAACTATAAACTTAATATATAAATAAAATTCTATATAGTGTTAATTTCTAAACCTATTGCCTCATGTTCAAACCCCTTAATAGGAGCTCCTACCGTTCCATAAATGCCTACAGATACCCATTCTCCTAAATCACTATGTGTAGTATCTAAAGGACCTCTTAAGACAACAAATTTTACCCCTATAGTTCTTAGAAAATTTCCAATTCCAATTTCTCCTCTACACAGACCTTTTAATGCATTTAATGCAGTATGATAGACTGCATGTTCTTCTCTATAACAACCTGCAGGGAAAATTCCTTCCCTTTTCGCTGCTGTTTCTATTGCAGCTATAATCTCACTACTTTCCATCGTTCCTGATTTGCCTATGCATATTTTATAGCCTAAACTGCTAGCTTTTTTCAATAATTCTTTTTCTTCTTCTCCAGAAGATATCAATAATAATATTGTTAAACGACCAATTTTAGCCACAATTAAAAAATACTCCGTTTTAAACTTGTAAGCTTTTACTACTTATGGTTTTTTAAAAGTTATTTCTTAAACTATTTTTTATTTAATAGTTCATTTAATAATATTTTTTATATTATAACATATTATGCAACTATTTGTAATAGTCTGTTTGAGTCCAATTATTCTTTATTTTAGCAAGTATTAAACCTGTACTTTTATTATACTTACAATATATACATAATTAATTATCAATCGAAGTTTTTCAGTCTTTTGTTCATAATCTTTTTAAAAGATTATGAGATAATTATGTTTATCAAAACAAAATTTCTTTAAATTGAATAAAAAAATAATTTCGCTTTTTCACTTATTTATAATATGATATAAATTTATAAAATCCTTCTTTATTTTAGAAAAATTTCAAAAGCTACTTTTTCATTTACACTCCACTCTATATGAATTCCCAGATCTTTTGCTTGAGGCAACAAGGTCTGAATTACCTCTGTTGAGGGAGTGCCTGGATATCCACAGACTACCTCTACCCCTGACTCGATTATTCCTTCAGCAACAGCTTCATTGCCAGTTAATAATTTCTTCACTTACTTCGATACCTCCTTCTTGTTAAAAATAAAAATAGGGAATGAAATTTATTCACCCCCTTTTGGCTAATAACTTTAAGGTCTTTATAAACACTTTAAAAATTTCATAGGTTAGAAAAATACCATTTCTTTTTAATCTTTTTAAAACTCATTAGCCTTATAACTTCTCTCAACCTCTCTATTTTTTGACTTTATGTGTTAAGCTAAATCTTTACTCTGTCCTCTAAACCTATTATTTGTTATTATTTTATCATCTACCATTAAGCTATACAACTTTTATCAATTTGATCAATTATTCCATTTATCATCACTTGAAATTCTACAATGCTTAAATTAAATAAATTATCCTTACTTTTTCGTATTAATTTCCTTAATTCTTTCTTCTCTTTCTCTCTAATATTTGCTATATCTATAATATCTTCGATACACTGTAAAGTTCTTAATATACCGTATTCATGAGGCTCCTCAGGTAAACAGTAAGCGTAGTTTAACCATTTTATCATTAATAGCTTTAATGTTTTATTGTCCATAACCCTTTTCTCAAAACTATATCAAATAAGCTTTAATTTCTTTTCTTTCTGGAGGCAAAGGAGTTTTTTCTATTTTACCCAAAGCTAATAAAATTCTTAATTGATGATTTGATTTAAATAACAATTTATTCAACATAAATTGATTAAAAGATTTAACAATACAGCTTCCGTATCCTTTCAAATATAAACCTAAACAAATATTTTGTAGAGCTAAACCTATATCACAATTAATAATCTCTTCGTGAAAATTATTTTTATATTCTTCTTTTTCATAGGAATATAGAGCTAAAATTGCAGGAGTTGTTTTTGGTAGACCTGGAGAGTAAAGCTTTATTTTTTCTATTAAATCACCATCAATTATAACTGAAAATCGTAATCTTTGTAAATTACCCCCTGTAGGAGCCCATATACCTAATTCAATACACTCTAAAATATCTGAAGGACGCACCTTGTTTTTTTTAAAATCTCTAACAGTTCTGCGTATAAGTGCTATTTCCCGAAATTGAGCAAAGTTCATTTCATTCATCTCGCTATCTCTCTTTTCTTATTTCCTGTTAATAGACCCTGAAATTTATATGGAGTGCTTTTTTCAAATATTGCTTTTTTTCAATGCCTTCCCTTCTGTATCAGTAACTGGGAAAAAAAGATTTGATTTTATCTTTACCGGGCGCCATATAAAGACCTGTCTTTGAATGGGTTAATTTCAAACTAACCATTAATTCCGCCACTTTAAAAGCTGTAGCCATAGATTCGATAACTGGTACTTCAAGTTCTTCTTTGATTATTCTTGCCACCTCCGCCATGCCGGTACATCCCAAAACAATAACCTCCGCTCCTTTTGACTCAATTAAATCTCTTGCAGCATCAACAAGGTACCGTGCAGTCTTTTTTAAGTCTTTTCCAAGTTCCAATACAGGTATATCTATACCAATGGCTCCTGCCAATCTTTGTTCTATGCCCATATTTCTTGCTTGAAGTTCTATCCATGGCCCAGAATTTCTAAAAGTTGAAATTACACCAAAATTGTGCCCAAGCATGAGAGCAATCATCATTGAAGCCTCCGCCGGTCCTACCACAGGAATATCGGTAAGTTCCCTTGCCGCATTTATTGCAGGATCCGCAAAACAGTTTATTACAATTGCATCACATCTCGCTTTATATTCATCTACAGTTTTTAATATTCCTGGCAAGGCAAAAGCCTCATCATAAAAAGTTTCAATGGAAGATGGCCCCACTTTTATATTAACAACTTCGATTTCAACATCAGGGCTTTTTATTTCCTCCAGGTAATTCTTCGTCATATCGTTGAAGAAATCAGTAGTAATCGGGTCTACAACTAATATTTTTTTCATTTAATCCACCCTCTTGAAACATCTTTCTATAGGAACATATTCAATATCATATCCGAAATGCCTTGGGCCAAAAACTTTTAGTCCTTCTTCGGTCCTCCATTCCTTAGGTGCTGGAAGTCCTATAATTGAAACCTTCATACCTATTTCGTAATTCGGATTAGTAAGCGGCTCTTTTTTATCATCGCATATCATACATATCAGATCTGGCACAGTAACATCTATTTTTCTATCCCTCCAGGCAATTATATTTTCGTTTTTGAACCATATCTTATATTCAGAGCCAAAATAATCGCCTTCTCCTTCAATAGATGTATTACCTACGGTAAACCCGTCTTTATCTTCCCATTGAAAATCTTTTACTCTTCCCCTAAAAAGTATATAACCGCTGCCAGCCTTGGCAATTTCCAAAGCCAGATCATTATTCTTTTTCTTTGCCTTCCTGTAAGCTCTTCCTATTTTTAAAGCATAGGAAATAGCACCCGGTATAACCGCTTTTTTCAAGTCTTTTCCACTGGCCAGATGATCCACGACTGCGACATTATTCTTACTCACCACGGCCATCGACCTCACTAGTATTTCTGCTCGAAAGTCATCTACAACATCCTTCACAATTACCACATCGCCAAATTCGTTAGCAATTACCATAGGATTTATGGGCAATTTGTTTATGAAAAAGGTAGAATGCTGAAGCTCGGGTACAGACCTGCCCGCCGGGTCGGCATCAACTATATAATTACCCGATAAGGCAGCTACGTAAAATGCCAATGCTGTACTCCCCCCCCCAAGCTCCGATGATATTATACCATAAAACTTTTTACCTATATATTCTTCCATCACCTTATAAGCCCTGAATCCTGGTTCTTCCTTTATCCTGGGTAAATTAGCATACTTTTTTTCCCCTTCCTTTGTTAATGGAGATATAGAACCACACATATACGGACATACTATAAGTGCATCATCGGGTAATTCTTCTAAATTTATCAGATTAAATTCTTTTCCGGCATCAAGAGCCTTATCAATCAAGGAAAGTCCTTTTTTTAAATCTCCCCCTCCGCCAGTACCAAGAATGGTACATCCGTATAAGATATCATACAAATCTTGTCTTGTTAATTTCTTCATATTATCCAATCCTCCACATTTTATATTAATAACCTATGATCTTTCCAAAGTCAGGTGTCATGTATAATCCAGTTTTACTATGTTTAATTCCTAAATCAATCATGATCTCAAGCATTTTCAGTGCTGTTGCTGCAGGTTCTACAACTGGTATACTTACTCTTTTTACTACCCCACTATACAACGAGAGCATACCAGTGCAACCAAGAACCGCTACTTCAGTATTATTTTGCTTAATAGTTTTGTTAATTGCTTCGATAATAGCTTTTTCAGTTTTATTAAAATTATCTTCCAGTTCGCTTACAGGCATATCTATATATTCCACCGATGAAAGTCTTTTCGAAAGCCCCAAGGATGCTGCCTTCATTTCAAACATGGGTATTACATTTTTTTTCACAGAAATAATAGAAAAATTAAACCCCAGCATTGATGCCAAGATAATCGCACTTTCACCCGGACCTACAACAGGAATATCGCAAACTTCTCTTGCAGGCTTTAGCCCGGGATCCGCAAAACAATTTATCATAATCCCATCATATTGGTTTTTGATTTCTCTTACTATCTTTAAAATTCCAGGTATCGCAAAAGCTCCATCATAAAAGGACTCAATCGTTTCGGGGCCCTTTTTAATATTAACTACTTCTACAACCATACCTTCTCTCGCTATCTTTTTTAAGTAATCACCATCCGTTTTGTTCCATCTGCTATCAGCTACAGGGTTTATCACTAAAATTTTTTTCAAATCTATTTACTCCTTCCTAAATTTCCCGCCTTACATTATATCCGAGGATAACATCAAATCACTTTCTTAACTTTTCCACAAGCTTCTTTAACTCAGAATCTATTACAATTCCATTATCCATAATTTGCTCATTATCTATCCATATTGAGGAATTTAAACATATTCCATCACAGTGTGATTTTGCATTTATACCATCAGATGGAGCATCTATTTCACTAAGATAACCTAGTCCCCACTCAGTACATCCCCAAACTCTCTCATCCTCTAAAATATTTCCAGTAAGTTTTGCTCCTGGGTTAAATCCATAACAGACATGAGCAAGTCTAAACATATTCGGATCATTAAAGTTTTCCAGCCATGCTTTAAATTTTATTGCCTGTTCTCCGCCATTAATATCAACAACCTTGCCTTTCTCTATTTTCATAACAATAGGCTGTTTTATTAATAGACCACATGGAGGAACCAAAGAACCATCGAAAACCAGCGTACCGTTTATGCTCTCAAATCTGGGAATCCAGTTTATCTGACCTGCAAGCATATGCATACCCGGATGGGAAGCATCACCATCATCGCAGGTGGTCTTGTGTCTCGGTTCATTATCAAACTCCAAATCGGTATCCGAAGGAGTACTTATTCTCATATGCTTTGCCTTTTCAGTCATTTCAGTAACTTTATGCAAGAACTCAGATAGGATTTTTTTATCCACCCTGCCGATAACTCTTATCATCATATCTACATCCATTCCCACAAGACAAAGATATCTTAATTTTTTATTCTTCTCCATAGCTATTTCAAAAGGTGTAGAATAAAGCAGCCACTGATTATTAAATTCAACCCAGGCATCAGCATTACACAATGCGGCAGCTAAAGAATCTATCGGTAACATTGGATCTGCTGCTTTCGCAACACCATAGGGAGCAGGAAGCCAAATGACCATTGGTTTTGCACCCAAAGAAAAAGCACTTCTCGCTGCTGCATTAACTACCCGCTCATCAGATTCGGTATCAGCTGTAATGATTATTGTCTCTCCTGCTTTTAGTTGAAACATTTCTTTCATTAAGACGTCTGCAGATTTTCCCAATTCATATTCATACAGTTTTGCCATTCTATAAACCTCCGAAACTTATTTTAATTTTTCTTCAATAGGAATATATGGTACATCAAAACCAAAAAAACAAGGATTCAATATGGACAATCCTCTTTTAGTCCTCCAGACAGAAGGAGCTTTAAATCCTAATACAGATACCTGCATGTCTTTTTTACAAAAAGGATTAGTAATGGGATATCCACTATCAGTCTCTACTACACAAATAAGATCCGGCACAGTAACTAAAATTTTTTCATCTCGCCAACAGATAACATTTTCATTTTTAAACCATATCTTAAAATTCTTTCCAATAAAATCCTCTTTCCCTTCTATTTCGATAGTTCCTAAAGTAAATCCACCTTTATTTTTCCATTCTGTATCCTTTTTTACAGTTCCATTAAACAGCAAATAACCTTTTGCTGCTTTCATGATATCTTTTACTGGATCTCTCCCATCTTTTAAAGCCTCTCTTTGGGCTTTCCCAGCTGATTGAGCATAGGATAAAGCACCGGGAATAACTGAGTTCCTTAAATCTTTTCCTCGTAAAGGATGATCCACCATCCCCACCATACCTCCACTAACTATCGACAAAGACCTCACCAGGTCCTCCGCTCTAAAATCATCTACTACTTTCTCAAAAATTACTATATCTCCAAGATCATCTGCCACCACTAAAGGTGTAATTGATTTTTCATATACATAAAAAGTAGAAAATTGAAGATCCGGCACTGCCCTTCCGGCCGCGTCCGCATCTACGATAAATTTATTTAATCGAGCGGCAGTAGACATAGCAACTGCTGTATTCATCCCACCATATTCTATAGAAACCATACCGCTAAATTCTTCTTGAAAATGTCTTTCAAGAGCCTGAACAGCAACTACAGCTGGAGATTTTTTTATCTTAGTATATTTACTATAATTACCTTTATCTCCTTCTTCTCCAATTGAACCACAAAAATAAGGACTGGCAAACAAAGCTTCATCTTCTATTTCTTCTAAGGAAATCAGCTTATACTCCAAATTATTTTCAAAATCTTCTTTAATCATTTTTAAACCTTTATTCAGGTCTCCTCCTCCGCCTGTACCAAGTATGGTGCAACCCACTAAGATATCTTTTACTTCATTAAAAGTTAATTTTTTCATAATAAACTCTCTCCTTTTTTACTTTTTTCCAACAAAAAACAGACCGCTTCATGTTCTTTGCTTAACTTAACTACCGGCGGTTCTTTTTTATGACAAATCTCCAAAGCAACAGGGCAACGTGTATGAAAACGACAACCTGAAGGGATATTAATAGCACTGGGAACGTCCCCTTCTAAGGCAATAATAGAATTTATATCTTTGGTACCTGCATTAGGAATAGCTTTAAATAAAGCATTAGTATAAGGATGAGTCGGGTTTTTAAAGACTTCTTCAGCAGGTCCATATTCCACCACTTTCCCCAGATACATAATGGAAATTTTGTCTGCCATTGATTTTACCACGCTTAAATCATGAGAAATTAATATATAAGTTAAATTAAATTCTTCTTTCAATTTTTTTAAGAGTTCTAATATTTGGGTTTGCGAAAAAATATCTATGGAAGAAGTAGGTTCATCCAATATGACAAAGTTGGGCTCTAAAGCTAAGGTCCGAGCAATAGCAATACGCTGTCTCTCCCCTCCACTAAATTCATGAGGATATTTATACAAAGCTGTTTTAGGAATCCCTACCATTTCTAATAATTTTTCTACTTTAGATAATAGTTCCCCTAAGCTCAAATTTAAATGTACGTATAAAGGTTCTCCTACAATATCTTTTATCAACCATCGCGGATTTAAAGACCAAAAAGGGTCTTGAAATACTATTTGTATCTTTTTTCTCAATTGCGACATCTCTTTTTTATTTAAACAAAAAACATTTTTCCCTTCTAAAATAACTTCTCCTGAAGTCGGCTCTTCTAATCTTAAAATAGTATTCACTAAAGTACTCTTTCCACATCCCGATTCACCCACTACCCCTAGAGTCTCTCCCTTTTTTATATTTAAAGTGACTCCATCTACTGCCTTAATCCAATCCCTAACCCGGGAAGGAAATCCAGAATATACCGGAAAATATTTTTTTAAATTTTTAATGGCTAATGCTGGTTGATTCATTATCTACCTCTCTATCAATAACTCTATGACAATTTACCAGATGAGTATTACTTACTTTGGTCAGAGTAGGGGAATTTTTTTTACATATTTCTATTCTTTTTTCACATTTATAAAAAAAGGGGCAAACAGAACTATCTACTTTTATTCCTTCTTTAAGGTTAACTTCTATTAAGTTTTTAATTTTTCTTTCGGTAGGAGGTACAATGCCCAATAATCTTCGAGTGTAAGGATGAATTGGTTCCACTCTTAACTCTTGAGAAGTTCCCACTTCTATAATCTTCCCCCTATAAAGAACCGCTACTCTATCTGAAACAATAAAGATTAAATTCACATTATTGGCAATGAATAAAACAGAAATCCCTAATTCTTTCCTTAATTCATCAATAAGTTTTAAAATGCCGGCTTGAATAGTAACGTCTACATTACGGGTAGGTTCATCAGCAATTAATAATTCTGCACCACATGAAAGGGCAATAGCAATTATTATTCTTTGTCTTTGTCCCCCACTAAGTTCATGAGGATATTTATGCAGAGTATTTTTGGCATCAGGTAATTTTACTAATTTAATCATCCTTAAAGCATCTTTTTCTGCATCCTCTTTATTAGAATGTCTATTGTGTCTAACGACATTCATTATTTGTTGTCCTACTGTAAAAACAGGATTTAAAGTAGACATAGGATCCTGAAAGATCATAGAAATTTCTTTCCCTCTTATCTTTTGTATTTCCTTTTCTTTTAATAGTAAAAGATCTTGTCCTTTAAATATAATCTTACCACTTTCTATAAAGGCCGGGGGTGAGGGTAAGATTCTTAAAATACTCGCGGCTAATACACTTTTACCTGCCCCACTTTCTCCTACTATCCCTAAAGTTTCGCCTTTATACAAATTAAGTTTATTTATATTTAAAACATTTTTTACCCCCTCAGAGGTTTTAAAGCTTACTTTTAAATCTTTAATCTCAAAATAATTACTCATAATATCCTCTTCTTAATATTTTTTAGTCTTGGGATCTAAGACTTCTCTTAAGCCATCCCCTAAAAGGTTGAAAGATAGGACAGTTATAAATATAGCCATACCGGGGAAAGTGCTATACCACCAGGCTTTTAAAAAATAAGTACGACTAGTATTGATTATCAAACCCCATTCCGGAGTAGGGGCTTGAGCACCCAATCCTAAAAAACTTAAGGCTGCTAAAGTTAAAATAATACCGCCTAAATCCATAGAAGCCTGTACTATTATGGGGGAGATACAATTGGGTAAAATATGTTTTAACATTATTTGCCAAGAAGGAGTGCCAATAGCATGAGCCGCTCTCACAAATTCTCTTTCTTTAATAGAAACTACCTGTCCTCTTATTAAACGAGTATACCAAGGCCACCAAGCAATAATAAGGGCTAAAATTGCATTTTGTAAACTCGGTCCCAAAAAAGCAGCTATAGCCATAGCTAAAAGTAAAGGTGGAAAACTTAAAAACATATCTACTATACGCATAATAAACTCATCTATAAATCCGCCATAAAATCCAGCCATAAGACCTAAAGGAACCCCAATAAGTAATCCTGTTCCTACCGCTATTAGGGACCCTAATAAGGATATTCTTGTACCATACAATACTCGACTAAAGAGGTCTCTTCCCATTTCATCGGTACCAAGGAAGTACACCCGAGATGGTGCTAATAATTTATCTTGGGGATTAACATCGCCATAAATATGAGAGGGAAAGGGAGCAATAATAGGAGCGATGATAGCGATGATAGCTAAAAATAAAATAATTATTAAAGCAACAAAAGTTAATTTATTCTGTTTTAGTAAATACAAATATTCTTTTAATGTCTCTAATTTTTGTTTTATTAATATATTAAAATAAATGGATTTCTTCGACATCTCGCACCTCTTTTAGAGTTTTACCCGCGGATCAAATGAAATAATTATATCAGCTATTAAATTTAATAATACATAAGCACAGGCAGCTAATATGGTAACTCCCATAATAGCAGGATAATCCAGGCATACCACTGCATCAGCTACATATTTACCTATACCTGGCCAACTAAAAATACTTTCTACTAAAAAGGTATTCATGAAAGCATAACCCATTGACAAGGTTACGACAGTTACGGTAGGTCCTAAAGAATTCTTTAGGGCATAGGAATATAATACCAAACGTTCTGGTAATCCATAAGAGCGAGCTGCCTTAATATAATCCTCACTCAATATCTCTAACAACGCAGAACGAGTCATTCGAGCCACTAATCCTATGGTATAAGCTCCTACACAGATAGCTGGTAGAATTAGGTGTTTTAAAAAATCTTTAAAGATAGCAAAATTACCTGTAATCAAACTATCCAGAGACATAAATCCGGTAACATGGGGAATATCTTGAAATAGTTTAATTCTCATACTTAATTGCCCGCCCGAAGGAAGCACTTCTAAGAGCATAAAGAATATTAATTGCAGGACCAAAGCTAACCAGAAAGTAGGAATAGAAATAGCTCCTATGGAAAAAAATCTACTAAAATGATCTATCCAACTATTCTTAGCCTTAGCTGAAATCACTCCTAAAGGCAGACCAATAAGTAGAGCAGTAATACAAGAGATAAGCACTAATTCCAGAGTAGCGGGAAATCGATTTTTCAATTCTTTAATAACTGGCTGATGAGTCATCAGAGAATATCCCAAATTCCCTTTTAGTAAGTCTCTAATATAGCGTCCAAGCTGTACATAGATAGGTTTATCTAAACCTAATTCTTTTCGAGCAGCCTCTACCTGTTCGGATGTAGCCCTGCCTCCTACCCATTGTGCGGCAGGATCAGAAGGAACTACTCGCACTAATATAAAAGTAATTAAGATTACGCCAAAAAGAGTTAAAATGCCTAACAATAATCTTCTAGCCAGGAAAGATAACATAAATTAATGTATCCTTTTCTAAGTTTATTCTAATGTTTGGAGATAAGGCAGAGGGAGGGGATTATACCCCTCCCTCTGCCTTATTTTTTAAATTTTATTTCTCTCTATAGGTATCATAGAAAAATACCACATTAGGATAGGCCGGATTATCTTTGAATCCTTTGAAAGTTTTATTTAAGAAAGATACATTCTTCTTATCATAAATATAGATTACCGGTGCATCTTCCATTAATATTTCTTGAGCTTTAATATAAGTCTTAGTCGCCTTATCTCTATCTATTCCACTTTCCTCAAAAGCCTTATCCACTAAAGAATCAAATTCTTTATTTTTGTAATAGCATAAATTGAAGAAAGGTTCTTCTTGGCTATAAAAATTACTATATAACCAACAATAGGGGTCACAAACATCTGGCCACCAATACATTATAAAAATATCCTGTCTTCTCTCCAAATTATCATCTCTGGCTAAGGCCCATTGAGACTCCCAAGGCATTCCTCTTATTTCTAAATCTATATTTAGCCCAGCTAATTTAGCTTTGAATAATTCCACTGTTTTCCTCTCCGCTTCATCGCCAGACAGATAAGTAAGTAATAATTTGAAGCCTCCCTCGGGATAACCCGCTTTTTCCAATAACTCTTTGGCTTTATTCAAATCATATTTATATTGGAATAATTCTTCACTATGTCCCCATACACCATAAGGAATTGGACCTCTGCCTTGTCGGCCATAACCTTCCAGACAATAAGAAACTACATCTTGATAAGGGAAGGCATAAGATAAAGCTTGCCTTAGCATTTTATTATTTAGAGGTTCTTTTTCCGTGTTAAAAAATAACATTAAGTTTTGAAAAGAGGGCCCAATTAAAATATTGATATTTTTATTATCTTGCAAAGAACTAACATCCTCATAAGGAAGTTCTATAGTAAAATCAACATCTCCCTTTTCGATGAGAAGACGGCGAGTTACAGCTTCTGAAACATCTTTAATAACTGCTTTTTTAAAATGATTTCCTTCCCAACCTCCCCAATAATCTTCAAACCAAGTTAAAATTACCTCTCCTCTTTCTTGTTGATACCTTTCTAATTTATAGGGACCAGAGCCTGCTTCATGACCTTCAGTTAACCAACCATCAGGATGAGATTTTACTGCAGTAGGAGACATAATAAAAGCCGCATAACCGGAGGAACAAATTAAGTCTAAAGGAGCTGGATATTTTAATTTAAATTCTACTGTATAATCATCTACAACATTTATCCTATCTATTGGTGCCCATATAAAAGAAGCTCCCATGTTCATCGTTATTGTCCTATCAATAGAAAATTTTACAGCATCCGCATTTAACTCTGTTCCATCGTGAAATTTTACGCCTTCTCTCAAATAAAAAGTCCAGGTTAAGCCATCACTACTGGTAGTGTAATCTGTAGCTAAAACTCTTATGAGTTTCTTTTCTAAGGGATCATATCTTAAAAGGGTTTCGTAGATATTATTTAAACTAACTATTCCGTTAGAAAATTCTACGCTAGGATCCCAGTCCGTAATCGGGGTGGAATTATAAGCATAGAAAGCAAAATCATCATCTTGGGCATTACCTATTATTGTCCCTAAAAGACCAAACAACAAAAAAGTAATTACTATTAAAAAATAATATTTTTTCATCTTACTTCTCCTTTTTTTATTAGCATTATTATATTTTCTTCAATTTTCCTTTAGAAATTTATTTAACACCTCCTTTCTTTTTAAATCTTTATTTTTTAAAGCTACAAATTCCAATCTTTCTGAGATAGTTCATAAATAGCATGGGCATAAATTTTGGCATTCAAGATTAAATCTTCAATTTTAATATATTCATTTGGTTGGTGTTCTGCCACCGGTGCCCCAGGAAATCGAGGTCCATAGGCAACTATATGAGGCATAGATTTGGCGTAGGTTCCACCTCCCATTGCCAGTGGTTTTCCTTGCTGGCCAGTTTGTTCTTCAAAAACTTGAATCAAAGTTTTTATTAGTAGATGGTCGGGGCGAAAATACAAAGACGGTTCATCCATCACATTTTCTATCCTTATATTAGCAGTCTGAGCTTTGGCCTTAATCTTTGCCAATATATCGCTTCCTTTAAAATTATGAGGATATCAAGGATTAATACGTACCATGGCTTGATCTTCGTTAATATCTGCCATTCCTAAATTAATCGTGAGCTCTCCACCATCATCTTTGCAATTAATCCCCAAAGAATATCCATTATTCTCCATGCCTATGTTCTCAACTAGCCAATGTATATACTCTACCACATCATTAGAGCCTAAATCAATAGTGTCCAAAAAGCAGACTAACTGCATTATAGCATTTTTCCCTTTTTCTGGTTCCATAGCATGAGCAGAAATCCCCTTAGATTTTAAAATTAAATACTCATCATTCTGCTCCATTCTTATTTGGTATCCTCTGTCTCTGATAAACTGCTCAAATTTTTTAATTATCTTCTTTTTTAAGAAATTATCTCTTATTTGAATTTTTGCTTCACAGTAAGCTGGTACCATATTAGCTGCTATTCCACCTTTGATGTATTTAATAGTAATAGGAGAATGTTTTTTTCTAAATACCTTAATAGCATCAAAAAATATTATACCTTTTTCACTATTCACTACCGGATAGTCTCCATCCGGAGTAAATCCTACTATCGGAATTTCTCCCCCTTGTTCTAAATAATATTTCATATCGCAAGAACCACTTTCTTCATTAGTGCCAAAAAATATTCTCACTCTTTTGGAAAGCTTTAAACCAGCTTCCTTAATTGCTTTTAATGCATATAAGGCCGCTAAAATAGGCCCTTTATCATCCATAGTTCCTCTGCCATAAATTTTGCCCTGATGAATTTCGGCTGCATATGGAGGAAAATCCCATCCTGTACCTTCTGGTACCACATCAAGATGCCCCAAAATAGCTATCATTTTTTTTCCTGTACCAATATTCTACGTAGCCTACATAGTTATTAATATTTTTTGTCTTAAAACCTAAATTTTGTCCTATTCTAAGTACTTCGGTAAGAGCTTTAGCTGGCCCTTCTCCAAAAGGGCAAGAAAGTTGCTTTTCTCCTTTTACACTCTTTATTTGCACTAATTTTTGCACCGATTTAATTAAATCATCTGCATAGAATCAATTAAACTGTTAAGAATGTCCATATTTTTTGTCCCTTATTAAGATTATTAATTTAAATAAACTATCGTTTATCCCAGTTTGCTAGAAAATGGCATTTGCCCCCACCTTAATAGATAAGGAATTTCTATTAAATGATATCTTAAATCTACTAAAGAATTCAAGACTTCTTTTAGAGCCTGAACAAATCTTTGATTCTCATAAGCAGTTCCTATAGTAACTCGAATGAAATTTGGACAACCCCAGGTTTTGCCCGGTCGAATAATTACCCCTTTTTTTAATAACTTTTCAAAAATAACATTGGCATTTGTTTTTAAATCAATAAAAATAAAATTAGCCTCTGTGGGAAGATAAAAAAGGTCTAATTTCTTTAGCTCCTTATATAAATATTTTTTCCCTTCTTGGTTTGATTTTAAAACTTTTTTATAATGTTTTTTATCATCTAAAGAAGCTACGGCTGCAACCTGAGCTAATCGATTTGCAGGGAATGGACTTGCTACCTGCCTTAAATATCTTATTAATTCCGGTCTTGCTATACCATAACCTACTCGAACTCCTGCTATTCCTGCTATTTTAGAAAAAGTACGAAGAATGATTATATTCTTTCCTTCTAAAACATAAGAGAGACTATCGGGGTAATTTTTATCTTCCACATAATCATAATAAGCTTCATCAAAGACTACAATTACATCTTGCGGAACTTTTCCTATAAAATTTGCTACTTCTTCTCTGTTTACTATCGTCCCAGTAGGATTATTAGGATTGCATAGTAAAACAATCTTAGTTTTTTCGTTTATTCTTTGCGCAATTTTCTCTAAATCAAAACAGAAATCTTTAAGTTTAACTGAAATTAATTTCCCTCCCATAATTTTAGTTATAGTTTCATAAGCGGGAAAAGTAATCTCCCCGGTAATTACTTCATCACCTTCATTAATAAAAGCCATCCCCAAAAGACCAATAATATTATCCGCCCCATTTCCGACAATTATCATCTCTTTATTAAGATTTAATTTATAAGCTATTTTTTCTCTTAGTAATCTACTTGATCCTTCGGGGTAAAGATTAATATTCTTTGCTTTTTTTATTCTAGCCTCCACCGCTAAAGATGATGGGCCAACTAAGGTTTCATTAGAAGCCAATTTTATAACTTTTTTTAACCCTAATTCTCGTTTAACCTCTTCAATTGGTTTACCGGGAATATGGTGTTTTAAATATAATATTCCTTTTCGTATTAAGCTTTTTTCTTTTTTCATTCTTTGTACCTTTTTATTTATCCAAAATAGAAAATAAAAAAGAGGAAGTGATATAAAATATCGCCCCCTCTTAACTAATGACTTTAGGTTTTTATTTATTTTTTTTTAATATAACACCATTTTTATATATTTGTCAAATTTAATTAATAGTTGTTTACGATATAAATAAAAATATTAAATAGTATTAATATCTAAACCTATTGCCTCATGTTCGAACCCCTTAATAGGGGCTCCCACCATTCCATAAATGCCTACAGATACCCATTCTCCTAAATCACTACATGTAGTATCTAAAGGACCTCTTAAGACAACAAATTTTACCTCTATAGTTCTTAGAAAATTTCCAATGCCAATTTCTCCTCTACACAGACCTTTTAATGCATTTAATGCAGTATGATAGACTGCATGTTCTCCTCTGTAACAACCTGCGTTAAAAATTCCTTCTCTTTTTGCTGCTGTTTCTATTGCAGCGATAACTTTTCTGCTATCCATTGTTCCGACTTTTCCTATACATATTTTATAACCTAAACCGTTAACTTTCTTCAATAATTCTTTTTCTTCTTCTTCAGAAGATATTAATAATAATATCGTTAATTTTCCAATTTTAGCCAAAATTATAGTTCCTTTTTTTAATCAAATTACATATTTTATACTTTATTCTTTTTAAATAAAATCACCATCTAAAAGTTATTTAATTTCTAAATATCAAAATTCGTCAAATAAAAAAATAAAAATAAATTTTATTTTTAACTTATTTATATTATACTACTACATAAATTTTAAAAATCCTTCTTTTTTTTAAAAACTTTTTTTAAAAAATATTGAAATTTTTTTATGATATATTTATATCTTGTTTTGATAAGGTTTATCCCAACCCAGGAGTTTCTAACTTTTTTTCTAACGTATTAAGTACTTTAGTAACTATAGAAACCATTAATAAATATATTGCTCCTACTACTAGAAAAACTAAGGTATATTCAAAATAACGAGAAGCAATTATTTTCCCCGCCCCGGTTAATTCTACACAGGTAACCATAAAAGCAAGTGAAGAATATTTTATTAAATAAATAATTTCATTGGAACAGCCTGGAATAGCCCTTCTTAAGGCCTGAGGGAGAATAATATATAAAATAGCTTTAGACCTGGTCATAC
>Ga0209991_10000361_pt1 | contig 20412 bp, 19 predicted proteins | sample ChitaG_FD_183167 | JGI IMG/M metagenome (GOLD analysis project Ga0209991, IMG submission 183167) | Deep subsurface microbial communities from South Pacific Ocean to uncover new lineages of life (NeLLi) - Chile_00310 metaG (SPAdes)... | ecosystem: Environmental > Aquatic > Marine > Oceanic >... | reverse complement strand
ATTTCGGCTGGCACGTTATAAAGTGTGACGGGCATGACTTTATCCAGCTTATGGATGCTTATGATGAGGCAGCCAGGACAAAAGGAAAACCCACCGTCATCATAGCAGATACCTTTAAGGGGAAGGGAATCTCGTTTATTGAGGATAAGTGGGAATGGCACTACGGACAGTTTACCCCGGAGCAGTACAAAACGGCAATTGATGAGCTAACGGCTACCTTAAAAAGATTAGAACAAAAATCGGCATAGAGGGAGGACAATCAATGGCAGAAATATCCAGTTTTACTATGGCAGACCTGGCGGACGTTACCACTCCGAGAGATGTTTTTGGCAAGGTTCTAATCGAGCTCGCAAGAGAAGATGCAAGAATTGTAGCTTTGTCTACTGACCTTATGCTCTCCACCAAGTTGAAGGATTTTGCCAAGGAATTTCCTGGAAGGTTCATAGAGACTGGACTGACAGAGCAAGCTACAGTTAGTATGTGTGCAGGAATGGCTAGCTGTGGACTCATACCTTTCTTTGCTACCTTTGCCGCTTTTGCTACGATGAGACCATGTGAGCAGGTAAGAACCGATATTGCCTATCCAAAACTCAATGTGAAGATAGTTGGAACTCATGCGGGGCTGAGCATGGGACCGGGAGGAACTACTCACCATGCTACAGAGGACATAGCCATTATGCGCTCCATGGCAAATATGACGGTTCTGGTACCTTCGGACATGATTCAAACGGTCAAGGTTGTGAAAAGCGCAGCAGAGTTTGAGGGTCCTTGCTACATTCGGTTGATTAGAGGAGCCGAGTCGCCGATCGACATTTACCAGAGCGTGGAAGAGTGCCCATTTGAAATAGGAAAAGCAGCAGTGATCAAAGAGGGAAATGATGTGACCATTATTGCCGCAGGAGCTCCCGTGGTGCAAGAGTCTTTTGTTGCGGCAAACGAGTTAGAAAAAGAAGGGATACATGTCAGGGTAATTGATATGGCTTCAGTGAAACCTATTGATAAAGAAGCAATTGTGAAGGCAGCAGAGGAGACGGGAGGGATAATCACCGTGGAGGATCACAACATTATGGGAGGAGTAGGCAGCGCAGTAGCGGAGGTGGTGGTACAAGAGAGGCCTGTGCCTATGAAACTGGTGGGTGTTCCCGATGTTTACTCAACGCTCGGGCCTCCGGACGAACTATGGGCAAGATACGGATTGAACTCGAGCTCTCTTATTGGAACAGTAAAGGATTTCCTGAAGAAGATAAAATGATGGATTAAGAGATTGTCTTTGGGAGGATTGAAAGATGAAGAAGATCTACCGGGTTAACATGAGCGGCCTGAAGGTTAAGGAAGAGCCGCTCATAAACTTACCAGGCTGGGTATTGCAGCCATCGTGGTAGAAGGAAAGTCTTCCGGCGATACAGCGTATGTCCTCAAGGTTTCGTCTGAGGGAGTTGAATTGGTGCCCGCGGCCGACCTCAAAAGCCTTGGGAACTACGTCACCAAAGGTCCAGAGTATGAGACTATCTGGGCCAACGGAGCCAACTGCGGAATAAACGATCTTGATGCTATAGCCACTATGGATCGTTTGTATGATGACTACGGGCTTGATACTATTGAGATGGGGGTTACTATTGCTGTTGCTATGGAAGCTGGAGTTAAGAAATTTGGAGACGCTCAAGGGGCAATTGAGCTTATTAAAGAAGCAGGAAAAGGGACGCCCCTGGGAAGAATTCTGGGAAATGGAGCAGCCGTAACTGGGCAGGCAAAGGCATCAAGAGAGATGCAGATTAGCACAGCTCTTGTCGATAGTCTGGGTCTTTGTCTTTTTGTCACCTTTGCCACCGACGATAAGCCAGAGGCATGGGAGGCTGTTCGGAACATGGTAAATGCTCTGTATGGATGGAATCTTACCGAGGAAGATTTTCAGAAACTTGGGAAAAGTATCCTCTCCACCGAAGTTGACTTCAATAGGCGAGCAGGATTCTGTGACACCGATGATCGCCTACCATACTTCTTTAAGACAGAGAAACTCCCTCCCCACAATTCTGTTTTTGATGTAAGTGACAAAGACTTAGACGGGGTTCTTAAGTTTTGATTTCTCATGCGCGAGGTTAACAGATGCAAGTTGAAGTTAGACTATTTGCCGGGCTACAAAAATATCTTCCCGAAAATAGCAGCAAGAACTCCTGCCGGATGGAGACTAACCAGGGCGACAGTGTAAAAGATGTTCTCGAAAAGCTCAATGTACCTTCCGAAAAACTCAGAGGGCTGATGATTCTGGCGAACGGAACTCACGCTAACCTCGATCATGTGCTGAATGAAGGTGATGTGCTCAGTGTTTTCCCCGTTGTCGCCGGCGGATAGACTGGTTAGTTAGGTATGGCGCTCAAGCAGGAGATAATCTTCGTGTTGGTGGGAAAAAGGAGTAAGTATGAAGCAAGCAAGATTTTTTCGGATACCTTCGGGAGTAATTGTAGGGTGCAACGCCTCCAGTTTTGCAGGTAGGGAGGCCAAGAAATTAGGTGGCACAAAGGCTCTTATTGTTACAGATCGGAACTTGACCGAGATGGGATTTCTCTCTGGGATTGAGTCATCACTCGATTCTGAGAAAATTGATCATGAGGTCTTTGACGAAGTTACTGCAGAGCCCACCGTGGATTATGTAGAGAAGGGTTTAGATCTCTACCGCAGATCAAAATGTGACTTCATCATTGCTCTGGGCGGGGGAAGTCCAATTGATACGGCCAAGGCTGTTTGCATTATGGCTTCAAATCCCGGGGTCATTCAGGATTATAAGGGATTGGACAAGGTTTCCAGCCCGGGAGCTCCCCTTATCGCCATACCAACCACAGCGGGAACGGGAAGCGAAACCACTATATTCACCATCATTACCGATACCCGAACCAATGTGAAAATGCTCATTGGAAGCCCCTTTATTTTGCCCAGCGTGGCTCTTGTCGATCCATTGCTCACAGCCTCATCACCTCCCTCGGTAACAGCGGCTACAGGCGTAGATGCTCTAACTCACGCCATTGAGGCCTATGTTTCAGTTAAGGCACAGCCTATGTCTGACGTATTTGCTCTTTCTGCCATTAAGTTTTTGTCAGAGAATCTGAGACAGGCGTGGGCGAACGGGGATAATCTGGAGGCTCGAAGTCTTACTATGCTGGGAGCTTTTCAAGCCGGGGTTGCCTTCAGTAATTCCTCGGTGGCTCTTGTCCATGGTATGTCCCGTCCAATAGGAGCTTATTTTCACGCACCCCATGGTCTTTCCAATGCTGTTTTGCTAGTACCAGTTGTAGAATTTAGCATTTCAGGCAACCCCAAAAGATATGCTGATATAGCAAGAGCAATGGGAGAAAAGGTGGAAGGACTCGGTGTCATGGAAGGTGCGTCTAAGGCGTCAAAAGCTGTACGCGAGCTTGTCCGGGACATAAAAATCCCTGCTCTCGCTACCCTGGGTGTAACTAGAGAAAAGCTGAAGACTGTTGTTGGTAAGATGGCGGATGACGCTATTGCCAGCGGTAGCCCGGGAAACAATCCTCGGAAGGCAACAAAAGAAGAAATTGTAGAACTCTACTGGAAGACTTTCAACCAAGATTTGTGAGTCTAGATTTCAGGGATTGGTCAAGCTTCCTCACCCAAGCGAGAGGTTAATCAATAGTTGGGCTTTGAGTAAGAGCTGTTGATAGTGTCGGGAGAGTCTTAGTATTCACAAGCAGACACGGTCCAAAGCTGATATGTGGCGACAGAGGGGAAGAGCCCGAGATATTCTCGAAGGAGGAGGTTATCAAATGAGCGGTGATGGGTATAAGATGCTTTTCAGCACAGCGAAGATTGGTTCGTTGGAGCTGAAAAATAGAATTGTTATGCCTCCCATGGTTACCAATTATGCTACTGAAGATGGAGCGGTGACGGAGCAATATAAGGATTATCTTAGAGAAAGAGCCAAAGGAGGGGTAGGTCTAATCATTGTTGAGGCAACTTATGTTCATCCCCGGGGAAAAGGGTTTGTCAATAACCTGGGTGTAGATCGGGATGAGCTCGTGCCCGGCTTAAGGGAGCTCACAGAGGTAGCACATGATGCAGAGGTAAAGATAGCCATACAGTTATATCACGCAGGAAGACAGACTTCCTCTAAGACTTCTGGATACCATCCTATTGCTCCTTCACCTATCCCCACTCCGGGCGAGGAAGAGATACCCAGGGAGGCTACCATTGAGGAAATTCAGGAGGTAGTTGAGGCATTTGGCGAAGGGGCTCGACGGGCAAAAGAGGCAGGGTTTGATGCCGTGGAGGTTCATGGTACTCACGGCTACATCATCAACGAATTTCTTTCCCCTTACAGCAACAAAAGAGAGGATGAGTACGGCAAAGATTTTGAGGGAAGGCTGAGGTTGGCCCTGGAAGTTTTGCAAAGAATAAAAGAAAAAGCGGGGAATGAGTTTCCTGTCATCTACAGAATTAATGGAGATGAGTGTGTAGAGGGAGGTATCACTCTGGAGGTTACCAAAAGAATAGCCAAAAGGCTTGAAGAGGCAGGAGCAGACGCTTTTCATGTAACGGCAGGCGTGGGCGAATCCAGCTATAACTCGGTTCAGCCAATGGCTATGCCCAGAGGATGCAAGGCTCATCTGGCTCAAGGCGTAAAGCAAGTTGTAAATGTTCCCATAATCAGTGCAGGAAGAATTAACCATCCAGAAGTAGCTGAGGAGATCCTGGAGCAGAACAAAGCTGACTTCGTAGCTATGGGAAGGGCTCTTCTCTGTGACCAGGAGATGCCCAACAAGGCCCTGGAAGGAGAGATTGATGATATAAGAGTCTGTATTGCCTGCAACCAGAAATGCATAAACAAATTATTGGGTGCCGAACAGGAGCCTATCGGGTGCGCACTGAATGTGAGAACAGGCAGAGAAGCAGAATTTCCCATGACCAAGGTGGACAAGAAAAAAAAGGTATTGATAGTAGGAGCCGGACCTGCTGGACTGGAAGCAGCCAGAGTAGCTGCACTGAGGGGTCACAGAGTGGATCTATTTGAAAAAGAAGAGAGAATAGGGGGGCAAATTAATCTTATATCCAGTGTTCCTGGCAGAGAAGAATTCAAGGAAGCTATCTCTTATTATCAGTCTCAGATTCCCAAGCTCGGTATCAATTTGGTTTTGAATCATTCGGTAAGTGCTGAAGAAATTGAAGGTATGAGCCCCGATGTCGTTATCTTTGCCACCGGAGCTACTCCTCTACTTCCGGATCTCCCGGGAATTGATTCCCCTCGGGTAGTTAGTGCCTGGGATGTTATCAGGGGAGAGTGCGCTCTGGGTGAGAGGGTGGTTGTGCTGGGAGGAGGCTCTGTAGGAGCGTGCACGGTAGATTCTTTGAGAAAACTGGGGAAAAAGGTCACTATTGTTGAGATGCTGGAGGATATAGCCTTGGACATGGAGCCTTTGACCAGGAAGCTGTTTATCAAGGAGCTCACTTCTGACGGTAAGGTTAAGATATGGACGGGAACGAGGATCAGTGAGATAAGTGAGGAAGGTATCCTGGTTGAAAGAGGATGGGAAAAGATACTTCTAAGAGACATAGACAATGTAGTGCTAGCACTTGGTGCCACATCCAACAAGGATTTGATTGATAAGCTGGCTGGAAAACTGAGAAACTACCATATTGTGGGTGATGCTAAGAAACCACGTAAAGTAACAGAGGCGGTTGAGGAAGGTTTTGAGGCAGCCTATAGGATCTAGATAAATATAGTTTATTCTCTACCTGAGGTCCTTGCGGTTCCAATCCTGAAGACGAAAAAATGGAGCCAGGGCGGTACTAGGCGAGCTTCGGAAAAACTCTAGAAGGAGGATAGAAATGGCCATCTTGGAAGAGCCGATAAAGGAGGTAATGGTACTAAAGAACTATGTTGGCGGAGAATGGGTCCAGTCAAAAGGTGAGCTGCAGGATATTGTCAACCCGGCGACAGCCAGGGTGATAGCAAAGGTTCCCTATTCAACCAGAGAAGAAGTAGATGAGGCCGTTCAGGCAGCGAAACAGGCTTATCCGGAGTGGGCGAGGACTACTCCTCTTGGCCGGGTACGGCACCTTTTCCGCTTCAAAGAGCTTTTGGAGGAAAACTTCGAGGAGATCAGCAGGATTCAGACAATGGAGCACGGAAAGACAATTGATGAGTCACGAGGGGAAACAAGAAGAGGGATTGAGAATGTAGAGGTTGCTACGGGCATACCAACCCTTATGATGGGATACAACCTGGAAGATATTGCAAGCGGGATTGATGAGTATCTTATCCGTCAACCCCTGGGAGTTTTCTCGTGCATTGCTCCTTTCAACTTCCCCTTCATGATTCCCCTCTGGTTTGTGCCTTATGCTCTTGCTACGGGGAATTGTATGATTGTGAAACCTTCAAGTCGATGCCCCATTACCCAGGCACGGGTTATCGAGCTGGTAGATGAAGCCGGATTTCCTCCCGGTATCTGGAACGTAGTGCATGGGTCAGGATCAATGATCTCATCAGCTCTCATGGAACATCCTGACATCGAAGGGATAACCTTCGTTGGCTCTACCGCCGTAGCGAAGGAGATTTACAGAGAGTGTGGCCAGTTTGGCAAGCGGGTCATTGCCCAGGGGGGAGCAAAGAACTTTATGGTAATCATGCCAGATGCAGATCTCAAGAATACAATCCCTGCCTTGATGACATCTTTTTATGGCAATACGGGTCAGCGGTGCCTATCAGGAGCAAATGCTGTTGTCGTGGGTGAGGAGGATGCTTTCTACAAACAGTTCAAAGAAGCCTTTGTAGGTGCAGCGTCCAGGATAAAAGCAGGCTATGGTCTTGATGAGTCAGTTCAAATGGGGCCTATGCAGTCAAAGAAGGCGAAAGAGAGGGTATTGGGATATATAGAAAAAGGAATAAAAGAGGGAGCAAAAATCATACTTGATGGAAGGAAAGCAAAAATTGCAGGGAATTATCCTGAAACTTGTTTTCTTGCCGCAACCGTTTTTGAGGATGTTACACTGGATATGACCATTGCTAAGGACGAGATTTTTGGACCTGTAGGCAACATTATGAGGGCAAAAGATCTTGATGAGGCAATCGAGATGATTCATACTAACCCCTATGGAAATGAAGCATCCATTTTCACCTCCAGTGGAAAATCCGCCAGAGAGTTTCAGCACAGGGTTAACTGTGGTAACATAGGTATCAACGTTGGTATAGCTGCTCCCATGGCTTTTTTCCCTTTTAGCGGAATGAAAGACTCCTTCTTCGGTATTCTGCACGGACAAGGGCAAGAAGCCATTCGCTTCTTTACGGAAAGTAAAGTCGTGATTCAAAGGTGGTGGTAAAATGCAACTGACAACTGCTTCCCAAATAATTAGTTTTGCGAAGGAGCTGGAGGATAAAGCGGCGAAGCTTTACCAGGAGTTAGCCGCAAGGTATCCCGAAGCAAAGGAGGTTTTCTTATCCTTCGCCAAGGAAAATAAGAAAAACGAAATTGTAGTACAAAGAACCTACAATGAGGTTGTGACTGATGCTATTGAGACAGGTTTTTCCTTCGAAGGACTGGAGGCAGATCCGTATATGATTGATGTTGACCTAGCCCAGAATGTGCCATTATCTAGTGCGGTAAGAAAAGCTGAAGAAATAGAGGAGAGGATTCAAAACTTCTATACCACCGCAGCGGAGATGTCGAAAGGACTCCTTGCGGATATTCCACGTACCTTTGAGCGCATAGCAAAAAAGAGGACCGAGCGCAAGGGGAAACTAACGTCGCTTTAGGGTATTGATGCCGGGGCAAGACATTAGCCGTTCCGCAGCCGGCGTAATTCATGCTGAGAGAATATGTGAGGAGGTATGAGATGAGGTTGAAAGATAAGGTGGCTATTATCACAGGGGCAGGCGCTGGGATGGGGAGGGTGACCGCTGTTCTTTTTTCCGAGGAAGGAGCGAGAACGGTTGTAGTGGACATAGATGAAAAAGCAGGACAGGAGACGGTCGACATGATTAGAGCAAAAGGGCAAGAAGCACTTTTCATATCGACAGACATAGCCGATGTTTCCCAGGTGAGCTCCATGGTGAGGAAAGTGACGGAGGAATATGGAAGGCTAGATATTCTGGTCAATAATGCTGGAGTGTACGCCCGAGGGGATGTAGTCAGTATCGATGAGAAGCTGTGGGATAGGATTATGAATGTGAACCTGCGGGGAGCCTTCCTCTGCTGCAAGTATTCTATTCCCGAAATGATTCGAAACGGGGGCGGGACAATAGTTAACGTTGCCTCGGAGTGCGGGATCGGAGCCTGGAAGAACCAGGTAGTCTATAATGTCTCTAAGGCTGGACTGATTTTCCTGACCAAAAGCATAGCAGTGGATTTTGCTTCCAAGAACGTAAGGGCGAATTGTGTTTGCCCGGGCACAACAGAGACTCCCCTGGCGGCAGCTTATTTCGCGAAGCAACCTGATCCAGAAAAAGCTCGGCGGGACTTCGAAGAAATCCGTCCGGCAAATAGATTGGGAAGGCCGGAGGAAACTGCCTACGGGATCTTGTACCTCGCCTCTGATGAGTCACCCTATGCCACGGGAGCTGTACTGTCTATCGATGGGGGATACACTGCGCAATAAATGACAAGGAGAAAAAAATTGCAGAACGAAACAGTCTGGTCCTTTTGCATTCCTCAAGTGATAAAGTTTGGTGAAGGAGCAGTTGAGGAGGTTGGGTATGAAGTAAAGAGACTGGGAGGCAGTAAGGCTCTCTTGGTCACAGATGCCGGAATTGTAGAAGCAGGGATCTCAGAGAAGGTGGAAAGGCTGCTGAAAGACTCTCAGGTGGAAGTCAAGGTGTGGGATAAGGTGGAGCCAGAACCCTCCATCGAAGTTTATAGAAAGTGTTATGACTATGCTAAGGACAAAGGGTTTGAGGTGATAGTTGGTTTGGGCGGTGGAAGTGCGATGGATGTGGGTAAAGCAGTGGGTATGTTTTTGGAATACAGAGGAGATCCTCTTGATTATGTCGCTCCCCCAACAGGAAAGGGAAAAAAATATGCTGGTCCGGGGATCCCCAAGATTGCCGTTCCCACTACCTCCGGAACCGGATCAGAGGTATCTCCCACAGTTGTCATCTCCTTGCCAGAAAAGAAGCTAAAGGTAGGGATTTCGGATAATCACCAGAGACCGCAGGTAGCCATTGTAGACCCTTTACTTACTGTTGATATGCCTCCTGGAGTGACAGCAGCCTCGGGAATGGATGCTTTGTGCCATGCTATTGAATGCTACACTACAAGAGGATATGCTCGAAAATCAAGGCCGTCCAGTCCGGCAGAAAGGCCCGTATATAATGGGGCAACCCCTCTTACTGATATTTGCGTCATAGAAGCCATTGAGCTTGTTGGCAAATATTTGCGCAGGGCAGTGAACAATGGCTATGATATAGAAGCAAGGAAGGGAATGAGTCTGGCTTCACTTTTGGCGGGGATTGCTTTTACCAATGCTGGTCTAACTGCAGTTCACGCTATGGCTTATCCTGTAGGAGGAAGGTTTCACACTGCTCATGGTGTGACCAATGCTCTGCTCCTGCCTTATGTGATGCAGTTTAATGCCGCTGGTGATGCTCCCAGGTTTGCTCACATTGCAGAACTTCTGGGTGAGGACGTTGAGGGGCTTTCTCTCAAAGAGGCGGCCAAAAAAGCTGCTTTGGCGGCAAGGGAACTGGCTCTGGACATAGGAATACCGAAAAGCCTCAAGGAATTTGGATGCAGGGAAGAAGACGCCCCTCATCTTGCTGAGGAAACACTCAAAATCCAGCGTATTCTAGTGGGAAATCCCCGTCGAGTAACTCTCGAAGATTTGGAGAAGATGTTCGACAAAGCCATCCAGGGTGAGCTGTAAAAAGAATAGGTTACGGATTTTCCCAATCGCCACTTTTTTCTAATCACTACTTTTTTTTCGAGGACTCGAGCTTTCTCTCAAATTCCTCTATCTCAGATGTTTCCCGAAGTACACCCACTTCTAAAGAAAAATCCTGGGTCTCACCAGGTTTAAGCATTTGAAGAGTTCTCCGTTCCTTCTCTTTCGCTCTTCCCTCTACCTGGCAGTTGGCCGGTTCCATCCCCACTACATATTCTCCCTCACCCATCATCTTCCACTGGAGGAAATTGGGCAGCTGGCTGAGTTTGTAACGGAGATATACTCCAAACCCTTCCCCTTCTATATTCTCATTCACAAGGGCACATCTTACCAAGCCGTCCTCATCTGCCCGCATCCTGTGGTAGTAAACCTTCTCTTTGAAATTAGGTATGGGGGCCGTAAATCTGGCGTAGTCTTCTTTCCCCTTTGCCGATTCTTCAGTCACCGGGGTTACTTCTGTGGTGGGGGAGATTAATCGTGACCCTTCAGCCACTACAGGGAAACCTATATTGAAATGGTATATGATCATAAGAGGAGTTTCTCGGTAGCCCTGGTTTTCCACCTTATCTTCGATCCATAAACGAGACTCTCCCATTTTTGTCCATATTTTTCTTTTTAGAACCATGTTCTCTCCAAACACTGCACTCTCGCGGATCCTACCTTCTACGGACAGAATATAATCCCCGCCCCTCCAGTCTCTATCTATTCTCATATCTTCCGCAGGAATGTGAGATATCCTGCCGTGCAAACCTAGTTTTTCACCTTCATCCTCAGAAGGGAACCCTGCGTAGGTTAGCCCGCAGGTGACTAAAAGACCTCCGGAGAAACTTCTGAGCCAGCCTAGACCTTCTGGTTCAAAGAAGTGAGGATGTACATCTCCCGTAGAGGATCGCCAGCAAAGGGACTTGCCTTTATAAAAGGCCTGAGATATATCCATGCCTCTCTCAGGCATTACGGTGAATTCAAATCCACTTCCAGTCCAAAAGTCAACGCATCTTGCTCCCCTGGCTTTACCTTCGGTGAGTTGATAAGGTTTTACACCCGCTACCTGAGAGAAATCCCCGACCAATCTAGACAACTCGCCGCGAGAATAGTCCTTCCCTAGCATTCTCACCATTTTCCCCTCCCTGTGTTGAAAACTACTCTCAAGATACCATAAATTTTCGATCTACCAAATTTATGGTCCTTTCCTTCGCTCTTCCCATAAAGGGCTCACCGTAGTCAAAAAAAGATGAGGTGGGCACCAGATTCTCATGATCAAAAAATCCTGTTCCCTCTACTTTGCGCATCTTGATAGCTTCCTCCAAGGGGGCGGAACCTGTGAGGAGTTCATCTTTCTCTCTTTTTATCACCGCAACCATACCTACTTCCTGCTTTTCCAGCATATCCACACACCTTATTCCCAATTTGTAACCAAGCTCCATATCCACCCACACAGGAGAGCCATTTCTTAGCTGATAGGTTAAGACCATAGGTGCAGTACCTAAAGGTTTGCCAAACATCTCCTTGGTTTTGCTCTTAATTGCACTCGACAGGTAACTTGCCAGAAGATATGGGTCTAGCTTTACATGTCCGTACTCATCCAGCTCCCTTTCCTGTTCTTTTGCATGAGATTCTAGTCCCTCTATTTGAGCTCCCTCAGCTACAACCATCACCACAAAGCCTTTGCCTAAGGATTTTTTCCTTTGGCCAAATAAGGTTCCTATTTTGTGACAGATCTTATCCAGTTTGCAGGGCCTCTCTGCAGGTATTACAAAATCAGCCCTGCCGTAAGCCCCCGCACCTAGTGCTACCCAGTCGGTATGACGACCGAAAACTACTACAATTGCAACTCTTCCAGGGCTTGAAGCCGCATCAAAGAACTTTGCAACTTCCTCAGAGGCGACCTTAATGGCGGTGGGATAACCAATGGTAAAGTAGGTTCCTGAAAGGTCATTATCCATGGTCTTTGGCCACCCAACAGAAGGGAGTTTGAACTCTGAATACATGTTCCAGAGAGCACCTAAGGTATCCTCCCCTCCCATAGCTATGAGAGCATCAACTTTTCGTTTCTTCATTGACTCTTGTACCTTATCTAGGGTGGGTTTCACTCGACTCGTGCCCAGGATAGAACCTCCCTTGCTGATGGAGCTCATACCATCATAGTCTGTCAGGTTAACAAACATATCATTTACTACACCCTGCCAACCATCCAGTGCGCCGTAAACACGCCAGCCCTTCCTCCTTGCTTCCTCTATTACTCCCGCTATGCCTGCATTAAGTCCCGCTGCATGTCCACCGCCTGTAAGTACTGCAAGAGTCTTGGCCATACCTTCCTCCCTTATCCCCTGCTGTATCTTGCAGCCTGGTCTTTCAGGGAAATAGGCTGAAAATCCTCAGGGACCCTGTTGGCACCACCAAAGGCACGGGTCTTCTCCTCAACAATGGAGGTGATTCTTTTTCTAGCCTCACCAAGGTACTCTCTCGGGTCAAATACATCGGGCCTCTCATTTAGAACTCTTCGGATGGTGGCAGTAACTGCAAGGCGAACGTCAGTGTCAACATTTATTTTTCTTATTCCTCTTTTTATGGCTTCCTGAAGCATCTTGATTGGAACCCCCTTTGCTTTTGACATGCTTCCACCATACCTGTCAATCTCTTCAATGAGAGAGGAAGGAACACTGGAGGCACCGTGAAGAACCACGGCACAATCAGGAACTCTTCTGTGAGTCTCCTGGATAAGGTCTTGTCTAATTCTTGGCTCTGCTGAGAATTTATACGCTCCGTGTGAGGTGCCAACTGCAACAGCCAGGGCATCTACCCCCGTTTTTGCCACGAATTCTTCAACCTGATCAGGGTCGGTAAATGCAGACTTACCTTCAACATCCTCCTCAATGCCTCCCAGAACTCCAAGTTCTCCCTCTACTGACACCCCTCGAGGATGGGCGAAATCTACCACGCTTCTGGTAAGGGCAACATTCTCCTCGAAGGAGAGTCGAGACCCGTCAATCATTACTGAAGTAAAACCAAGAGATATTACCTTTTTTACTGTATCCAGGGAATCACCATGATCAAGATGAAGAACAATCGGTACATCGGGAAAAAGCTCAACTGCTGCAAGAGCAAGATGGTGGAGAAAATCATGGTTGGTATACTTAAGAGCTCCTCTTGAGGCCTGAATGATACCAAAGCACCTCGTATTCTTGAAAGCTTGCATAACTCCCTGCAATTGCTCCATGTTGTTGAAATTAAAGGCACCTACTGCAAACTCTCTCTTCTGGGCCTCATCGAGCACCTGTCTGAGTGTAACTAATGGCATTCTCCTTCCTCCTCATAGCCAAAGTCACCTTCTGATGTTCTGGCTTTTGTTTACTCTCTAACTAATTTAGATAGATTCTAATCTGTTTCCTGCTAAAGTCAAACTAGACAGGGTCAAATCGCTTGTATTGCGAGCCTTATAGATGTCTTGTCGCGTGCCGGGAGATTCCCTAACATTTGATATCAATTCTCCTAAGATGCTGAATTGAAGGGGAACTAAGAAAATCAGAAAGTGGAAGCGGACTTTGTGCGTAACAATGCTTGGTGTCTTAGATAGAATTTGGGGAAACTCCTGTTCACGCGTGAGGTTGACACCAGGTTTTATTTTGTTCATAATGTCTATAATTCCGATAGCCATAGTCACAGAATGGGGGAGGGAAGAATGGTATGGAATTTTGGGGAATGTCCATTGTCGGGCGCCACTTGACAGGCTCATGGTACTTGTTTATACTTTCGGGAACAAGATAAGAAGACCCGCATCTTGACCAGTCAAGATGCGGGCAGTACGCGGGAGAAAGGCAGTGATACGAACAGAAGGCCTCACAAAACAATATGGTGAGTTCACGGCAGTGGATGGCCTCAACCTCAGAGTGGAAAAAGGAGAGATTTATGGCTTCCTGGGTCCTAATGGGGCGGGAAAAACCACTACTATTTTGATGCTCCTGAATATTCTCAAGCCCAGCAGGGGATCTGTATATTTACTTGGTGAGAAGCTATCCTCAGCCTCCTTTGACATTAAGAGAAGAGTGGGGGTTGTCTCGGAGAAGCAGTATCTTTACAATGAGATGACAGCAGGGGAATATCTCGACTTTTTCGCCGATCTTTACGGAGTACGGGACAAATCTAGAAAAATAGATGAGCTTTTAGAGGAACTAAATCTTCTTGATGTGAAAAACAGAAGACTGGGTGCTTTTTCTCGGGGTATGCAACAAAAAATCGGATTCGCTAGGGCTCTTCTGCCCGAGCCCGAGCTTCTTATTCTGGATGAACCTATATCTGGTCTGGACCCTACCGGGATAAAACAGATCAGGGATCTTATAGAGAAGGAAAACAAGACGGGTAAGACCATATTTATTTCCTCTCATCTTCTCTCTGAAGTAGAAAAACTCTGTGGGAGAGTTGGCATAATCAATAAGGGAAAGCTCCTGGCCGAAGAGAATATGGAGGGCCTGAGGAGAAGACTCAGCGATGTTGTGGAGCTGGAGGTGGAGCTTTCTGAGGCAAAAAAAGAAATCATAGATGCTCTCTCCACGCTCGATTTTGTCGGGGGAATCAGGAAAGATGGGAGTCTTTTGACCATTAAAGTCAATTCGGATAGGGACTACCGGGCTCCTATCTCAGAGGCTATCTCTCAGAGAGGGGGAGTTGTTCTCGGCATAAAGGTGAAAGAGATGTCGCTGGAAGAGGCTTTCATAACTATCACACAGAAAAACATCTCTTTGCTTGCCTCCTCTTCAGAGAAGGTATAAATGGGGATTTACTAAGATGAAAAGGTCTCTCGTTTACTCCATAATTGTTGCTCTCATTGGGGCGGGGTTCGTCGCATCCTTCCTTTTTCTTACCCGGGAGGACTATGGCGAGGTCAAAGGGACAGTAGCGGATCACTTGAGTGGTGATCCAGTGAAAGAGGCAAGAATCGTCTTGGATGGTAAATCCACCATCAAGTATACCAGTACTTCCTACAGCCTTACGGAAATTCCACCCGGCTCCCATACTCTCAAAGTGGGCGCACCCAATTACTATGATTTTGAGAAACCCATCCAGGTAAAAAAAGGGACTAATGTGGTAGACATAGCTTTGAAAGGGAGGGAAATTCCTGATCTACAGGGTATTATTATTTTCACCGAGCCTGAAGAACGGGGCGTTGAAATAGAGATACGCTTTTATGACAGCGCGGGAGAGGGGATAGTTGACTATCCTGCTTTTCCTCTCACCATGGAAGGGGCACTTTTCGTAAGAGAGGGTATTGGGGAAGACTATCGGAAGGGGAGGAAGCTATTGGAGGGACCAATTGAGCTTTTTTGGGACTCCCAGGAGTGGCTGGCCAAAAACAAGGGTATAATCCCTTGGGACAGGATAAAGATCGATGCCGAGAAAGAGAAATACGGCATCCTGGAGGTAGTTCTTCACACTCCCCAGGGAGATTTTGAGGACAACAGTACTGACGTAAAGCTTTCACCGGAGGTGGAATGATGAGAAGTAGGTTCTCACCTGCATCGCATACTGCCAGGGTGCTCGTCAGGAGGGACTTTCTCTTGGCCCTCAAGGGTTGGGGTCTTTATGTTGCGGCTTTTGTTTCTCTCCTGGCATCCTCTTTTATTCTTAGGAGTCATCTTGGAGCAATCAAAGAGAACAATATCTTGATCTCCTCAGATCCTCTGAACTATCCCCTGTTCATATCTCTAGTTGTTATTTCCTTTTACCTGGCTATCATTTCCGTGATTTCCATTTCCCGAGAGAAAGATCAGGGAACCCTGGAGGTTCTATTCTATGGACCGGTGAATTGCTCTTCGTATCTGGCGGCGAAGTATATCAAGGATATGCTTCTTTACCTGGTCATGGTCTGTTTCTTTTTTGTTTACTTTGGAGCGGTCTCGGGCTTTACCAATTTGGCTTTTTCCTGGAGTTTGGCGAAGGCCATCTTTCTTTCTATCTTCTTGGTGTCCTGCATTGTTAGCTTTGGTCTGTTCATATCCTCCTTAACATCGAGGATGAGAACTTCCATTATCTGGCTCGTGGGGATCCTTTTGGTTTTTCTAGCTGTCCAGATTTTTCATACCATGCTAATTAGTCTGGAGGAAGAAGCTCTGTCCTCGTCTTTGCTCTATTTGAGGAAGACTCTGGAGATGGTCTCTCACGGGATCGGATGGATTTCCCCTTTCTCTTATCTTAATAGGGGCATGCAGTCCATCGCCATAGGAAGCACGCTACTTTATGGCATGAGCATACTTTATTCTCTTGTCTATTCCTTTGTCCTGCTAGTTTCCTCTGTGCTTATCCTGGAGGCGAAAGGAGTTCGTGGATGAAAAAATCGAGTCTTTTTTTCACCTTAATTCTTGCTCTCCTGCTGGGGCTCCTGGTGTCCCGCGGCCTGGCCCAAGCGCCACCAATTAGGGAGCAGCTAGTCTACAGTTTGAGTGTATTTGACGGAAAGACATACACAAAAGGCTTCGCTCCCCGCGGTGAGGATACTATCTATCTTATTGCCAATGAGAATAATGCTGTTTCTGTCCGCTTTACGCTGGTATACTTTTGGCCTATTACGGCAAGATATATGGCTGGCTTCAGGACTTTAAATGAGGAAGTAGAGGGAACCCTGGAGCTTCTGAGGGACGGCAAGGTTATAAGGTCCCTGGAAAAGGAAGATAACGTTGTTTTCTATCCGGAGGGATATTTTGCAGAAAACTCCAAGATGTATCTGCATGAAGAAGCTCACGCCTTTTTGGAAAAATACGAATACGCCACGAAAGAGTATTATGCGAGAATTGATGAATATTATGAGAAGACGCGGGAGTACAGAGAGGCGTTCGAGGAGTTTCTGGAAAGCATAGGCGAGAGACGAGAAGCGGGGGAAGAGCTAAGCCGTACCCAGGTAGAGGCCCAGATGCCGAAGCAGCCAAGTCCACCTGAGGGGGTCCGGTTCTACACCACTCCTGTAGCCAAAGACTACATTCTTAACCTGCCCCAGGGAACCTATCAGATAAGACTAAGAGCGAGGGATGGAACTATCGTGCAAGATAGCCAGAAGAACTTGGTAGCTTTTGTCCGCAGACGCGGGGGAACTATAGGCTACGAGATAACGCCAGGAAATCGATGGACCATGAAAGAGAGCTCTAACGATCCATCCAAGACCATCTATGCCTCAGGAAAAAACACCCTTTACCTTCGTCCTTTTCTTCAGGACGAGTACAATGACCTCTATTATAAGAAACTTCTAGATCCTCAAAATGTAGGAACTTCTGAGCGATGGATCTGGGTTCACACAACCCCTATTAAGAATGCCTTGCTCGATTTGCTGAGCAAGGGAAAGCTGCTGGAAAGAATAGAAAGAGCTCCCTATTATGTTAAGCAGATCCCTGGTCCTGAGCTGGGGTATGAGATTCTCGAGTACAAAGAGGAGGAGTTTCCCGAGAGAAGTCCCAGCTTCGAGGGACACAAGCTAGAGGTATCTTCTGTCTCTGGAAGGGGAAAGTACGATTTTCGCCTGGAAAAGGGCGAAGGGGAAGTAATGGAGGGCAGCGAACGCGAGATCCTTTTCGTGAGAAAGGAAGACATAAACCTCCTTCACATTATTTCGATCTTTCCTCTAATTGTGGGAGTGGTGGTCTTTATTCGGAGAAAAAGGCGAACTTCCTGAAAGTCCTATCTTTTGTTAGGCCTTATCGCTTTCTCCATGAGCTTTAAGGCACAGAACTCTCCGCACATGGTGCAAACATCAGAGACACGGGGTTTGCTTTCTTTCCTCATCTTTTCCGCAAGTTCGGGATCAATGGCCAGCTCAACCTGACGGGCCCAGTTTCTTTTCTTTCGCATCTTGGCCATCTGATTGTCCCATTCCATGGCACCCTTCACTCCTTTGCTTATATCTCCCACGTGGGCAGCAATTCGCGTAACTGTTACTCCATCTTTGACATCCTGGAGGGTGGGGAGTCTGAGGTGCTCTCCTGCCGTAACATAGCAGAGGAAATCCGCCCCACTACTGGCCGCATAAGCTCCTCCAATGGCTGCGGTAATATGATCATAGCCCGGGGCAATATCGGTGACTACCGGACCCAGAACGTAAAAAGGGGCGTGGTGACAGAGCTTTTTCTCCAGAAGGATATTGGCCTTGATCTCGATAAAGGGAATGTGTCCCGGACCTTCTATCATTACCTGCACCTCCTGATCGTGAGCCCTCTTGGTGAGCTCCCCTAGAAGAATGAGCTCTTGAATCTGAGCTCTATCGGTAGAATCGGCTATACATCCGGGGCGAAGGCTGTCTCCCAGGCTGAGGGTGAGATCGTACTCTTTGGCTAGCTCCAGAAGACGGTCATATTGAGCGTAAAGAGGATTTTCTTCGTCATTTGCCACCATCCAGGTAGCCAGGAAAACGCCTCCCCGGCTGACGATGTCGGTTACCCTGCCCTGGCCAGCCAGACGTTCCAGGGTGGAGCGGGTAAGACCACAGTGAACAGTGATGAAGTCAACTCCATCCAGAGCCTGACGTTCAATCACTTCGAATATCTTATCCGGGTCCATCTTTGCCAGAGCTCCCTTCTCGGCAATGGACTCTATAGCAGCCTGGTAGATGGGAACCGTCCCCAGGGGAATGGATGAGGCTCTTCTAATGGCCCTGCGAACTTCATCTAGATCTCCGCCGGTGCTAAGGTCCATAACCGTGTCCGTACCTGCCCGACAGGCTACCTTGAGCTTTTTTAATTCGAAGTCCAGGTCAATTAAGTCCGGGGAGGTCCCAATATTGGTGTTTACTTTGGTTCTTAACCCCTGACCGATAGCTTTTACATGAGCTAGTTTGTACCTTGCGTTCTTAGGGAGAACGATCTGTCCTTTGGCTATTGTCTCTCTAACAAATTCTGGGTCTTGCCGTTCTTCTTGAGCTACCTTCTTCATTTCAGGGGTAAGATTGCCTTTTTTTGCTTCGGATAGTTGAGTCATAACGTGAAACTCCTTTGATTTATGGCTTTCATTATCTTCTTCTCATCAGGGGGCAGTACCACAGGAGAAGATGATTCACTTATGGCCAGGTCAGGATCTTTTAGACCGTGGCCAGTAAGAATGCAAACTACGATTAGTTTTGAGTTCTTGTTAGAGAGATGAGATTCAAAGTAACCCTTTTCATGTAGTTTCATTATTCCCGCCAGGGAGATGGCCGAAGCAGGCTCTACAAATATTCCCTCACGATCGGCCAGAAGTTTGTAAGCCTTTAGGATTTCTTCATCTTCTATCTTTTCTATGAGACCCCGGGACTCCTCCTTTGCCCTCACTGCCTCAGTCCACCTGGCTGGATTACCGATCCTTATGGCTGTAGCAATGGTCTCGGGATTGCGGATGAGATGGCCATTGACAATGGGGGCTGATTTTGCAGCCTGAAACCCCAAAATCTTTGGCAGTGTCTGTATCTTTCCTCCAGTTTGATACTCCTTGTAGCCCTTCCAATAGGCGGTGATGTTGCCTGCGTTACCCACTGGCATGGCCTGATAGTGGGGGGCCACTCCCAGAACATCACAGATCTCAAAAGCAGCCGTCTTCTGTCCTTCAATCCGGTCAGGATTTAAGGAATTGACCAGGGTAATGGGGTATTTAGAAGCGATTTGTCTTACTAATCTTAGGGCGTCGTCAAAATTCCCATCCACGGCAATGACCCTTGCTCCGTGGACTAAAGCCTGGCTAAGTTTACCCAGAGCAATGGCATCCTTAGGGATAAGGACAATGCAGCTGATTTTCGCTCTTGCTGCGTAGGCGGCAGCTGAGGCAGAGGTATTTCCTGTGGAGGCACAAATGACAGCTTCTGTTCCTTTTTCCAGAGCCCGGGATACCGCTACTGTCATGCCTCTATCTTTGAAAGAGGCGGTGGGGTTGAGTCCCTCGTATTTCAGGTAGATTTGGATTCTTGAGTCCAGTTCCTCAGACAAATTTTTTGCCCGAATGAGGGGAGTGTTTCCTTCCAAGAGAGTAATAACCGGGGTCTTCTCAGTAACCGGCAAATAATCCCGGTAGTGATTGATTATTCCTCCCCACTCCATAGGTACCTGCCTCGCCTCCTGGACCGTTCTTTATAATAGAATCAGTAATCTATTCCTATCCTTGAGTCTATTCCTTGGTCATAGGGATGCTTAGTTTTTATTATTTCACTGACCAGATGAGCCATCCGGCTGAGGGAAGGCGGAGCGCCTCGGCCAGTGAGTACTATTTCCAGGGAAGAGGGTTTGGCTCTAAGAAAATCCAAGATTGCCTCTTCTTCCACAAGGTGAGCATGAAGAGCCACATTTATCTCATCCAGAACTAGTAGGTCGTACTCTTTCCTCTTTATCTCCTTCTTGATTCTCTCTAAGAGATGATTAAGATCGGATTTAACTTCCTCCTTTTTCTTCTGAGGAAGTTTTTCCAGAGGGAGAACTCTATATTTTCCCCCTCCAGTCATCACCTTAACTCCCAGTTCCTCCAGGATCCGAGTTTCTCCAGAACCCTCTTTGTTTTTGAGAAACTGGGCAAAGAGCACTTTCTGATTCC
>Ga0209991_10000360_pt1 | contig 20450 bp, 17 predicted proteins | sample ChitaG_FD_183167 | JGI IMG/M metagenome (GOLD analysis project Ga0209991, IMG submission 183167) | Deep subsurface microbial communities from South Pacific Ocean to uncover new lineages of life (NeLLi) - Chile_00310 metaG (SPAdes)... | ecosystem: Environmental > Aquatic > Marine > Oceanic >... | reverse complement strand
GACGATGGATGTCTGTATCACAAACAACTTGCATGCTGGCAACGATTCTTGCCCCATACCTTGGAGGCAGGTTATACCAGGCTTCACCGCACACCCCTTTCATAGTCGCAATCGCAGCAACTCCGCTACTGTCCATTCTAGCCTTGTCGAAACTACTAAAGGAAGACTAAGGAAACGTCCCAAAACTGTATATTTCAGTTTTCTGAGACCTTCGTAATTCACGGGCTCATCGTTGTAGGATACGGAATACTATCCATTCACTCGACGAGAATGCATGCCTATTCAAAACGGACTACCCCGCCCCCCCGTATAGGGGGTCTAATAAGAGAGAATAATACAAATAACGTGACAAACACACGCACACACAAAAACACAGCACATATAAACAACCACGCATTATATCGAACATTCCACGAGGAATCAACCGTGACAGAACAAACAACAACCACCATGCCCACATGCACATCATGCCACAGAATCATAGCCCCAACAACAGAAGCAACAAAATTCCCATGCCCAAACTGCGGAGAAATAATCATATGGCGCTGCTCAAAATGCCGAAAATTCGGAAGACCATACCGCTGCCCAAAATGCGGATTTACTGGGCCTTAGGCGCATTTACCAGACCTTTTTTAATTGTCTTCAAATATGCCGCTGTTACTTGCGTTTCCTGAAGAGCATTACGTTTTGAGGCGTTGTGCAGAGGTATTCAAACCCTGCTTGAGTTAACTGCTCCGCTTTTTTAGTCGTTTTTGCTGTTGCTGAGTGGTAGTCGTCAACTTCGAAATTTACGAGTTGAGTGTAGATCAGGGTTGTCTTTATGTCTCTTGGGCCAAGCATTTCCATAACGTGTAAGATGTCCTTAGTGCGATTGTACTTTGTCGTCGCTTTCCAGTGGCGGAATGTGTGAAATGTTATCTTGTTAAATCTCGGATTCTGCAGCTTGGCGGACATTCGCCTTCGATATTTTCTGAATGTCCTCCTGAAGATGAATAAGCTTCCTTCGAAGATTCTGTCGCTTTTCTTTGGTAGGGCGTTAAGCATAGCGATCAAAGTTGAGCTGAGCTTGAACATTCTCGGTTTTCCATATTTTTCAGGTTCGTTTAGGGTTATGGTGCCATTTTTGATTGATGTCCGTCCATTTTTGACGCCAAGCCTCTCCGCTGCATGCATGCATGGTCGAAATAACTGTTGGTTTTATCATCGTGTATCACACAGCTAACAGATTATACAAATTCTTCCGTGAGAAAACCAAATAGTTCACCTACTCATTTTTTCTGTAATAGTGCAGGTTTTTGATGAAAAATTCTCCTTCCGTACAGCACGCGGATCACACTTGTTTTGGGGCAAAAAAGGGCGTTAAGGTTCGATTTTTCCATAGTTTCTGGCAATCACGACTATGTCCCGCATGTCCACATGGTCGTCGTTGGTTATGTCTGCTTCAGGACTGTATCTAGGTTCTCCTGCAAACGATCCGTAGGCTTTGCCAGCTATATTTAGGTCAAAGATGTCTACGACACCATCGCCGTTAGCATCGCCTGCAATAGTCACTAAAACTGTGCCATCAGTGAAGTTATTGTCCTCTATGTTCCTCTCGTATGGAACTGGGATCACCTGTGCGCTAATGGTGTAGTTGCCCTTCCCAAAGCTTGTTGTGTTCCATGGTAAGGTGAGGATTGTCGAGTTTCCATTGGCTAGTGTAACATTTGTAAGTGTGGTGATGGTCGTCGTATTGGCGTAAGCCGTCACATTGAAGTTTTCACTGCATTCACCGTTGTTCTGAACAGTGGCTTTGATGGACATAGAGTAATTTTGTCCCACAACCACCTTGGATAATGTCACATCTGTCACTGCTAAATCATGAATTTTTGAAACTGTAAAGACATTGTCTGAAACATCTTCGCCTGTGTTAACTCCGTCAGTGGCAATAACTCTAACCAGGTAATTTGATCCATCCTCCAATAGGCTGGTATTCCAAACGTAACTGTTTCCTTCCACATCAGTTGCTACAGGTATCCAGCTTTCTCCTGAATCATAACTGTACGCGATAGTATATGCTAAGGGGTCTCCATCAAGATCAGATGCGTTCCAAGTTACAGTGCAATTAAGACCTGCCATCAAAAATTCCCCACCGTTCGGGCTCAGCACTTCGATGCTGGGAGCATACGAAGTCACTTGCTTTTCCAAAATCAGAGTCGAGTTCCGCCAAACCTGAATCGTAGTAGAAGATGTGGGATAAGGGACAGAGAAAGCAAAACCTGTAACGTTACTTAGTGTTTTACCTCCGAACATCGCAAAAGACACGTTAAATGGTGTTTCAGACAAAACCTGACCTGAAGAATTCCGAAAAACCAAAGACCATTCCCCAGGTTCCGGATATTTCACTGCACCTCCATCCAATAGATACATATCCCTAAATTCCATGGTTCCATTCTCAAAGGCAATTCCACGAACGAAAAGTGCGCTAGCGCTGGGTTCAACTAGGTTGGAAGTGGAGTGAGCAGTTGAGGAAGCGAATGCATCAAACAAGCTCTCGTAGTGCGAATTGGCAACCCACATTGAATATGTTGAGTTGTATTCAAAACTCCGAAATGGTGACTCACCCATAAAAGAAATCGCTTTGGGAATCTCCTTTTTTCTTGTGACCCAATAGCCGCTTGCAAAGCTTCCAAGCGGGTTGATGTCGTAATCTTCAGCATCCCGATTTAGGCCATAAGTGTGTCCAATCTCATGGGTAATCGTTGTCCAGTACCCTGCTCTCACTAAAGCTGCTTGTGTTATGCTCGTATGAGAAAAGCCAGTCTTGTTACTAGCGTCGGGCACATGGAGCAAATGAAATGGGAAATAGTCGTCAGAAACTATGCCTACTGCGCGGTCGAATTGCCCTATAGCTGCGTATATATGGAGGGAAAGGAAATCATCTATCATCCCCAACCCTGGAATCGGGCTACTCCAAAGTGTTCCCACCGAAACGCCACTGAATTCGTTGCCTGCCACTGGATATGTTGCATTGATAAAGGAATTGCCTTCGTTTACTGTCTCTGAGAAATTGTTCCAGCTTGGTGTTCCGTAGACAGGTAAGAGTGGTCGCAGTTTGTAATAGCGTATGGTAAGAGAATTAGTGTTTCTGACTTCTCTGCTCCCCGTTTTTTCATTGTTGGTTTCATCTGTTTCTGCAATGTTATTGTCAGGATCTATGATGACTGTAATGTTGTTGTCTGTCCCAGTATTCGTCCATCTGAAGACGAAATACTGTCCTTCAGGCGGAATCCATTGGGGCTCAACTAGGTGTGTCGCGTTCAATATTGGTCCTCCGGGTACGTAAATTCTGTTCAGTCCGGGGTCAAGGGGAATCCCAATGCCAGTAGGTCCATTTTCATCGTATGTTTCTGAAGCAAAGTCGTAGATGATTTGAATGTCAACCCACTTTCGCTCCGAGAATCCATTGGCTACTATTACCCGAACTGTCGTCTTTTTGTTCATTATTAGAGCGTCGGCGTTGAGGATCACCTGGATGGGGTCGAGCCTGACCACAAAAAGATCATCGGTTGTCACGTAGAAGATAGCTGATTCTGTCGCATTCTCATACCCAGTCTTGTGAGCTGTGGCATATACTATGTATTGTCCCACATATGCAATGGAAGAGAGGCGAAAACTGGTTTTGAAGCTTCCATCCGAGGAAGTATATGTTATGTCAAGGAAAAAAGTGTAATTGTTCGAGTCTTTCACTTCTATGGAGATCGTTCCATCTTGAATTGCTGTCCCGTTTGAATGTGTCAGATTTCCGAATATCTTAACGAGTTCCCCAGGCAAGTAATAGGCCCTTTCCATCTGAATCGTCAAGAGCATTTCGGATGAAGTGACTTGTGAACTGAGTGATGGCATAGTTCCAGAAATCTGCATAGAACTGGCTATTATGATAAGATAAAGTATTGGAAGCACTTTGAACCTGTGTCTCATGTGGCGCGTTTCCTCTCTATGTTACGTCAAATGCTGTTGTTTCAATGTCTAGACCTATTCCACCCTTTGAGGGCCAATCTGTGAATACCATTACTTTTACAGTATAGATTCCAGCCGATCCAACTAATGGAATTCTATAGCCGAAGACTAATTCCTCAAAGAACTCTAAGGGCAGATTTTCCAATGTGTAGCTTAGAAACGCAGTAGTGTTCGACGGGTCGAGGATCATAGTTGATATCAAAGCATTCGTCAGACTGAAATTCCCAGCATTCTCGATAGTGAATTCGATCTGCACAATCTCTCCACGATTGAAGTCGGTCTTTATGATTCCATCTTGATCACTAGTCAATACTGGTCCGATATTTATGACATAATCGGTGAAAGTGACTTCAACCATTTGAAAATACATGCAGTTCCCTAATCTAATCACGTCAGCATTATTTGGTTCCAGTTGGAAGCACATCAGATTCCGATATCTTATCACATCCGAGGGGTTGGGTGCCAACTCAAAGAGTTGTAAGTTTCTGAATCGTGTTACGTCTGACGGTTTTGGTGCTAGATGAGGTTGTTGCAGATTCCTAAAGCGAGTGGCATCTACATTGTTTGGCTCCAATTGAAAGTATTGTAGATTTCGAATCCTCGTAGCTTCTGCGTTGTCTGATTGACTGTAAATTGATGGAATCATCGCTAGACTAAACATGACGATGGATATGCAAGTAGCTAGTACTAGCGGGCCTCGTCTCAAGACAAATGTCCTCGCTTCAAAGTGACTATTTTGCGATCACGTACACATCGTCAAGATAAGACTCGCCTTCGACGTCATAACGGTCGTCGGCGGCCCATATTTGAATCTCTGTAGTTGTCCCTGTTGGAAGAGGAATGGTGAATTGATACCAAACATTAGTAGTAGGAGACATGTCTGGGGCAAAGTATTTTGTGCCGTCCAGAAGTATTTTCGGGTCTGAAGGCCATTTGCCACTCCTCAAAGAATAGATCAGATAAGCTTCACTAAATGGACCGGTAGTTTCGAAGCTCTTTCTGTAAGCGTAATCGTAATATACAGCTTGGGTGCCATACAAGCGCAGAGAATATTGAAATGATCTGTAATATTTGCTTGAAATATCAAAGCCTCCCCAACTAACGTCACCTGTCCAATCCCATTGTTGGGTTGTTCCATCATCGAAGTTGTCGTAGTTTAGTTGTGTCCATACTGCTGATGTTCGGTCTATGAAATGAAACGTTGCCGTGAAGTTGTCTTGACTGTAGAAACTTGTGTAGGCAGCGTCCCAATATGCTTTGACGACTAGGTCTACGGATTCCGTTAGACGTCCTCCAGCGATTGATGTTGGTTTTGACCGTGTAACATCTTCGTAGGTGAAGGTTTTCGTCTCATCCACGCTGACATAGCCTATGTAGTAGGGCGAAATCGTCCAACCCGCTGGCGGCGCTGTGTATTGCTCTATCAGGAAGTAGTATCCGCTGTCTTCTTGGTTCTTAATCTGTAAGGCAATCTGCATAGCTAACGGGTCGTCTGCCAAGTTGTTTATGCAAATGTAATAGTCGGGGTATTGATTACTGTAATCGGGGGGAGAGAAGCCCATCCATGTGACGCTAAAATGATCAGTTTCAGAGCTAGTTGTGTCATACCCGTTTTGAAGCATAGACATCCCAACGATCGTAAATACTGAAATAGCCATAACTACAGAAAGGAAAAGTGCCACGAAACTCCTAAATTTCATATTTAATTCACCGGATTTTAATGTACACCCATAGTTGATATAAAACTTATGGAAAAATCTTTCAGAAGTAAATCACTAGTTAAAACCATGCACACATCTCCACTCTAGGCCTATCGAACCTTCAATCTGGCCCGTGCAAAAGACTATTAAACCCGAATAGTTTCTATAAGCCAAACCAAAGCTTGTAATAACTAACAGAAAAAAAGGGAAGTTGCGGGGGATATCACCATGATGGCTAGCAAATGCGGATTTACAGGTCCATAGGAGAAAACAAAAAATGGCAAAAGTCCTCATATCCTACAAAATCCTCCCATCCGAAGTCACAGTTGACCTCAACCTGCTGAAAGAGAAAATAAAAAAGGAACTACCGGAATACGCCTCAATTCGTAAATTCGCCGAAGAACCTATAGCCTATGGGCTCGTCGCATTAATCGCACACATAACTATACCCGAAGAAAAACCAGGCGGATTAGACGAACTCGAAAAATCGCTCCAAAACATTGAAGAAATCAGTCAAATAGAAACATTAATGGTCCACAGAGTTTAGTACTCCCTTTAAAGTTTATATAAGAACGTGCTCCTTTCCAAATTAGACATTTAAATTAACAGAGGGAGCTAAGACATGAGCGAAGTTCAACTAAAGGTTGGAGACGCCAGACAACGCGACGTGGGCAGAGGAATCGCCAGAATCAACCAGAAAACCATGCAAAAACTAGGCATCTCCGCAGGCGACGTGATCGAAATTTTAGGGAAAAGAAACACAGCGGCAATAGCTTGGCCAGCCTACTCCGAAGATCAAGACAAAGAAATCATACGAATCGACGGGTTCAGCCGCAAGAACTCCGGAGTAGCAATAAACGAGTACGTGACAGTCCGCCCAGGCAAAGTTAAGAACGCAACAAGCGTCGTCTTAGCTCCAATTGATATGCGGTTAAACGTTGATGAAGACTTTACCAATTTTGTGAAAAACAGGCTTATGGAAAGAACGTTTGTAGAAGGAGACACCACACTTGTCATGATGCTAGGCCACGCCATACCGTTCACTGTAACTAAAACACGCCCCCACGGAATTGTGAGGATGACGTATGAAACAAACCTGCAAATCTTAGCTGAACCTGCACCTGAAACTAAGGGCATGCTCCGTACCACCTACGAAGATATAGGTGGGCTCCATGAGGAAATCCAACGAATACGAGAAATGGTTGAACTTCCAATGCGTCACCCAGAGCTATTCCAAAGGCTTGGGATAAGACCACCACAAGGGGTTTTGTTACATGGTCCACCAGGCTGTGGAAAAACATTGTTGGCAAGGGCTGTAGCAAACGAGTCAGAAGCCAACTTCTTCCCCGTAAATGGTCCAGAAATAATGAACAAGTTCTACGGAGGATCAGAGCAAAATGTCCGCGACATATTCCAGCAAGCTCAGAAAAATTTGCCCAGCATTATTTTCATAGATGAACTTGACGCCATTGCGCCTAAAAGAGGAGAGGTCACAGGCGAAGTTGAGAGAAGGGTTGTTGCTCAGCTTCTCGCGTCAATGGACGGACTAACTGGGAGACAAAACGTCATCGTTATAGGTGCAACAAACAGGCCAGATGCCCTTGATCCTGCCCTACGAAGACCTGGAAGATTCGATCGGGAGATAGTAATCGGAGTTCCAGACAAGAAGGGACGACATGAGATACTGCAAATACACACAAGAGGGATGCCGTTAGCTAAGGATGTTGACTTGAAAAAAGTTGAAGATATGACGCATGGCTACACAGGAGCAGACTTGGCTGGTTTATGCCGTGAGACTGCTATGAAAGCGTTGCGTCGATACTTGCCTGAGATAAACGTAGAAGAGGAGCGAGTTCCGCCCAGCGTTTTGGAGAAAATGGAGATTAAAATGGAAGATTTCTTGAATGCCTACAAGGAAATCACGCCGACCGCTATGAGAGAAGTGTACGTAGAGGTGCCTACGGTTAAATGGACGGATGTAGGCGGTTTAGAAAGTGTAAAGGAGGATCTTAGAGAAGCCGTTGAATGGCCGTTAAAGAATCCACAAGTGTTCAAGAGGATGGGTATACGACCGCCAAAAGGGATTCTACTTTTTGGGCCACCCGGATGTGGAAAAACCTTGTTGGCAAGAGCTGTTGCCACCGAGAGCGAGGCTAACTTCATCACCATAAAAGGTCCAGAAGTGTTTTCTAAGTGGGTTGGAGAATCGGAGAAGGCGATTCGCGAGGTGTTTAGAAAAGCGAGGATGGCTTCTCCAGCGGTGATTTTCTTTGACGAGTTTGACTCGCTTGTGCCCAAGAGAGGGTTAGGTTACGCTGACAGCGGAGTGACGTCGCGTGTTATTAGTCAGCTTTTGACTGAGATGGATGGAATCGTCACTTTAGAGGATGTGGTTGTTATCGCTGCAACGAACAGACCTGACATTTTGGATCCTGCGATCCTTCGGCCGGGTAGGTTTGATCGTTTAATTTACGTTCCTGATCCGGATGAGAAGGCTAGATTAGAGATTTTACAGATTTATACAAAGGGTATGCCTTTGACGAAGGATGTGGATCTGGCTCAACTCACCAGCATGACGAAGAATTATTCGGGAGCGGATATTGATGCGGTTTGTCGGGAGGCTGGTTTGAATGCTTTGCGTACGGATATTAACGCTAAGGAGGTTAGTTTTGCTGATTTCAAGGAAGCTTTGGGTAAGATTGGGCCCACTATTACGTCTAATATAGAGGCGTGGTACAAGAGTTTTATAAAGAAGACTTGGCGGATGGAGAAGCCTGAGACGCCTGTTGCGTAGCATTCTGAGGTGCTGTGGATGTCTATCAGAACTTGGAAGCCTCATCCAATTGATTTGGCGATCGTGGAGTCTTTAGAGAGGAAAGGCGCGTTGACTGATATTGAGCTTTTTGATTTGTTGAGGGACCGTTATGGGAGTGTTGGTTTTGGGTCTTTTAACAGGGTTTTGATGCGTTTGGAGATTGAGGGTAGGGTTCATGTTTCGTCTTTGATAAAAGGCAAGAGAAGGGTTGAGTTGGTTAAGAAAGAATAATTCTGCGTGTGCGCGTGTGTGACTGGTTCTACCCCCTTCTAATATGAGCCAAATAGGCTCCAAATGGAAACAGCGATTCGACGCCGACTGTGCATGATCTGCGTGGTTAGAAATAAAAATAATACTTACTTTATGTACTTTATGTAAATTATAGACGTTGGAGTAGGGCCGGTAGTCCAGCGTGGTTAAGACGTCGCCCTCACGCGGCGAAGATCGCCGGTTCAAATCCGGCCCGGCCCACTGCGAAAATTTCCGTAGTACCTAAGCTTTAGAAAAACATTCATGTCTCATTTAGTCTTGGTGGTATGGCGACCGCGGTCTGTGTTCGTTCAACTCCTTTTGTAGATTGGAACTTATCTAAAATCTCTTTGAGTGTATCCATGTTAGTAAATTCAATATAGGCGATGATGTCAAACTGGCCGGCGACCGCATGCGCCATCTTTACGCCTTCAATTTTGAGCACGTCTTCAGCGATCTCCAACAACCTTTCTGGCCCAGAAATGACAAAAATGTAGGCTTCCATTCGAAATGTCACCTGCACAAATTTACCGATAAAGGAACATATATTATCTTTGATAACCACCGAAGCTTCAATTAGAGTAGGTTGTTGGTTTAAAATCCGATATCACAGATTGAAGTTGCCATCATTTTCCCTTTATGGCGCCACCGATCAGTCCACCAATTAATGCAATAATGGCTCCACCCAAGCTCAATACAATTGCAATAAATCCTGCAAAGATGCCAAGTAAGGCTCCTATGGACCAAGGAACGCTACTAAAAACGTGACAACTATTCCTATGATTGTTCCTCCCAATATCCCGGATTGGAAGCCAGCCGCAGCACCTCGTCCCGCACCACCACCTGCAACAAGTCCCGCAGCAAATCCAGCTATTAGAGGGCCAAAGATAGGTATCCAGCCAAGGATGAGCATCACTATAAAGCCAACAAGTGCCCCTGCCCCGAGACCCACATACATCCCCTGATTAGCTTAAGCGATAAAATTCAGATAAAAAACTTTTCAAATAACCAAATAAGAAAACTCTATTCAACTCTCGCGCACCCAAACAAGGCATCACCAATTCAAATACAGCTGACCAACTATGTATTGCAAGGAGCCTAGCATAAATTTATAAGGAGCCTAGCATTGCATGAATAAATACGCAAGAACCAAGATTTTGAAGAAATCTGATTCTTGTTCAAACAAAGGAGTGTGAAATAGTGTCATACAGAGAAAGAAGATCCAGCGGACCCAGAGAAATGCACAAAGCCGTCTGTGCAGATTGCGGCCAAGAATGCGAAGTTCCATTCAAACCCGATCCTAGCAGACCAGTCTACTGCAGAGAATGCTGGGCGAAGAAAAGAGAATCGAGAAGATATTGATTCTAGGTTCATTATAGAGCCGTTTCAACATATTCTAAATATTTTTTCTCAATTAACAGAGATAACTCTGTTAAACTCGGACTTGTAATTGGTCTGCATCCAACATTTACCCCTTTACCATGAGAAATAAATACTGCTTCAACCCTTACTAAAAAAACTAAGACGGAAGGTATTTGCAATGATTACGAAAGAAAAAATTGTGAAGTGCGCCGAGGCTATTGTAAACGGTATGAACCTCAAGAAGGGAGAAGCCGTTCTCATACGCGGAGGCACCCATACTCAAGAGTTGCTTGAAGAAATCGGCATCCTCTGCTACAAACGTAGTGCCTCTCCAATAATTTCAGCTACCTCCGACAGTTACTCAGCAAGAGTGTACGACGAGATTCCGAAAGAAAGCCTTGAAATCACTCCCAAACACTACTTAGGAATGGTCAAAGAAATAGATGCATACATCATCGTCGAACCCTTCCAAGATCCGGAGATTCAGACCAGATTCTCCCGAGAAAAGATGGCTACAAGGCAAAAAGCTACTGTTCCCATTCGAAAAGAGCTTTACGGCGAAGAAACCGGTAGAGGCAAAAAATGGACTTATGCTGGCTGGCCTACGCCTGAAGCGGCAAAATTCTACAGCATAGATTACGACGCGCTAGAGCGTTTAATCATCGAAGGCATGATGGTTCCTGCTTCGACGCTGAAAGAAAACTGTTCTAGGCTGGCTAAACGTCTACGGGGAAAAGATGTGCTTCACATAACTGACGGAAAAGGCACAGATTTCACCTGCAAGATTAAGGGGCGACGCATCAACGAAGATGACGGCGTAGTCGATGACCATGATATAGAAATTAACGATTTAGGCAATAACCTGCCAGCTGGAGAACTTTTCATTGCGCCACATGAAACAGTAGGCGAGGGAACCATATATTGCCCCATCACTATTGACCGTTTCAGCAATAAAATCATCAAAGACGTGACGCTTCACTTCAAAAACGGAAAGTTGCTGCTAGACGAGTGTAAGGCTGGAACCAATCGTGACCAAATGATTGATTCCTTTAATCGATGCTTGGAAATCGACAAGAAAGAGAAAGAAGTCCGAACTACGAACATCGCGGAGTTGGGTATAGGCTGCAACCCTGCAATTGACAGGGCAATCGGCTATATTCTCACGGACGAGAAGTTAGGCGGTTCAGTTCACGTTGCCTTCGGCTCAAACTTTAGCTATGGCGGAACCTCGAAGTCGAGCATGCATTGGGATTTTGTAACTCATCCAAGTGCAACGATTGAAGCCGTTGACACTAAGGAAACTATAATGAGGGACGGAAAAATTCTCTAAAAATCCCCAAACTCTTTCTTACAGGCATACAAGAGAATTAGTCATTGCTTTTGTCCACATTCAGAACAGAATCGAGCTACGAAAGGAATTCGACTCTTACATTTGGAACAGATTCTAGACGCAAAAGCCCACACTGATTCAGGACGTAGCAAGACTCCACAGAAGTTGCAATAATTGGAAACTATGGAAACGCGTCTCCCACATCTCGGGCAACTCAAGTATCGTTGAATAAAAGGAGGAGGGACAACAATCCAGACTCCGATGTTCAACTCAGCCACTGCACCCACAATATAAAATGCACAGTCTATGCTATTAGTTTTGACCAGTAAGAGCTGTCCTCCGAAAACTTAAAAATAAACGTGCGGGTCATGTTGATTACTGGCCGCGGTAGCTCAGACTGGGAGAGCACCCGACTCAATAGTAAAATCTATTTGAGGGTGAAGCTGAAGACCGGGTTGTCGGGAGTTCAAGTCTCCCCCGCGGCACCACTGACCCTTCGTTGAAAAGCTTTACTATTCCCTTATATCGAAGTTGGATATATATCAAAAATCGAAGTATTTCTGAAATCTGTATACGTAGTTTCCAATGTTTCAGCGTCTCAATTTGGTGCAATTCTTGAAAAAGGTTTTTAGAAGCCTTGTTAAACTTGTAGTTTAGCGAAAACGCGGCCGTAGTCTAGTTTGGTTAGGACATCAGCCTGCCACGCTGACGACCCGGGTTCAAATCCCGGCGGCCGCACCACCGTTGCATGCATAGATAGAATATATGGACGTATCATAAAACTTAAATTCTGAAGTCACAGATTTGCATTGTAAGCTAAAAAATTTGAAGGTGTGAAAATGAAAAGGTTCAAAGATTCCAGAAAGGGAGTTTCGACGACCGTCGTTGTTGGAGCTATAATCCTAATAGTCATAATAGCTGTTGCAGCATTGTACGCCTTAGAATTGCCCCCCTTCGCTAGGCCTCCGTTTGAAGGTATAATAATGGGAACGACGGACTCTGTGGAGTCTGCCATCGATCCGGCTCAAGCCTACGATTTCTTTGGGTGGGAGATAATCCAGAACACAGGCTGCACCTTGGTAGAGGTCGAACCTGGCTCATCGGCTACAGCAGAAGACTATACCCCAGCGTTAGCGACTGAATGGACAACAAGTACAGACCTGAAAACTTGGACATTCACCCTCAGAGAAGGCATCCTATTCGATGATGAAACAGAGTTCAACGCAACTCACGTGAAATATAGTTTCGATAGGAATATGGGAATTGCCAGTCCTGATGGTCCCCAACTCAACATGGAGTACGACGCTATCATAGATAACGTGGAAGTCGTAAGTAAATATGTGGTCAAGTTTAATCTGAAGATACCCTTCGGCCCATTCCTGGGGCTAATGGCATGCCAAGCATCTTCTATTGTTAATCCGGAGTACGCTGGAGGATGGAAAACAGACTGGAGCACGGATGACATAGTTGAATACACGGAGGGCGACGCGCGGGCGAGCAGTCCAATGGATCTCGGTCCATACAAGTTGACAAAATGGGAGCGAGTAGGCGGAAAAGATCATGAAATAGGACTGGAGGCGAACCCCAACTACTGGAATAAGGGTGCAGGATTGCCCAAAACGGAGAAGATAATCATCAAGTTTTACGCCGACGCTACAGCACTCCGACTAGCTATCGAAGGTGGAGAAATTGACGTAGCGTTCAGACATATCACTCCAACGGACATAGAAGACCTTAAGGATGATCCGGATCTAGAGGTCTGGGAGGGAACGGGAGCAGCCATTCAGTACATGATCTTCCAAGAAGATGACGTAGGTACTTTACCTTCCCTCAACGATCCAAGGGCGAGAAGAGCCATTACAGCAGCACTAAATAGATCAGAAATAACCGAAACAGTGTTCCTCGGCCAATCGTCTCCTCTGTATAGCATGATACCCACGGGAATGTTGGGTCACACTGAGGCGTTCGCGACACTTGGAGACGCCAACTACACTCTCACCAGAAGCTTGCTTGCCGAGTTAGGCTACAACGAGACGAACAAATTGGAAATCGAGCTGTGGTACGAAACGAGTGGGCACTATCCATCAAGCCCAGACCAAGCTGCCCTCTACAAGGAGCAATTTGAAGCAAGTGGAGTGATATCGGTGACCCTCAAGTCTGCTGACTGGCCACACTACAGGACAAATAGAAACGAAGGGGTTATGCACGTCTTCATATACGGATGGTACCCCGACTACATAGACCCAGACAACTATGCCTTCCTTTATTACGCATCATGGCTGAACCACCACTATAGTAAATATAACGCAACGAACCATTACTTTGCGATGAAGGCTGCATACGACGCAGCACGTGCCTCAACGGACGAGGCTGAGAGAATAAGTCTCTATGCCGAGCTTGAAGACTATGCTGTGGAAGACTGCCCGCTCGTTCCAATATGGCAAGGGGCCGCTTGGGCCGTAACAAAGCCAAACATCAAAGGCGTTTACCTGGACATAACACAAACTTGGCGAATTTGGCTACTATACGAAGAATAGTAAGCCTTATTTTCGCCACTCTCCTCTTTTTCTTGTAAATCTTAACTTATGTTATGGTAAAGGTGTTGCTTTATGGGTCTCCGCTCGTACATTGTCGCCAGAGTACTACTTATGATACCTATGATATTCTTGCTGCTCTCAATAGTGTTCCTGATCATTCGAGTTATGCCTGGTGACCCCGTATTACTCCATTTTGAAAGAAAAGCCAGCGAAGAGGCTATGGCGGAACTGAGGCACGTATTGGGACTGGATAAACCATTGTACGTTCAATACTTCGAATATCTAGCAGGTCTCCTGCGCGGAGACCTGGGGAGGTCGATGGCTCCGGGGCATCACTCGATTTCGCAACAGATCTTCTCCGCTTTTCCGGCGACACTTGAGCTTGCTCTATTTTCCACATTGATATCAGTGGGCGTCGGAATATTACTTGGTGTTAGAGCTTCTCAGTCCTACAACTCTCTTCAAGATCACTCGATAAGGGCATTTGGGATAGTTGTGTATGCTATTCCGATTTTCTTTTTGGGCATGATTTTTCAATTGATCTTCGCCATCAACTTACATTGGCTCCCTGCAAATGGACGCTTTCCGCCGTTTCTCCCGGAGCCTAGTGGATTGATTTTGTACTTAAGTAAACCTGCAGGAGGTTTCGCTCAAGTTTTCATGTGGTCGTTGCCCGCGGGTTTCGTGTCTTGGGCTATATGCTCAGTTGCGTTGAAGAGAAAACGCGTCAAGTTTTGGCTAAAGGGCTTCTTAATTTCTCTCTTGGTCCTTTTGGTAGGTTGGATCGTTTACGCATATTTGGCGTGGCATTTTATGTGTCTCGGGGTTCTGCATATATCAACGGGCTTGTTAACGATAGACAGCCTCATTGAAGGTAGTCCCCTCAAGTTTGTCGAGAGCTTGAGGTATCTTTTCCTTCCCTCTTTAACTCTTGGACTGGTTCTCTCCGGCGTATTCATTAGACTGACTAGGAGCAATATGCTCGAAACTCTGCGTCTAGACTTCGTTACCGCCGCAAAAGCGAGGGGACTTAAAGAAACAGCCGTGGTTTACGGGTATGCGTTTAGGAACTCCTTTCTTCCCATTCTTACCATGATGGGGCTTCAATTTGCTATCCTTCTCGGAGGAGCCATTCTGACAGAGAGAACTTTTTCTTGGCCTGGATTAGGAAGTTATCTCGTTGACAGAATCACTTTTAGGGATTACACGGCTATTCAGGGAGCCGTGGTCTTATTCGGCATTCTCGTTGCTATTGTAAACCTTATGGTAGATATCCTGTACGCATACCTTGACCCAAGGATACGATTCTAGGATGGACTAAATTGCCTACGCTGAGAACCAAACGAGCTATTATTGCGCGCTTCATTCCAGGGTTAACTTCGTTAACCAAGAGAGGTTCAGCAGGATGGATGACAATCATAGGGTTAGTAATAGTATTATCAATGATTATAATGATGGTACTTGGTCCTTGGGTCTCACCATATGATCCAACTGCCTCAAATGTTAGCCCACCCCCGAATCCCAGTCCACCGAGCTCAGATTTCCCTCTAGGTACAAACCTTCTGGGCCAAGATATGCTAAGCAGAGTATTGTGTGGAGGAACCATCATGCTTCAGGTGGCGCTTCTCTCGGTGCTTTTCTGTTTCATCATAGGCGTACCTGTTGGTCTCCTTGCACCATATGCTGGTGGCATAATTGACAAAATATTCACGCTAGTGATGGACAGTTTCTATGCTTTTCCGGGGTTGGTTCTAGCTATTACCATAGCCGCTATGATGGGAAGAGGAGTAGTTAACATGGCTCTCTCTATAGCGGTTGTCTATGTCCCATCTTACTACAGAATAGTGCGAAGTCAAGTTCTAACCATAAAAGAATTGCCTTATACAGAAGCTGCTAGAGCAACAGGTGCGAGAGGAGGGACGATACTTCTTCGTTACATTCTGCCAAACGTTGTCCCTTCAATAGTGGTTGTGGCCACGGTTAATTTTGCCGATGCAATTTTGACGGCGGCAGGATTAACCTTTGTTGGTCTGGGGGTTGGAATAGACATTCCAGATTGGGGATGGGATTTGACGAAAGGAAGAGAACTCCTTCCAAGTGGTGCATGGTGGGTCATAACTTTCCCGGGCATCATGATTGTTCTATTAGCACTAGGGTTCACACTCATAGGAGAAGGATTAAGCGAATTGCTAAACCCAAGACTTGAACAATGATGTGATCTCGTTGCCCTTGTTAGAAGTTGACTCGCTCACAGTGGATTACCGGACTCGAAGGGGGAACATTCGAGCCGTCAACAACGTATCCTTCACTCTGGAGAAAGGCGAAATGTTAGGATTAGTCGGTGAGTCTGGTTCAGGCAAATCCACCCTTGGGCTTTCAATAATTCGTCTGGTCCCTCATCCAGGCGTCATTGTAAATGGTCATATAAAAATCGATGGAACAGACATCCTAAACCTTTCAGAGGAGGAAATGCGCGCTATCAGAGGAGGAAAGGTCGCTTTCGTTTTTCAAGACCCTATGACTTCTTTGAGCCCAGTAAAAAAAATCGGGGCTCATTTCGTTGAGTTGATACGTACCCATGACCCCGATATAAACAAGGAAGAAGCCCTTAAACGGGCCAAGGCTACACTAAATGATGTGGGAATTTTACCTGAACGCATAAACGATTATCCACATCAGTTTAGCGGCGGAATGCGACAACGCATCATGATAGCCTTGGCAATTGCTCTTAACCCTGACTTAATAATCGCCGACGAACCCACAACTGCTCTGGATGTGATAGTTCAAGCAAAAATACTTGACCTCCTGAAAAGTCTACGCGACACGTACGGGATGGCGCTTATCCTCATAACCCACGATCTAAGCATCGTCTTGGAGAGATGCAACAAGATCCTCGTCATGTATGCTGGGGACCTCGTTGAATATGCGGATAGCAAAGAGCTGCACAGAAACCCAAGACATCCCTATACGCGGGGGCTTTTACGGAGTATACCGAACATTGAGTTAGCTGACCAGAAACTGGAGGCTATCCCGGGTTCTCCCTCAGACTTGCTTAACCCTCCCAAAGGCTGCTACTTTTGGCCTCGCTGTTCTTATGCCAACGGAAAATGTCGCGTAGAAAAACCCCCGATCACAGAATCTAACCCTGGACACTTCGTTAGATGCTTCAAGGAGGATGCACAATTTTGAGCGCAGTCATAACCGTTGAAAACCTGAAGAAGTATTTCCCTGTTCAGAAAAGCTTCTTCGAAAGGTTGTTTACCCGAACGAGGGACTACGTCAAAGCCGTTGACGGCATCAACTTCTCGATAAAGCGAGGTGAGGTTTTCACGTTGGCTGGTGAAAGTGGTTGCGGGAAGACAACAGCTGGGAAACTTCTTGTAAGGCTTCTTGAACCAACCGCGGGTAAAATGTTCTTTAAAGGTATAGACATCACAAACCTCAAAGATGAAGAATTCAGATTGTTCAGAAGGAAAATGCAGATTATTTTCCAGGATCCTTATGCGTCGCTTAACCCCAGAATGAGAGTTGGAAAAGCTATTGGTCATCCACTCGAGATACATAATTTGGCGAAGGGTAAAGAGAAGAAGAAAGTTCTTGAGATACTTCATAAAGTCGGTTTGACACCTCCTGAGCAATTCATGAATCTGTATCCACATCAACTGAGTGGGGGACAAAGACAACGAGTCGCTCTGGCTAGATCAATTATCATGGAACCAGAGTTTGTTGTAGCGGACGAACCTGTCTCTATGATTGATGTTTCCCTTAGAACGACAATTATCGATCTTATGCTGAACCTAAGAAAGGAACTTGGATTAACTTATCTCTTCATCACACACGATCTAGCTGTTGCCAAATACATATCGGCCAGAATAGCCATAATGTATCTGGGAAAAATAGTAGAAATAGGAGACAAAGAAGAGCTTTTCTCAAATCCCTTACATCCATACGCACAGGCGTTACTTTCCGCTATTCCAGTTCCTAATCCTGAACGAAAGCGAAAAATAATAGAACTCAAAGGGGAGATTCCCTCTGCGATTAACATACCGCCGGGCTGCCGTTTCCATCCACGTTGTCCAAAAGCATTTGACAAATGTCCCATCGAGGAACCTGTTTTAGTAAATGTTGGAAGGCATCATCTTGTTGCATGTCATCTCTACTAGGCGCATTTGAAATCCAATTTAAAAGACAGAGACCCACAATAATATTTGCAACCTAAAGAGAAATCTTCTGGTGAATAAGGAGTTTACCTATTCACATTTGGCAATTTCAGTTTTTCTTTGAAGAAAGCAGTCTTCACAGAAAACAGTTTTTTCGATTTTTTTAATTGGACCACCTGCTACTAGATGAATCCATCGTTCTGGGGGATAGATCTTAATTGATATGTGTATGTAACCCAACTTTCTGCCACACCCATCACATTTTAACAACTCATACTGAGAGGCATTCACTTTCTTCACCTACACCTGGTACCCATATTTGTCATGGTTTCAAGTTGCATTAATAATTTAAGGAGAAATGCTCTACATCTAAATTGGTAATGTGCGCACATAGCTGCTATATAACTAGCTACTTGTTCAAGATTATCTAAGTCTACATGTTTAACCAAAAGGGAAAGCCTAAGACCAATATTTTTCACATCTGATAATCCTTTGTTTTCCAGCTTTACCAAAGTATTAATAATCTTCCCTCTGATTTTTTGTATATGGGGATTATGGTTTAGTCTCTTGCGGCCGTGGTCTAGTCTGGTTAGGACACAGTCCTTAAAGGTGCAAGCCTTCCAAGCCTGCAATCCCGGGTTCAATTCCCGGCGGCCGCACCATTCTTGCATACGAGGACATGCTTTCCCACGTCGACATACGATCTATTGCGTAATCAGAAGCTGTTAGGCGTTGGATTCTTGTTTAAGGAAATTTTCACATGTCCTGCTTATGTTCAAGCCCATTCGGCTACATGTCTGGCAGCCACAAATAATCAGATCGTCACTTGATAGCGGTGATAGCTCTTTTGTTAAAAAGCAAAAAATCAATTGTTGAACAAATCAAGTCCACTGGCATGACCCATACGCGCGCGTAGAAAGGATTTTAGCCCTCCCTATTTCACTGTCGAATGACCCTAACCTTCTCATCTGAGTGGCAAGGATAGCTGACCATCACCCCTCTTCTTCAGCGGTCTCCGAGTATAAGGTGCACCCTAACACGGTCCCAGGCTCCAATTCAAGCTCTTCAACTACGATTTTGGGAACTCTGAATCGGCCATCCTTGCTAAGTCGAACGTAAAAAGATTCTCCAGTGTGGGCTTCACTGCTCCAAACGCGGACCCTCAAAACCTCGCCAGCGTTCAGCTTATGCTTCCACATGATTAGAACAGGGACCTGAATGCGGTTTCCCCTCTGCAACCTAGCGAGAAACTTCTCGTCACGCAACATCGGCAAAGCCTTTTCCCACCTTATTCAGCCCTATCCAGCCTATTCCAAACTTTAATCCACATTAAATGACGTAAGTTAAGCCCTTCTTAAACCTTTTTCTTGAAAACAAGCTTGAAACGAACTTATCAAAAAAAACAGAAATAGGGCGGGGCTCTATAAAGAGATGAGCCCCTAAGATTGAACTGGCAAATGTAAAACTTGCAGAGATTTCCGCAAACACAAGCGCTCAATTCATAAGGCCTAATGAGCCATGCAGGATCCTCATCAAAATGGGTTTCGAATTAACAGAGGAAGAATCTCATAAGCGGCAATCAAATGATGGAAGCTAGAACGGAGTTTTTGTGTATGCTGCAAACAGCCTTGGGACGTGATTAACCTCAGCTACAGAATAGAGGATGCATCTGTCAACATTGATGTTCCGTAAAGACGAAACTCTGCGAAGCTAGTAGATATGTGTGGAGTTAATGTTCAAGTCTTTTCTTTGGCAAGTAAATGCAACGTTCGTATTCATAGATTATTCTCGCAGTGACAGCCCACGCTTCCAGCATCTCTGGGTCTATGCGGACTACCTCGTTCGCTAATTTGATGGTTGTTTCCGTGAAGTGGCCGTGGGGAAAACCACCGATGAGAACGACTAGCCTTTGTTTGTCTGAGACTTTTGCCATAGCATTTTCCAGCGTGTTGGGTGATCCTCTACTGCTAAAGGCCACAACGTATGAAGGCTTGATTTTATGAAGTAGTTGCGGCAGCGTTTCACGTTCCAACATGAGCAAGCTTGGTCCAGTTGATGGAATTCTGCCTAACTCGAACAGTTGTTCCACAAGTCCAACGAATCGATTATAGTTTCTCGGCAACCGAGCTTCAGGATTCACCGTGATCACGTAATCGTTAAAGGTGTGCACATAGGTTTGGAGAAGTTGTTCCTTGTTAAGGGGTGAGCCTAGGGCTTCAAGCAAGGAAAAATGAACGATGTCGGGTCGCCCTCTTTTCTCGTTTTCCTCAAGTCTTTTCATCGCAGCATGGTGATAGG
>Ga0209991_10000359_pt1 | contig 20463 bp, 21 predicted proteins | sample ChitaG_FD_183167 | JGI IMG/M metagenome (GOLD analysis project Ga0209991, IMG submission 183167) | Deep subsurface microbial communities from South Pacific Ocean to uncover new lineages of life (NeLLi) - Chile_00310 metaG (SPAdes)... | ecosystem: Environmental > Aquatic > Marine > Oceanic >... | reverse complement strand
ATAGCCGGAAAGGTTAAGGCAGTAAGCCAAGCAAGCCGTGGAACTCAGGGAAAAAATGATTAAACTAATAGCCTATGAACTGGTGAGACATGTTCCCTTCACCGCTCTTGGCACTATTACCGGGATTATCATCATGGTCATAATAGTTTTCGGTAATGTTCCTGCCAACATTTCCTACACTGCTTTTTATACCTTACATCCGCTACATGTTGTATTGAGTGCAGTGGCGACTACAGCTATGTACTTGAGACATAGTAAGGGTAAAGTCTGGGCGGCGATTTTGATTGGTTATGTGGGCTCCATCGGCATAGCTACGCTAAGCGATGCGGTGATTCCTTATCTAGGCGGAGCCTTGCTTAATGTCAAAATGGAATTTGAACTACCCTTCATCGAAAAATGGTGGCTGGTAAATCCTATGGCGTTAATCGGCATCGCCATTGGTTACTGGAAACATGCCACCAAATTCCCCCACTATGGACATGTGTTACTAAGCACCTGGGCGTCACTATTCTACTTCACCGCATTCACCACATTTGGCATAGCTCAATGGATTCCTTTGCTACCTCTTATCTTCCTGTTTTTATTCCTTGCCGTTTGGCTTCCTTGCTGTATAAGCGATATAGTGTTTCCACTTCTATTCGTAAAAAAGAGGTTGCCCCTCCACAAGATGTAGCATATAATCTGGCATAGCATTAACCTACCATAAGGAGTTAATTGTGAAGCTTTCCATTCAACTAGCCCCCAAACATCAGCAAGGCTTATTGCTAACTAACCCGGTGATGACCGCTTCGGGCACCTTCGGCTACGGGACAGAGTATAGCCATATGTTTGATATTCAAAAGCTAGGGGCTATCGTCTGCAAGGGAACTACTCTTGAACCTAGACAGGGTAACCCCCAGCCCCGGCTGGCCGAGACAGCTTGTGGCTTGCTCAATTCAATTGGACTACAGAATATTGGTGTTCAGGCTTTAATTAAAGAAAAGGCACCAATTTGGGCAAGCTGGCGGGTGCCGGTCATCGTTAATATTGCCGGCGAAACCATTGACGAATACGCCAAGATAGCTAATGAGCTGGATGGAGTAGCCGGAATTAGCGCTATTGAAGTAAATATCAGTTGCCCCAATATTAAAGCTGGTGGGGCTGAGTTTGGAGCCAATCCCAAATCAGCCGCCGAAGTAACCACTGCCGTCAAAACAGCCACCTCCCTGCCGGTATTGGTCAAGCTAACCCCAAACACCGGTGATATAGCTGAGATAGCTATGGCGGTGGCTGAAGCCGGCGCCGATGCTATATCCTTAATCAACACCCTGAAGGGCATAGCCATTGACATTGCCAGGCGTAGACCGCTATTAGGCAGCATAACTGGAGGTCTATCTGGACCAGCCATAAAGCCGGTGGCATTATATATGGTATATGAGGTAGCTGGTGCCGTAGACTTACCTGTCATTGGCTGTGGTGGTATCACTAGTGCCAGCGATGCTATAGAGTTTATTATGGCTGGAGCCAGTGCCATTCAGGTAGGCACCGCCAGCTTCACTAACCCCCGGGCTCCGCTCGATGTCCTAGAGGGAATAGAGCAATTCATGAAAAAAGAGGGGATAGAGGATATTAGTGAGATTATTGGTGTTGCCCGGGGCTAGATTAACCAAAAGACGAGTTTGGCACGAATAGGAAGCGCGGATTGCACAATGTGGCTGATTGTTGACTTCACCACGACAATTGAAGAGTTGTCTCGCTTCGGAGAACTGTGTGACACTAGGTATAACGTCTATACCCCATAGGGTTATGAGAGTGTGCTCTGTCTACGAAGTAAACGCCGTTCTACCTTCTCAAGAAAAAGGTACTTTGTTTCCGAATCACGATCATCCATGGTGTCTTGGTAATGATCGCAGCAATGTTTATTCTCTAAGAACAGTACGCATGACACGCCGTCAGTATTTGCAGCACTAGGGTAGATTATACCATCTAGAGAATTTCCCTCATTATCAGTATATAGATATCTGAGATACTCAGTGAATATTTGAGTCGGTACATACTCAATGTGCTCCAAATTATCTTTAACTACTGGTTTACTCAGGTCAGAAACGAAACTATGCATGAATTTTAATGCTGACCTCATGTGCCTGTTATTTGGATCGAACAAACTTGGTACTTTAGGCAACCCAGTTAGATTTAGAAGCCTTATGCTCCTAAGTGTTTTGAATGTTGCAATGGTTGCAACAGTTCCTGGTCTTATTTCTCTAGTAATAGTCTCTTTCAAGGCTGTTTCTCGGTCAAATGATCCATAGAACATCGGGATACCTGCAGGGCTCATCCGATTTGAGGATTTTGCGTTTTCTGGAAGCGGAGGTCCTAACTCTCTAGCGGTATTATATTCTTTGTTGGCGCTGTGTACTCTCACTCGAAATATCTCGCTTCCAAGATTCAATACCTTTATTATATCTATCTCGGAATTTAATTCTGAGATAACCCATGAAATTCGATCAAGCATTCTCGACGCTGGTATCTTATCTATATCGTAGAAGTGTTGTTCTTCGTTATCTAAACGGAAGAAAATATACCTAGTATGGTGTTTAACTTGCTCCACAAAATCAAACCAACTGAAAGTGAGAGCCTCTTCAGTCCGTAGACCATACGGGTTTCTTTGACACCATTCACGATCCCAAATAGGATCTATAATATCCTGCAGAAGTCCCTCACTGCAATTCTCCAAACCAACTCGATATCTAATTAGTTCATCAGACCCGATAACTTCGGCTCCGACCCAACCGCCTTCCCAACCTACCCCCTCGTTGTTTGGATCACCCCATTCGGTTCTAATTCCTTTTAAGACAAATTCCACAACGTCCTCTAAAGGCGCAGCAATTGCATCGGAAGATTCATTACCACAATAATCACACACTTTCTCAACTGCGTTTTCATTTATGAATTTACAGATGGCATAATCATCAAAACACTTTGAACACACATATTTATCTGCAACATTATAATAGCCTCGCGCAGATTTTGCTTCCCAGTCTCGTTTGGCACGTCCCATAGAGACCATCTCTACCCACCGAAACACCGGCTTGGCGCTTCGATAAATTTATGATATTGGTAATCTATGTTAGCACTTTCTGTCAAGTCGTCCAACCGCATATTCTGACGGTTTGTCGGGTCACATTATGACGGCCTTGCATTCCATGAAGAATTCACGAAAGAGTGCTATAATTCGGCTAAGGAGTGAAGATGTCGCGACCAGAATGGTTTCTTTTCATCGTTCTTCCCGTCTTCATTGCTGGGGGACTACCTGTTCTTATCGAATGGCTACGTCTTGCCAAACCTCGGCCACCTTGGGTAAAGGTAGTTACTTCTATTTATGGTGGCATCGTTTTCGTGCTTATACTAGTAGGCTTGCTCGTCCCTTTCACTGAAGTTGTCGAAACTTATACCTTGAAAGGTAACATATATGACCAAAACAGCGGGAAAGGTATCGCCAATGCCAGCGTTGAACTAATCGATTCCCTGCGGAAAGACGCACCTCCACAACATAAGTTTTCTGGTCCAGGGGGAAAGTTCCATTTTGAGAACCTAGAGTCTTCGTTGTACACTCTTACTGCCAGGAAGCCGCCAGAATATAAGGAGAACGCCGTATCAGTTCTGGTTCCGAAAGATAAGCAAATCTCCATTCCGCTGCCACCAGTAGTCGGCGGTACAATATCTCCAACTCCTCTGTCTCCTGCAGCGGTACCTCCTGCAGCGGAAACCTTGAGTAAGTTTGACGTGACCTTTCACGTAACGGATGCCAAAATTGCTGAACTCGATACGCCGAATTACAAAAAGCAAATCGTTTTGCTTACGGGAGAGCTCAGGAACGATTCTCAGTACCCGGTGTTGCTGGACCTGGAGCGTTCATCCGTGGTCGCATTGGCACCTGACCGTGTTCCGTTAGGAACTCCCTTGCAGTTTGACCCTATTGCTAGTTCGTACTTGGCAGACCGTTTTATCGGGATGACCATTAAACTGGACCCTGGGGCACCACCAATCAAAGGTACAATCGCATTTTCCTCCTCACAAGCTCTAGCATTCCCTGCCGGTCTCACTTTCGTGAATCCGCAACTGGTCTTCTTGAGACAGCCGAGTTTTTTCTGGGAACCAGACACATTTCAGCTGTATGAACCATTCCCCTTCGAGTGGTGAGTTTCGCCCCTTTCATCTGACTTGTTTTTCGTCTACCCGTTTTACGATGTTCCTGCGGCGTCTTGAGTCAAGACCTTTGGGCCTGTAGAAAAGGCACCCCGTAGTATGCAATATGTGTGACTCCGATGAGGTAGTACTAACTACTAAACAACTTGACGAAACGTCCAATCCGTACTTTCGCCTGCTCTGTCCTGATTATCCACCTGGGGAATCCTCCACCAACCTTTGCCCGGCAAGGAAAGCCTGCTGTAAGGCGTCAGGGTGTTTGGTTATATCCCCTTTCTCGTCTACATTGCGGAACAGTAGTTCACCGGCATAAGTAACATCAAGGACAGTGAATAGACTCTTTATGGTAACCAGCGCCCCGTCAAACACATTGGCTACCTTTCTGCCACCGACAGAAATAAATAGCCCCTTCCTCTCTCGCCGGTCGCCCAGTGGCGGGACTTTAAGTACATATTTCCTGGCCCACAGTGCCTGGCAGCGGTCAATCATCGCCTTCATCTGGGCGGTTACCCCCATAAAATGGATGGGAGAAGCCAGCACTATTCGGTCGGCCTGCTCCAGTTCCCGGTACACCATCTGCATATCATCCTGAACCTTACACTTTCCCTTCTTGAGGCAGGTATCGCAGTGCTGACAGGGGGCAATAGTCAGTTCGTTAAGGATGATAGTTTTAACCTTAGCCCCTCTGCTGGCGGCACCCCTCATGACTTCACCCAGCAATAGGTCAGTATTACCACCTCGCCGTGGGCTACCAGCAATACCAAGCACCTTCAACCCATCCCCCCCTCAATACAGCTCAGGATTTCCGCCTCTCTGGCTCTCATCAGGCGCTCCAGTTCAGGCTTATCATGCTCATATCCCAGCAGATGAAGCACACCGTGAATAATAAGAATGGCTATCTCCTTTTTTATCGAGTGCTGGTGCTCCCCAGCCTGTATAACCGCTTGGGGGTAGGAAATAATCACCTCACCAAGGTGGCGCACTCCGTCAGGAGGTATAACAAAAGGAGGAAAGTCTGCCCCAGGTATTTGTTCAGCAGGGAGCATAGAAAAGGCGAGCACATCAGTAGGCTCATCCTTTCCTCGGTAGCTTTTGTTTAGCTGCTGCACCCTTTCCTGACTGGCGATAACCAGACCCATTTCCACATCAGCACCAGCCTCCTGAGCAACCAGGACTTGCTCGGCTACGCTCTGTAGCCAGCTCACCTCAAGGCAGCCCTCAAGGTCTTCGTCAATTAAAACATTAATCTCCACTATGCCAATCATCATAGCACAGCCTAAGTAAAGCCCTCAAACGAGGGTTATTTATCAACCTCACCCCCTTAATCCCCCTCAGGTCGCTTCGCTCCAAATTCTAAATCCGAAGCACTAAATACTAAATCCAAAATCCAAAACGTTTTGGTCATTTGGTTATTAGTGCTTTGTATTTGTTTAGAGTTTAGATATTAGGATTTCGGATTTCCCTTCAGGGCTAAGGGGATAGGGTTCAACAATTTCCAAATAGGTTTGAGCAAAATAAACGGTTGTGATATAGTAAATATATACAAAGGGGAGGGATCGCATAGTGGACTAGTGCGGCCGCCTGCTAAGCGGTTACCCTGAGAAATCGGGGTCATGGGTTCGAATCCCATTCCCTCCGCCATATAAAGCTAACATACCCCTTGATAAGGGGTATATTTTCAATAACCACAGGGCAGAAGAGTATGTCCCAGTATTATATCTGGACTATAGGTTGCCAGATGAATAAGGCGGAATCGGAGCGACTCGGTAGCTACCTTGAGCAGCTAGGCTACCGGGCGACAGCTACCGCCGAGGAAGCCGATTTCATCGTGCTTAATAGTTGCGTGGTGCGCCAGAGTGCCGAGAACCGGGTCATTAACAAGCTCAATGCCCTTAAATCACTAAAAAGGTTACGCCCTAACCTAACCCTGGCTGTTACCGGTTGCCTGGTCAACTCTGAGGTTGACCAACTCAGGCAAAGCTTCCCCTACGTTGACTACTTTTTCAAGCCGGGCGACTATCCACAGTGGATGGTTAAAAAGGCTGAATCGGTGCCAGTATTACCTCGGCACCCTTCACCTTGCACCTTTGTTCCTATCATTCAGGGCTGTGATAACTTCTGCTCCTATTGTATTGTCCCCTACCGGCGTGGTCGGGAAAGGAGCCGCCGGGTAGAGGAAATAGCCTGTGAGGTTAAAGAGCTGGTGCACCGCGGAGTAAAAGAGGTTACCTTGCTGGGACAAAATGTGGATTCATACGGGCACGACCTGCCTGACAAACCAGACCTGGCTGATTTGCTCAATGAGCTAAATGCTATAGATGGATTAGCCCGCATACGCTTCCTGACTAATCATCCCAAGGACATGAGTCCGAGGCTTATTGAGGCAATAGCCTATCTGGATAAAGTCTGCGAGCAGATAAGCCTTCCTGTTCAATCAGGCAATAACGAAATTCTAAAGGCAATGAGGCGAGGCTATACTGTAGAGCAATACTACCAGCTTGTCACCCAGATACGCAGTAAGATACCCGGGGTGGCTCTCAGCACCGATGTCATTGTCGGCTTCCCCTCGGAAAGCCCCCTTCAGTTCCAGCAAACAGTCAACTTGCTCACTGAGCTAAGGTTTGATACCGTCCATGTAGCTGCCTATTCACCAAGGTCGGGGACTATTGCCTCAAGGAAATTTGAGGATAATATCCCAGCCACTGAGAAAAGGGAGCGACTGAATAAGATTGAGCAACTTCAGGAGAATATCGCTACCGAAATTAATGCCCAGCTATTAGGCAGGACGGTTGAGGTTCTGGTAGACGGCAAGAAAAAGGGCAAGTGGCAAGGTCGAACCCAAAGTGGTAAACTGGTATTCTTCAGTGATAACGGTAACTACCTGGGTCAACTGATGAAAATCAGGATTGAGAAAACAAGCCCGTGGTCACTACAGGGCAAGGTTAAAGCCGATAGCGCCGACTAAACTAAAATAAGGAGAACCAAAATGAAAAAGAACAGAAGGTTAAAATCGGGATTAATGGTGGGATTACTTATCACTCTTCTAGTCTTTATAGGCGGTTGTGTTCCAGCCGAGGGAGAAGGAATTGGCTGGTCGATGATTTATATTTTTGCAATTTTTATTGGCATATTCTATTTCCTCATGATTCGACCACAGCGCAAGCGACAGAAGGAACACCAAGAACTAGCGAGGGAGCTGAAAAAGGGGGACAAGGTAGTTACTGCCGGTGGCATTTATGGACAGATTGAAAGCCTCGGCGAGGATAGTGTCGTCCTGAAGATAGAATCAGGGGCGACAATGAGGGTGGATAGAAATAGTATTGCCAGGAAACGAGGCAGATAGAAATTATCTATCAACCTCACCCCCTTTAAGCACTCTCTCCGGTGAAAGGTAAAAGGTTCAATATAAAAAATCAAAAAACCCTCTCCCCCATTTTTATTTTTTCTTTTTTATGTTTACTCTTTTATGGAGAGGGGGGAGGGATTAGTTAGGCAAATGAGTTATTATGACTATATTATAGTGGGCAGTGGTATTGCCGGGCTGTATACTGCCCTGCTGGCAAAAGAGCAGGGGAGTGTGCTCATTATAACCAAGGGCAGTATTGACGACTGCAATACCAAATATGCCCAGGGGGGCATCGCTGCTGCCATAGGTAGGAATGATTCGGCTGAGCTTCACTTCCACGATACCATAGCTGCTGGAGACGGCTTATCTGATACCGATGCAGTGAGTATCTTAGTCAACGAAGCCCCTGACCGCATCACTGACCTGGTCAATTTTGGCGTCCCCTTTGACACCCTTGATGGACAGATTGCTCTCACCATGGAGGCAGCTCACAGTCTGCCCCGTATCCTGCATGCTGGGGGTGACGCTACTGGCGAACATATTGAAGTTACGCTCAGTAACCAGGTAGGTTCATCTAAAATCCAGGTGCTTGAAGATTGCCTGGCTACTGAGATTCTGGTAGAAAAAGGGCGAGTTTCAGGAATAAAAGCCCTTGATTGCCGCACCGGCTCTATTGAAGAATTCGGTTGCCACTCCCTGATTCTAGCTACTGGCGGCGCCGGGCAGCTATTCAAGTATACTACTAACTCTGAAATAGCCACTGGTGACGGCATAGTCCTGGCTTTTAAAGCCGGGGCGGAGATTGTTGACATGGAGTTTTTTCAGTTCCACCCCACCGCCTTACGCCTGCCCGGAGTAACCCCGTTTCTCATATCTGAAGCAGTCAGGGGTGAAGGCGGGATACTGCGCAATGTGGAAGGCTACCGCTTCATGCCCGACTATACACCGGAGGGTGACCTGGCACCGCGAGATATAGTAGCCCGCAGCCTAGTATACGAGATGAAAAAAACCGGCTCAGACAGGGTCTTCATTGATGCTACTCATTTACCCCCCTATGTTACTACTACTCGGTTTCCCCATATATATCGCTTCTGCCTGAACCACGGGCTAGATATTACCAAAGGACTGATACCGGTGGCACCGGCTGCCCACTATATGATGGGTGGCATCAAGACCAATAGCTGGGGGGAAACCAATATAGCTGGGCTATTCGCCGCTGGTGAAACTGCCTGCACCAGAGTCCACGGGGCAAATCGGCTCGCTTCAAACTCACTGCTTGAAGCCATTGTATTCAGCAAACGAGTCATAGAAAAAACCAGAAAGGGAGTCAAGACATCTATTGCCAGCAAAAGCTCAGAAATTCATCATACTCTGAACCAGAGGCAGCTTCCTCAGGCAGTGCCTGCTCCCAGCCTTTCTGCTTTGCAACAACTCCACTGGGATAAAGTAGGCATCATCCGCAATAAGGAAAGCCTGACCGAAGCCGCCGATATCCTGGCTGCCTGGCAAAAGTCCCTACCCCAGCCTACCGACCGCCCTTCCCACGAGCTAAACAACCTGGTGCTGACCGGGCGATTAGTAACCGAGGCGGCTCTGCTCAGAGAAGAGAGCCGTGGCGCTCATTTCCGCTCCGATTTCCCCCAGACTTCACCCCAATGGCAACGCCATATCGTATTCACGGTAACCTGATAAAGGTAAGTTATGCGACTAGAAGTAGCTTATGGGGGTAGATTGAAGGGGCTTCGCCCCTTCAAAAATATCTTCCCCCTCATGATAGGAATATATATCCATATCATGGAGAGGGGGATAGAGGGGGTGAGGTTGATAAACAAACTCCAACCATCTGAAGCACAGATTGATAACATTATAGACCTGGCTCTGGCTGAGGATATAAGCCACGGTGATGTGACCAGCCAGGCACTAATACCACCCGAACTCCAGGGGAAGGCGTCCATACTGGTTAAAGAAAATGGCATTCTGGCTGGTGGTGAGATAGCCAGGAGGGTGTTTGTCAAGGTTGACCCATTACTTAAAGTTGAAGTGCTTATTAAAGATGGAGCCAAGGTTCAACCCGGTGACATAGTCGCCACTATTTCTGGTAAAGTGGTCAGCATCCTCAATGCCGAGCGGGTAGCTCTTAATTTCTTGCAAAAGCTTAGTGGCATTGCTTCACAGACCGCCCAGTATATAGCCAAAACACAGGGGCTCACTGTTAGTATTACCGATACTCGCAAAACCACCCCTGGTCTCAGGTTACTGGAAAAGTATGCGGTGCGCATGGGTGGCGGGCAGAACCACCGAATGCACTTAGGTGACGGAATTCTGATTAAGGATAACCATCTAGCGGCGTTGCGCGCCTTGGGCATGAGTTTAAAGGATATTGTCGCCAGGGCTAAACAGAATGCCCCCAAAGGATTAAAGGTTGAGGTAGAGGTCAGGACTGCTCAGGAAGCCCTGGAGGCAGTTGAGGCTGGGGCTGACATAATCATGCTGGATAATATGAGCCCTGATGAAATGCGCCGTGTAGTGAGCTTAATCCCAGGTCAGGTTAAGATTGAAGCCTCAGGTGGTATCACCCTGGCCAATGTTCGAGCTGTTGCCGAAACCGGTATTAACCTCATCTCAGTAGGAGCTCTCACTCACTCCTCAAAAGCCCTGGATATTAGCCTTGAGCTTGAGCCACAGACTCTCAAAATTTTTTAGGCTGCCTCTACCGGGCAAGCCCATGGGCTATAAGTAGAGGTTTATTAGTTAAGATATGGTTAGTGGTGCCATCAGTAATTACCCGCCCCTTGTCAAACACGATAACCCGCTGGCACAGGGCTCGCACCAACTCTAGGTCATGAGTGGCAATTATTTTAGTTATTGACAACCTTCTCAGCAGTTCAATTAGTGACCACTTACTCCCCGGGTCAAGATTTGCCGTTGGCTCATCAATCACCAAGATTTCCGGAGTCATAGCCAAGACGGTAGCTATAGCAATCCGTTTCTTCTCACCAACACTAAGATGATGAGGTGAGCGCAGCTCATAACCACTCATCCCCACCCAATCCAAGGCTCGGGTTACACATTGCCGAACCTCAGCCTCAGCATAACCCATATTAATCGGACCAAAGGCAACATCATCAAAAACGGTAGGTGAAAATAACTGGTCGTCTGGATTTTGAAATACTAAACCTACTTTGCTCCTGAGCCACTTCAGGTTTTTGTCATCAACCGGTCTGCCGAAGACTTTTACCACCCCGTTACTACGCAGAATGCCATTCAGGTGAAGTAATAGCGTAGATTTACCAGCGCCATTGGGTCCAATCAGTGCCACTGTTTCCCCTTGGTGTATAGTCAGGCTAATATCAGTTAAAGCCTGCTGACCATCAGGATAACAGAAGGAAAGGTTATCAACTCTTACAATCTCTTCCACGCCTCCTCCTTTAGCGACTTAATATAAACAGGTTAACCACGCTGGTCAGAATAAGAACTAAACTAAAGCTTATCCCAAAGTAGGCATCTGCCTGCCTGAAGTTCAACCGGTCTAGCGTCCGACTGTGCCCGTCAAAGCCACGAGCCAGCATAGCCGCATAGACCCGCTCACCCCGCTCATAACTGCGAATGAACAGGGTGCCTATCATATTGCCTATCGTCCGCAGTTGCCACAGTCGCTTACCGCCGAAGTTGCGACTATCCCTCGCCTGCCTCATCCGCATCACCTCATCAACCAGAACAAAGATATAGCGATACATAAAGGACAGAATCATTACCATCACCTTGGGCATACCCAGTTGCTCCAAGCCATTGAGAAGATTGGCGAGTTTGGTGGTCGAGGTTAGCCAGATTAAGCTGAGAATAGAAAGCCAAGCCTTAATTAAGACATTCCACAGGACTTGAAGACCGGTATAGGTAACTGACACCTGCCATAGCCATATATTATAGCTACCGGCCACCTCCCCCTCCTTAATGAAAGGGATGAAGATAGTAATCATCACCACGAAGGGCATAATTACTAGCGACCGCTTTAAGACATAAAAGATTGGCAGTTTAGAGAAGAGAAGCAAAGTAGCCATGAGGAAAAGGTATAAGGCAAATACCTGCCACTTGGTAGGTGGAGTGCTGATTACCGCCAGGATAAAGACTAGCGTGGTAATAAACTTGGTGCGAGGGTCAAGCCTGTGAATAAAGCTATCTAAGTCGCTATACTGGTCAAGAAAGCTGTGTTTCACCTTAGCCGCCTTTGATAATAAGACATTATTTAAACCGCTCTCCTTGATTTCAGTAGCCAAGCCATGCCATATACCACACTAAATACAATGAGGCTACCAACTAACCCAGCCAGTATTGTTGCCACTGCCTCATTCTCTATCCCGGGAAAGACATAGTCAGCAATAATCTGAAACGGTGCCTCCTGTGCCAGGTCAATGAACCCCTTATTGTCAGCTACCCTCTCCAGCCCATCAGGCGAAGATGATGCCAGGGGTGATAAAAAAGCTACCACCAAACAAGCCAGCAACCCAATTTGCCACCATTTCATCTTTTTCCCTCCTGCTTACTAAATCCTCTGTAGCTGTAATAGGTCCGGTCTAGTTACCGCAACAAAGCTGAGCACTGCTGCCGTAATCAGCCCCTCACCAATACCAATCAGGGCATGAAAGCCAGCCATAGCTGGTAGAACCACCGCTAAAGGTGATACCCCCGAGACTGCCAATTCAATGGCACAGGCAATAGACGCCAAAAATACCGAACCCCAGCCAGCGATAAAGCCGCCAATCAGCTTGCCCCTCCTGTCATCACCTAGAAATGAGGTAATGCCGCGGTAGAGATAGTAACTACTAAAGCTGGCAATGATGCCCATATTAAATATGTTTGCCCCCAGAGCCAGCAGCCCGCCATCCTGAAAGATAAGGCACTGGGCAATGAGAACACAGCTCATTATCAGCACCGATGCCCACGGTCCGAGCAGGATTGCTGCTAGAGCGGCACCAATAAGGTGCCCCGAGGTACCCCCAGCTATGGGGAAATTGAGCATCTGGGCAGCAAAAATGAAAGCCGCCAGCACTCCCATCAACGGCACATGCTTTTCCCCCAGCTTCTTATTGGCTACCCTTACTGCATTACCTATACCGCCGGCTGACACCACATATGTAGTTGCCACCGTAGCTACACTGAGAAAACCATCCGGGATGTGTATAATATACCCCCCTATTAAATTTTTCAATTAAATGCACCTGCAATTAGATGCAATAACAGATTAAAAAAATTTTATCCCCTGCAATTTACACAGCGCCCCAAAATAGCCAGATGCCTCAGGTCGGCGCTAAATTTATATTCTCGGAGCAAGGCACTCTTGAGAGAAGACAGCAGCGACTCATCAAGGGCGATTATAGCCCCACATTCCTGACAAACCAGGTGATGGTGATGCCCTTTCCCCACCGGATGATATCTAACTCGACCCTCTCCCATATCTGTCTCAGTTACCAGACCAAGCCGTTTTAGTAGTTCCAGGGTGCGATAGACGGTTGAGATGTTAACATTGGGGTATTTAGCCACCACCTGGGCGTAGATTTCCTCAGCGCTAATATGGTTGTCGCTATTCTCAATAGCCGACATAATCATTATTCGCTGCGGCGTCAGCCGATAGCCTAATTCGCTTAATTTACTAACTATGTCTTCAGGCTGATTCACTTAACTTTCACCTAATTTAGGAAGCTAGTGATATATTATACTAAATAAAAATAATTTCTGCAACACCTCGTATATGCAATTAGTTTCAATAAAAATAATTTTTAATTATTGTCTACTATCCAGTAGTATTGTTACCGGACCATCGTTATGGATTTCTACCTGCATATATTGCTGAAAGCGCCCAGTTTCTACCTTTAGCCCGGTGGCGCCAGCCTGCTCCACAAACCACTCAAATAATTCTTCAGCTTGAGCCGGTGGTGCTGCCTCAATAAAACTAGGACGACGACCCTTCCTGGTATCAGCCAGGAGAGTAAATTGGCTCACCACCAATAGCTCACCTTTAATATCCAGAGCCGAAAGGTTAAACCTGCCCACTTCGTCAGAAAAAATGCGCAGGTTAATAGTCTTTTGTATTAAATACTGCGCATCCTTTTCTGTATCCCCATTGGCTACACCGACAAAAACCACCAGCCCCCGACCTATCCTACCCACCACCTCACCAGCAACGCTAACCGTGGCTCCAGTAACTCGCTGTAGCAGTGCCTTCACCCCTGCTTCCCCTTTCATTTTTCCTTGTCAAGCATTCCCTCCTCAGTTTTGTCAATGGCGCCACCTTTACGATTATCTGTAGTATAAAAGCCGCTCCCTTTAAAGATGATAGGAACGGAGTGAAGGACACGGCGAGCCTTTCCCTGACATTTAGGACACATAGCTACCGGCTCCTCATGAAAACCCTGCTTCCTTTCAAAATGAAAGTGACAAAGACCACACTCATACTCATAGATAGGCACTACTTCACCTCACACAAGTTTTTCCGACACATTTTACACCAATAGCTCGACTAAAGCAAATTAAAACCTTTTATCAACCTCACCCAGCTGACAACTACTTGACAAGGGGGGAGTGTGCTATAATCTTTTCGTTGAATGCGCTGAAAGAAACCAGCTAGTCAAAAAAGGGAGGTGGTATCATGTGAGGATATAATGTAGGTAGACAAGGAGAAATTTTACAACTTAGGAGGTAAATCGGTGAAAAAGAAAATATTGTTAATCCCGCTGGTATTGTTGTTAGCCATGAGCTTGGTTGCTACTGGCTGTCCGGCACCAGAGCCAGTACCCCCACCACCAGCGCCACCGCCGGCACCAACACACGAGCCAGTAGCACTAGAGATTTACTCAAATCCTTTCGGAAATGCTGGCTATGTTCTTTCTTTTGCGTTAGCCGACATAATAAACAAGAACTCTGAGTGGCTGCGAGCTGTCACTATAGAGAGTCCCAGCGGTGCTCACAATATGAAAATCCTACAGAGGAGTCCGGAAAAATCAGGTGTTTGGGTTGGTTATCTCAATCCCCTGTCTATTCACCACAGCACTCTAGGTGGCGAGCCATTCACGCCCGAGGAGCCGTTCGAAATGAGTGTTAAAGCTGTATCAATAACGGCTAACATAGGCGCCCCGTTTCTCACTACTGACCCAAATATTAAGACACCACAGGATTTAATTGGCAAGACAGTTGCTTTAGCACCAAAAGGAAGTACCGAGGAATTTGTACCAAGGTTCATGCTGGAAGCCTGGGGTGTTTATGATGATGTAAGAATAGTGACAATGGCTTTTCCTGCTCAATCTGATGCCCTTATTGATGGCACAATAGACCTTGGAAAGTCTGGGGCAGTCATTTTGGGGCATGAAGAATATGCGGATTGGAGTCCAATTCCTCTATTTGAGAAGATTCTTATGGCAAGGGAAACCTATATTTTCCCTACTACTGCCGAAGATTATGCTATGGTGAGGGAGAATACTGGCTATCCTGTATATCCAATCGGTGGAAAGGGTAAGACTATTGGTAAGTCAACTCTTCCAGATTGGCTGGGTTCGCATATCAGCCTCGGATGGTTCGTCTCAGAGGATATGCCGGACGATGTGGTAACCGAGCTTGTAAGAGTCATCTACGAGAATGCCGAGTTATTTGTGACTTATCATGCCAACGGAGCAGCTATAGCAAAGGAGACCATAGGTGGGGTCGCTATACCCAGAGACGGTTATCACCCGGCAGCCATAGAGTTTCTAGAGGCTAAGGGGGTAACGGTAGGGCGGTAGTGTAATGGTATGATTGCCCCCCACTTCGGTTAATAAGAGGTGGGGGGCAATCTAGTTAGGGATTTATTGCTAACCATGTTTCATCTAAAACCTGTGTCTTGGTGGAAGGTGCTTGATGTTGTCGTAATTGTCGTGGCAATATCGATGGTCCTCTACCAGCTCATCAATACTCAATATATGCTCCTAGAACCCCTGAAGCATTCTAACATGCATCTACTTTTTGCTTTCGTGATTACCTTCTTAGCTATATTACGTAATACCCGTAAGCGTTGGCCATTAATGTTGTTATTAGCACTTCTGGCGATAGTCTCTACAGGTTATGTCGCTCTATTCTTTGATGATTTAAAGGCGCGTGCATTATTCAATACCTCTCTAGATTTAGCTATCGGCATAATATTAATAATTTTGTGCCTTGAGGCCACCAGACGAGCATTTGGCATCGTGCTGCCAGCAATAACTGGTATCTTCATCCTTTACAGCTTCTTTGGCTACTTGCTGCCAGGTGTTCTTAAGGTTATGCCCATGGAATCTGGAGAGATAGTTTCCCGGTTATCTCTAGCCCTGGGGTGGTCGGGGATTTATGGATATATCTTAGACATTTCAGCTAATTACATATTCTTGTTCATGGTATTTGCGGCAATGATAACTACAACCGGTGCCGTTGGTTTCTTCACCGAAGTTGGGAAGCTTGTAGGGCGCAAGGTTAGAGCAGGGCCAGCTTTGGCAGCAGTAATCACTAGTGGCCTGGTTGGTTCAGTTAGTGGTTCAGCAGGAGCTAATGTCATGATTACTGGCTCCTTCACTATACCAGCAATGAAGAAAGTCGGGTATACAGCGGAGCAGGCTGGTGGTATTGAGTCAGCAGCTTCAACTGGCGGACCAATTATTCCGCCAGTAATGGGAGTTGTTGCCTTTGTTATGGCTGGTTTTACTGGCATATCCTATTCAACAATAATAATCGTAGCTGCTTTGCCAGCACTACTCTACATTCTTTCTGCTGCTTTTTATACCTATTTCCAGGGAGAAAGGATGCAGGTTACCCGCTGGGAAGAATCGGTAGATGTTAGGGAGTTGCTACTCCGAGCACCTCTATTTCTTATGCCACTATTGGTCATCGTAGTACTATTTATGATGGACTTCACGCCCATGTTTGTAAGCTTCTGGGCAGTTGTATCAATATGCGTTATAGGATTGATACGGAAAAAGACAAGGCCGTCTCTAAGTGCTTTTGTACGTGGGCTTGTCAATGGAGCTGAGCTAGGAAGCAAGGTTGCGGTAACCTGTGCTACATTGGGAATAATAGTAACAACGATAACGATGACGGGGGTAGGAGTAAAATTTCCTATGGCCATAGCGGACCTCGTTGGTGAAAATCTTATTCTCTTGCTGCTATTAACCGGAGTTATTTCTATCATTCTAGGGATGGGGCTACCTGCTTCCGCAGCCTATGTTCTGGTAGCAATTACTATTGCTCCGACGCTGATTAGGTTAGGCATAGGTGTACTGCCAGCACATCTATTTGTGTTTTTCTTTGCCAATTTCTCTTTCATAACTCCGCCGGTAGCAATTGCTGCTCTTTTTGGGTCTCAGTTAGCCGGCGGGAATTATGTCAAAACGGCTATCCAGGCTTCGCTAGTAGGCATGGCCGGTTTCATTGTGCCGTTTATAATAATCTTCTCCCCAGCTTTTATGTTTGACTTCTCAGAACCCTTCTTTGCCATCACATCACTAATTGCCTGCCCCATAATCTTCTTTGGACTGCAGTCATCTACCGTCGGTTACTTTACAAAGAGACTCAACTTAGTAGAGAGGGCCATCATACTATTATCACCCATAGCGCTTCTGTTACATATTTATACTACCAATTTTATATGGTTTGCCGTGGGCTTAGCTATTCTGGCTACCTTCGTGGTATGGCAGAGAAGGATAACGAGGAGGGAAAGGCAGAACCTTAATATAGAGAGGGTTACTGACTGAACTTTTGGAAATTAAAATTAAAGGAGGAGTGCCATGAAAATTGATGTTTTCACTCATATTTTGCCACCAAAATACCTTGAGGCCCGGGATAAGAAGGCACTAAGCGGATGGGCTTCGGCGAAGGGTTCAAGGTATGTACGGGCAGTGCCCACTCTGCTTGACCTGGACATCAGGTTCAGAATCATGGATAAGTACCCGGACCTTTTGCAAGTGCTAACTGTTGCTGCCCCGGCTGTGGAAACCATTACCAAACCTGAGGATGCGGTTGAACTGGCAAAGATAGCTAATGACGAGATGGCTGAGCTGGTTATGAAATACCCGGATAGGTTTGTGGCAGCAGTAGCCTGCCTGCCGCTGAGTGATGTCGATGCCAGCTTAAAAGAGATTGACAGGGCAATAAACGACCTGAGGTTCAGGGGAGTAGAAATATACACCGACGTAAACGGCAAGCCAATAGATTCCCCGGAGTTTATACCCATCTATGAAAAGATGGCTTACTATGACCTTCCAATCTTGATTCACCCCAGAAGGGAGGCAGTAATACCCGACTATGAGGGTGAGGAGGAGTCAAAATATCTGATATGGACTAGACTTGGTTGGCCTCATGCCACATCAATGGCTATGATTCGCCTGGTGTGTAGTGGCGTGCTTGAGAAATATCCCAACCTTAAGTTTATAACCCACCACGCTGGTGGAACCGTCCCTTATCTTATCACTAGAATCAATTGTCTGGATAACTTTAATGAAATGCGTATGGGTTATAGATATGAGCAGCATCTTACTAAGACGATACCCGATTACCTGCGTATGTTCTACAATGATACTGCTGTTTATGGAAATACCCCCACCCTGATGTGTGCCTACGCTTTCTGTGGTGCCGACCATATGCTATTTGCTACCGATATGCCTTTTGACAGTCAAACTGGCTACAGGTTGGTTCGGGAGACAATCCGCTCAATAGAAGAAATGGATATAACGGAGGCTGAAAGGAAGAAAATATTTGAAGACAATGCCCGAAAGCTTTTGCGTCTGCCAATCTAGGCAAATATATAGAAGAGGCTAGTTGTGCAATGAAGATAAAACCTCACCTTAAATCTTTTATCAGAAAAAGTTATGTGGGCCACGAGCCTGTTATTGGGCAGGCCGAATTCTTGGACTGCTCCTTAGGAGTGAACAGCTTTGGAGTTTCAGAGAGGGTTCTGGAGACAGCCAAGGAGTATGATTGGTCACAGGTCTGGCGATGCCCTGAGCCCAGCTGTGAAGGCTTAAAGGAGAAGATCGTTGATTTCTGGTCAGGTTATGCCGATTTGGAAATGAGCCGAATCCAGATTGAGTATGGGGCAATGGGGGTTCTGGAGAGAGTGAATAGAATATTCTTGGAGACTGGCTCCCAGGTCTTAGGTTATTCTCCTCAGTTCACAGGGTATGTGGCTGATATTGGGGTATGTGGAGCTAAATATGACGCAGTTGTTCTAAGACCTGAGGAGAACTTTGAATTCCATGTAGAAAGACTGATAGAGAAAATAGACCCGAAATATTGCTTGATATATATTGATAACCCCAATAATCCTACCGGCCAGATGATTAGTTTAAGCGCTATAGAGGCAGTGGTCAGAGAGGCCAGGGAGAAGGATGTGGCGGTAATAGTGGATGAAGCCTATGGAGATTATATGGAGCAAAGACAGTCTGCAGTCAATTTAATCAGGGAGTATAAGAATTTAATAGTGGCTCGCACCTTTGACAAGGGCTTTGGGCTTTGTAGTTTAAGAATAGGCTATGGGATATTACCTGCGGAACTGAGCGACCACTTTAATAAGGTTACTCCCCCCTTCCGGGCTACTGCAATCAGCTCTTACCTAGCCACGGTAGCTCTCTCCGACCAGGATTTTGTCTCTAGTTGCCGACAACGGGTCAAAGTGGAGAAGGAAAAGCTGATAAAAGGATTGAGAGAGAGGGACTATCTCATTAGCGAGACCTATGAATATTGCCCTATTTTCCTTGCCGGTCACAAAAATAAAGATATTGACTTTAGGCAAGAGCTGATAACTAAAGGAATACTGACTGTGCCAGGAACCGACTTCAACGATTTAGACAAGACCTATGTTAGGATAAATTGCCCACCCCGCGCTGAGGAGTTCTTACGGCGCTTGGAATGATTGAGGTGGGAGTGAACTGCGGTTAAAGCTGGTAATAGGGGTTATTCAATAGTAGGGAGTTACCATGGAAGAAGAATTGGTGAAGGCTGATGTTCTGTGTGTAGGTGGAGGTATCCGACTTATATGGTTGGGCGGAATCAAATGTTAATATTCTGACAAATGATAAGCCACCATTTAACCCAGAGATGGGTTCTTCTAATTTAAGAGGTATACTTTGCCGGGTCTATAAGACACCTGAAATTAGTGCCAGTTAAAGGAGGCAGAGTGAATCACCCCGCAGCAAGCTGCGGGGTACCTAAATTACTCAAACAAGCGTATTGGAAAGAGGGCATAAAGGACCTCGGGCGATTTATTTCACCTCCACTCTACCTACATCACAATTTATTTCAAGGTCTATCCGGTTATTGGCAATCTCGAAATTCTGAGACACATAATAATCACCCCTCTTCGGGAAGCGAGTCTCATCTATATCAAGGTTGGACAAGTCTATATCTGCCCTAATTCTAGCTGCTACCCCCTCGGGAATAGTTACCTCTATGTTGGCAGCATCAGCATCTATATAGGCGTGGGTGGTGCCCGCTGATGTGGGCATCCTCACCGTGCAATTACCAGCATCCATGTCCAGCCGAAGTTGAGCTACCACAAGCTCACCGAAATCAAGGGCTATGTTGCTCAGCGCTGACTCGATATTGAGCATTAAGGTTGCATTCCTAGTTAACCTGACCTCCCACCTAATACCAACCTCTCCCCATAATTTCTTATCAACTCGCTCTGTAGTCAAAAAGAGCCTGCCTTCACTATTTTGGCGATGAAAATCTGCCCTTATGCCTCCAATGCCGTTCCTCACCTCCGAGCTTGCCTCAACAAAGCTTGGCGAGGTGGAGGGAAGGCTGACCACGGTAAGACTCCCCCCGGTGAAGTCTACCTCAATTTCAGCACGCTCTATATTCCCCAAGGGCTCTGAATAGCTTTCAGTGACTACTCCTGCTGGCGGAGATGGTCCATATTGCCAGATCGCTATACCAAGGCA
>Ga0209991_10000358_pt1 | contig 20465 bp, 21 predicted proteins | sample ChitaG_FD_183167 | JGI IMG/M metagenome (GOLD analysis project Ga0209991, IMG submission 183167) | Deep subsurface microbial communities from South Pacific Ocean to uncover new lineages of life (NeLLi) - Chile_00310 metaG (SPAdes)... | ecosystem: Environmental > Aquatic > Marine > Oceanic >... | reverse complement strand
GCAGACCACACCGAGCTTCCGCAGATGCGGGAGCTCGACGCTGATTGGCGGCTCGGCGTGGCAGCGGTCGGGCTCGACCGGGTGAACATGGAGGTGCATCTCGCCGATGGCGAAAAAGTCCCCTTCAGCCGGATGCTGATCGCCACCGGCACTCGCGCGCGGCAATGGTTCAACCCGAAGGAAGCCGCATTGGAGGGTGTTTTCACCCTGCGCAGCAGCGACGACGCCGCCCGTCTACAGGCGGCGCTGAAGGCCGGGCCGAGGCGGGTCCTCATTGTCGGGTCTGGCTTCATCGGATCCGAAATGGCCTCGGTGTGTCGCGAACTCGACCTGGCGGTCACCGTTGCCGAGCGTGCCGATGCGCCGCTGGTCGGGGCACTCGGTGGTGTCATCGGAGAGATCGCCGCGCAGATGCAGCGCGATCACGGGGTCGACCTCCGTACCGGCGTCTCGGTGCAGGCGCTGGAAGGAGACTCCACAGGGCATGTTCGCCGTGCCCGGCTGTCCGACGGGACGACGCTGGACGTCGACGTGGTGGTGGCTTCGCTGGGCTCGATCCGCAACATCGAATGGCTCGAAGGCGCAGGCCTGGCCACAGGGTTCTGGGGGGTTGCCTGCGACGCCGGCTGCCGCGCCTTCGACATCAACGGAGTGGTAACCGACAACATCTTCGTTGCGGGCGACGTCGCGCGCGCTCCCCATGTGCTCTACGACTATGAGTTTCTCTCCCTGGAGCACTGGGACAACGCGGTCCTCGGCGCTCAGGTGGCAGCGCACAACATGGTCAGGCTCGAAACCGACCGCGTACCACACCTACCCCTGCCTTCCTTCTGGTCGGGACAGTTCGGCGTCAACATCAAGGGCGTGGGGGTGTGCTCATTCGGCGACGAGATCATCATCACCCAGGGCTCGATCAAAGAGCGCCGTTTCGCTGCCGCGTACGGTCGCGACGGCCGCATCGTGGGCGCTGTGACGTTCAACCACGGCAAGTGGCTGGAGTACTACGGGGCGATGATCGAACGATCAGCGCCGTTCCCGCCCCCTCCACCGGGCTATGACCGGCCTGCCGACATGATCCCGGTTCCGGCCCGGTTTCCGGATCCACGGGTACCGACCGGGACTCCCGACGTCGTGTTGACCGGCCATGACCCCACTCAGCGTGGCGCCGAGTTCCGCCCCAGGGAGGAGCGATGATGACCCCGGAAACCGCGTGGGCGAACGCGATGAAGTTCCAGAACCGGGCAGACCCGTACCCGTTCTTCGACGAACTCCGGCGGACGCCGGTGGCGCGCGTGGCGGAGAAAACCTACGTCGTCACCGGATACCGCGAACTCTTGACACTGGCCCATGACCCGCGGATAAGTTCCGACATCAGCCGCACCCCACTTACACCCGATCGGGATGCTGGCGGCCCGCAGAGCATCATCATGTCCGATCCGCCGGACCACGATCGAGCCCGCCGCCAGGTGATGCGACATTTCGGCCCGCCTCACTCACCGGATGTCATTCCGGATATGGAGCCCACCGTTGTGCGACTCTGCAACGGATTGCTCGACAAAGCCAAAGCCCTCGCCAAGACCAGAATCGATGTCGTCGACGACTTCGCCTATCCGGTTCCAGTCGCGGTGATCTGCAGCATTCTCGGTGTACCAGTCGAGGACGAGCCCTCGTTCCATGACTGGATCTTTGATTTCCTGGCAGGCGAGGATCTGGGTCCCGATGCAACCACTACCGAGGGGCAGGCGCGTGCCGAGAAGGGCGAGGTAGCCGGGGCAGCGCTACACCAATACCTGACCGACCTGATCCAGCAGTTCCTTCGTGAGCCGGGCGAGGGCCTGCTCTCGAAGCTGCTCCACGATGACGGCCCCGACGGGCCGATGTCCCCCGCTGAAGCCGTGGCCAATGCGAGCCTGCTACTGGTCGCCGGCCACGATTCGACGGTCAACACCATCACCAACTGCGTCATGACCCTTTTGCGCAATCCGGGATCCTTCGACCTGCTGCGCCGCCGGCCCGAACTCATCCCGGGCGCGATCGAAGAGATTCAACGCCTCCAATCACCGGTCCAGTTCTTTCCGAGCCGCAGCGCGACAGATGACATCGAGATCGCCGGGACAATTATCCCTGCAGGCTCGGCGGTGCATCTCGTATACAGCGCCGCGAACCGCGACCCCGCCGTGTTCGCTCATCCGAACCGGTTCGACCCCAAGCGCTGCGACAACGAGCATTTCGGCTGGGGCAGCGGCATTCACACCTGCTTAGGCGGGCCACTCGCGCGGTTGGAGGTCAACTTGGCGCTGGAGACCTTCCTGCGGCGGGTGGAGAATCCGCAGCTCGTTGTCGACCCACCGCCATACCGGCAGAGCCAGATCTTCCGCGGCCCACGGCACCTGCTGATCGACTTCGACCGAATCAACGACTAACGCTGATTGCCGGGACCTGTTGGCTTGCTAGACCTACCGCAACGTGCTGATGGCGCAGACTGCCTCCGATCCAGGCCGGCTTGCCGCGACACTCCCGCTCAGTTGCAGCCGCCAGCGTTCACCCACCGGCCGTTATAGCTCACGCAACCCCCCGGTCGCGGTGCGTCGTAGGGCATCGGCGCGTAGTAGGCCGGCGGTGGAACGTAGGGCGCGACGACGTCGGCGATGTTCGCGCAACCACTGACCGATACCCGCCGGCCGACATCGGCGCACACGTCGGCCTTGGCTTCCCCGTTGGGCTGAAATACAACGACAGCCGCGGGAACAGTCCCGAGCGCCGCGACGGCTATAGCGACCGCCGTCCATGACCGAGTCCAATAACCCATATTGCTTGTCTCCTCACTGACCGAACCAGTGTGTCCCGGCGTGCCATTGAAGTCTACGACGCCCGATGCGGTCAAAACTGTGGTTTGGGAGCGCAATAGCCCCGCTCCGCCATAGTGAGAGCTCAGATCAGCGTCCGAAGCCACCGGGCATGCCGCACCGTTCCCTCAGGTCCTTCAACGGCTGGCGGATCCCATTGATCTCGGCCTCGACCTGAGGGTTGGCGTTCATATAGTCCTGGACAGCACCGCGAACTTCGTCGTCAGGCTTGCCGCGAAGGTTTGTGAAGAAGTTATTCACCTCTGGATGGGTGAACAGGTAGACCCCCATCCCCGTTCCGACTGCGCCCGACACTTGAGCGAGGTCAGCCGCCGTGCAATTGGGGGGCGGCGCAGCAGCGGGTTCGGGCGTGGGTTCGGGCGCAGGTTGGGCAAGCGCCGACGATGCGCCGCCGAACAGCATCGCGGCCGCCATCGCCCCGCTGCCGATCAATCCAGCCATCGCACGGTGGCTGGCACATCCTGAAAGCAACATTTGTAAGCTCCTCGTTTGTCCCCCGGGGACCGATGCGGTGGCCGCGGGTGCCAAAAGCCAATCACATCAAACGAAGGAAGAAATGCGGATTGGCCAATCCGCAGCTCTCCGGCACCGCCCACGCCGTTGGATCAGTTCCAGTGACCCTACGAGGATTTCGCGATTGTCCACCGGGTTGCGAACCGATTATCGCGCTGCGTGTCGAACGGGACCCTCGGCCCCGCGCGTCCCTTTCGTCACTCTCACCACAGGCGTCGTAGGCTGAAAGCGATGAAGACGCGGCTGGCTCTCACAGGGGCACTTGCCGTTGCCTGCACCGCCTCGCTCGCGGCCTGCCAATCCACCATCGAGGGCACAGCCACCAGAATCCCCGACACACATAACGAACCGGACTTCCCGACGCCGCGCCCCAGCAGGCCCACCGCGGCGCCACCTTCCACCATCGAGCCGCCTCCTTCCCCCACGGCACCCATGCAGCCCGGCGGCGAGGTACTCCAGCCCCGGAACGGACTCGTATTCATCCAGACGAAGACCGGCCGGACCCAATGCCAACTCGACGAGCAGGAAGTGGGTTGCGAGGCAGCGTTCACCAACGCCCCTGAGATCAGCGGCTTGCCCGCCAACGGGGTACGCCTGAGCGCCGGTGGACAAATCAGCTGGGTGCTCGGCAACCTCGGCGACATCCCCGCCGTAACCCTGGACTATCGGACCTATTCGGCAGTGGGCTGGACGATTGACGCCAGCGCGGAAGGCACCCGATTCACCAACGACAGCACCGGGCGCGGAATGGCCATCAGCGTCGAGGGTGTCGAAAGCTTCTGAGGTCCGAGGGCGGGCCACCCGCTCCGTCTCCAGCCGGCGAGTCTCTAGCCGGCGGCTTCCAGGAGCGACTTGAGTCGGGCGAGGCCCTTGGCGTTGGCACGCTTGATCGTCATCTCCATCAGTGGACCGGCGATTCCCAAGAAGCCCCTCGGCTCACCCCGGTTGCGCAACGTCATCGTCGTCGTACCGTTCGGACCGTCTTCCCAAAGATAGGTTGTCTCCATCGGGAATGGCCCTTGTGCTGTACGCATCACGAACCGCGTCCCAGGTTGCAGGTCTGCCACCTCGTAGGTGTAACTCAATGGACGCCCGAGAAACCGGGCGGTGAACGCGAACTGCGAACCTACCGCTACCGGCTCGGGCGATACCCGCTGTACCGCTTTGATGTTGAGGTACGAGTCGGTGGCGTTGTCGGGATTTGAGGAATATGCGGCAACTTCGCTTCGGGGCCGTGCGATGACAATCTCGCTCGTCACGTCGACTGACGTCACCATGCTCCTGTCATAGATGCGATGACCACTCGGCGATGCAGCTCAATCTGAGCTACCCCTGATTTGGAGAATCCTCAGCGGCGCCGAGTAGCGGCCGGGGATCGAACCGCAACTCGATACGGCGAATGAGCCCGGCACGCACCACATGCCATTCCGCGCACTCCAACGGACCAACCGCGGTGTCGAGGCAGTAGAAAGCGGCGACGTTGGCGGTGTCATCGGGGTCATTGTGGGCAAAGAGCGCATGCCAACGGATCCCCACCGTCACTTGGGCCAGCCCCGTCAGCGCGGTCGCCATGTCGTCGGCGTTGGTAAAGGTGTCCATCGGTCCGTGGAATTCAAGGTCGTCGGCGATCATGCGCCGCGCCGCGGCGATGTCACCCGCAGCCCATGCCTCGTTGTACGCCCGGACAATGTCCACGCTCATGTCGGATCTCCTTTTGCCCTGAAATTCCCGATGAAGGCTGCTTCGCGAGCGGCTAAATCAGCGACGGAGGCCACGCCTATGCCGGTACGAGTATCACCCATCGAGAGGATGCGAAGCGAGGTGCGGTCGGCGCGAGGTTTTCCTCTGCTCGCAGCCATATTGGTCTGACCACTTGACGTCTGTCCAGCGACCCGGCATGGTGGAGCCATGGCAATGCAGCCGGTGAACCGTAGGTCTGTACCCGAAGACGTGTTCGAGCAGATCGTCGCCGAGGTACTCAGCGGCGAGATGCAACCCGGCCAGGCACTGCCCAGCGAACGCCGCCTCGCCGAGGCGCTCAAAGTGTCGCGTCCTGCGGTGCGCGAAGCACTCAAGCGGGTCTCGGCCGCTGGCCTGGTCGAAGTCCGCCAAGGCAACGCCACCACCGTGCGCGACTTTCGCCGGCACGCCGGACTGGACCTGCTGCCCCGTCTGCTGTTGCCGGGCGGAGAGCTCGATGTCACCGTCGCACGCAGCGTCCTTGAGGCACGGCTGCACAACGGGCCCAAAGTCGCCGAGCTCGCCGCACAGCGACACCTGCCGGACTTAGCGCCATTGCTCGATGAGGCAGTGTGCGTGCTGGAAGCCGAGAAGGACCCGATCGAGCGGCAGCGTCACGCGTTGACGTTCTGGGACCACGTCGTCGACGGTGCAGCCTCCATCGCCTTCCGGCTGATGTACAACACGCTGCGCGCCGCCTACGAGCCCGCGCTTCCTGCACTCGCCGTCGTCATGGCGGCCGAAGTCGGGCGTCCGCAGGCTTACCGCAAGCTCGCGCACGCAATCTCTGATGGCGACGCCGCCGCAGCCAAACAAGCCGCACTGGACCTACTCGAACCCGCAACCACCGCGCTGAGCGCAGTATTCACGTCAATGGAGGAACCCCGATGAGCACTTCGACAACTTCGACGGCGCGGAAGGTCTTTACCCTCTCCGACGCCAGGCGTGAGTTCTTGACCTACCCGTCGCCATGGATGATCCTCGCCACCCTGGTCGGCGCGTTTACCGCACGAATCGCGGTCGGCGACTGGCAATACACCGACGCACTGGTCCCGCTCGTGATGGTGGCCGTCTTCCCATTCTATGAATGGATGATCCACGTCTTCATCCTGCACTGGCGCCCACGGCGCGTCGGGAAGCTGACCATCGACTCGTTGTTGGCCCAGAAGCATCGTGAACACCACGTGGCTCCGCGCAGTGTGCCGGAGATATTCATTCCTTGGCCGGCGCTGCTGTGGGTGCTGCCGGTCGCCGTCGCGGTTGCGCTGCTGGCGTTCCCCCGCCCCGGCCTGGGTCTGACCTTCCTCGCATTCCTCACTGTCGTCGGCTTGGCCTACGAGTGGAGCCATTACCTCATCCACACCGACTACAAGCCGAAAAGGCGCATGTACCGTGCGATCTACCGCAACCACCGGTTGCACCACTTCAAGAACGAGCACTACTGGTTCACAGTCACCAGCTCTGGCACTGCCGATCGAGTGCTGCACACATATCCCGACCCGGCCACGGTGCCAACCTCGCCGACCGCCAAGAACCTGCACGCTGAGCAGGTGCCGGGCTGATCGACACAGATCAACCCGCTCCGCGACCGGCTCCCAAGATGGCCAGCTCATCACGGTCCTGAACTAGTCAACGCCGGCGGCGACGCAGCCACCGCGGCTACTATCGGAAGCCGTGACCGGCCGGGATCGCGAAGACGCCCCGACGCCGCCGCCCCACGATCCGTGGCACAACCGCACCTCAACCGTGCTCGGCGTGAGCCTGGCGGGTTTGGCTGTGCTCGCCATTCTGGTCGCCTCTATCAACCACATGACTCGCCAGTTCACCGAGCCGGAGCAGCCACCGATCAACTACGTTGAGCCAACGTCGTCGACCCCCGACACCCGGTCACCGACGACCACCACGACCGGGACGACCGGGACGACCGGGACGATCACCAGTACCAGAGCGCCCATCACCAGCGACATAGATCCCGGCCTCACACCCTCGAGTAGCGAATCCGCCGAGGCCAACCGCGAGTCCGTGGAGGCCAATACCAAGTCTGCGGAGCCGTCCACCCGGAAGCCGAACTCCCGACTGCCCAGGACCCGCGACCCCGACGGTCCCTCGGAAGAGCCGACTCCCGACGGGCCGACAACCGAAGCGACAGCCACACTGAACCCGGCCACCTAGCACCGAGCGCCTACCATCGGGTTCCGTGCCGAGCCACGGATCTCCTGACAATCAGCAGAACTACCCCGACGACGAGCCACCAGCTCCAGCCGCCGCTGAGCCGTGGCACCGCAAGCCGGTGGCACTGGTGGCGTTCGGCGCAGCGGGTGCACTGCTCGTCGTACTAATCATCTATGGGCTGGCCCGGGCCATCACCGGGAACTCGACCTTCGATACGACCACAACGACTTCGCTGACTCCCGTGCCCTCTACCGCGGTTGCGCCTCCGTCGACGGTCACCGAAACGGTGACATCGCCGACCACCACGACGCCCACAACCACGACCGCCACCACCGAGCCTTCGACAACCACCACGACTCCAACGACCACCACAACGACGCCCACCACAACGACGCCGACCACCACCGTCAGCACCAGCACCAGCACCAGCACCGTCACACAAACTGAAACCCAAACGGTGACCGAGCCGCCGCCGGCTCCGCCAGAGCCCTGAGTTGCAAAAGTAGGGAAACGAAATCGCTATGGCCGCAGCATCTCCTAGCTCCGGTTTACAGATGGCCCCGGAGTGCTTCCCGGCCGCCGGTCCGCGAGGCTGGTGAGACTCGCGACAACGGGGATCGGTGTGCGTCCCAGCCCCGTGGAGTCGCCATGAGGGGATCGGCCATTGGGGATTTCCAACACTCAGGGATATCCGGCGACTGTGGATATCAGTCGCTAGGGTGGTGACGGCCCAGACAGGAGAGACGCCACTCATGACTGACCCCTTGGGGTTGTCGATCGGGACGACGAACCTGGTCGCGGCCCGCATCGGCCGTTCCCCGGTACTACGGCGATCGATCCTCACGGTCTTCGCCGACCGGTCGCCCCAGGTTGGCGAGCCCGCGGAGAACCCGAACCCCGGCGAGTCGGGTGTCGTCCTGAGCGGCTTCGTCGAGCGCGTCGGCGATCCGGCTCCGCTGGCGGCGGGCGACGGCTCAGTGCACCGCGGCGAACAGGTGCTGGCGGCCGCTCTCGAAGAGATGGCACGCTTGGTTGGCGGGGGTTCACCCATCGCCATTGCTGTGCCGGCGTACTGGGGGCCAGGGGCGGTGGGCGCGCTTCGCGGTTCGTTGCGCTTCCTGACAGGTCTGGCACCCAATGGCGTGCCTGCCGCAATGATCCCCGATTCGGCTGCTGCGCTGGCAGCGCTACAGGTTGCACCAGGACTGCCCGACCGGGGTGTGATCGTGCTGGTCGACCTCGGTGGCGGCGGCTCCAGCGTCACGCTGGCCGATGCCGGCGCAAACCTCAACGCGATCGGTCGAACAGTCCGCTACCCGGACTTCTCTGGTGATGCACTGGATCGGGCGATGCGCGACCATATGATCGCGCGGATCGCCGAGCTGAACGAGGCCGACACCGCACACACCACTGCCTCCGAGTCGCTGACCCGGCTGTTGGATGAGTGCCGTAAGGCCAAAGAACGCCTGTCTGCCGAAACCGCCACGGTGGTGCCCGTCGAGCTCCCGGGGTTTCGCTCCGGCGTCCCAATGACCCGTCCCGAGTTCGAGCAGCTGATCTCCGAACCATTCGCAGGGCTGTTGAGCGCGATAGAAGACACGCTGCGGCAAAACGGGATACCGGTGGCCGATGTTTCGGCGGTGGCTACCGTCGGAGGCGGCGCTGCGATCCCGCTGGTAACCCGGCAGCTGTCTGAACAACTCCGCGTACCCGTAGTGACCACTCCCCAGCCCCAGTTGAACGTGGCCGCCGGCGCGGCGTTGGTCGCGAACCAGAGCCAGCAGACTGACGCACCGACCGGCATTGCTCCCACCACCGAGGCGCCAACCGCCATGTCCTCGGCGGCTTGGGCAGCCGGTGTAGCTGGGGTGGCCGCCAGTGAATCCGCCGTGGATGGGGCCGCGTCGGCGACCTTCCGCGCCCTCGCATGGTCAGAGGACGACGCCTCAGTCGAGGATCCCCTGCCCTACACCGGCGACGACTACACCTCGTCGGCTGACTACGCGGACCGCGGGGCGACCGTCGCCCGCTCGCCTGCGGAGTTCACCCCGCAGGAAGACCGGTACCAAGGCGAACTCGGCGGCGAGCCAACGCCGCTGCCCTGGTACAAACGCCCGCCTGTGTTGTTCGGGGGGGCGGCCGCGGCGGCGCTCCTGGCGCTAGGCGGGCTCGCCGTGACGTTGACCAGTTCAGTCGGCGACTCGGCCCCGGTCACTGAAACCGCGACACCCGCTCCGAGCGAGCCCCCGCCAGTCACTACGGTCACCGTCGGACCCGACGGTGTGCCGACCACAACGGTGAGCCAGCCACCGGCTCCCCCACCGGACTCCACGACAACGACACCGAGTACGGCGACCACCACCACGACAGAGCCGACAACCACCACGACGACCACAACCACTGCGGCAACGACCACAACCACCAGAACAACCACGCCCACCACGACGTCTGCGACCGCCACGACAACACAGCCGACCACGACGCGGCCACCGACAACGACCACGGCTAAGCCACCACCGACCACAACAACTCCGCCGACGCTCCTCGTCCCCGGTGACGGTGCTTGACCTGTTAGGCCAGCCTTCATAGCGTTCTTCCACCCCAAGATGCGACTATGAGCAGGCACCCAGCCAAAGTTACTCGCCGGTAACATTTCGTAAGTTACCTGACAGTAACCTCACCACCGGAGGTTGTGCGTGGAAACGCAGATGCTGATAAGGCTCATCGTCGGGGGCCTGATGACCGCCGTCGTCGGTGTGTTCGCCGTCAAGCGAGTGGTGTGGCTGACGAAGCTGATCCGGTCCGGCCAGCCGATGGCCGAGTCCAACAACCGCAAAGACCACATGCGGGAGCGCATCACCACGCAGGTCGAAGAAGTGTTCGGGCAGACCCGAATGCTGCGCTGGTCAGTCCCCGGCATCGCGCACTTCTTCACCATGTGGGGCTTCTTCATCCTGGCTTCGGTGTACTTGGAAGCCTTCGGCCTGATCGTGGTCCGCGACTTCCACATCCCGTTCATCGGCAAGTGGGACGCACTCGGGTTCCTACAGGACTTCTTCGCCGTCGCAGTGCTGCTGGGCATCATCACCTTCGCGATCATCCGGCTGCGTACCGAGCCCAAACAGCACGGTCGCAGCTCCCGTTTCTACGGCTCACACACCGGTGGCGCCTGGTTGATCCTGTTCATGATCTTTAACGTCATCTGGACCTATGCCCTGGTGCGCGGCGCTGCTGTCAACAACGGCACCCTGCCCTACGGCGACGGCGCGTTCTTCTCGCAGCTGATGGGCTCGATCATGCACCCGCTAGGCCATACCGCCAACGAGTGGATCGAGACGATCGCCCTGCTCGCGCACATTGCCATCATGCTGGTGTTCCTGCTGATCGTGCTGCACTCCAAGCATCTGCACATCGGCCTGGCCCCGCTCAACATCACGTTCAAACGGCTACCCAACGGCCTGGGCCCGCTGCTGCCCGTGGAGTCCAAAGGCGAGGTGGTGGACTTCGAGGATCCCGCCGAGGACGCTGTGCTGGGCCGCGGCAAGATCGAGGATTTCACCTGGAAGGGCTACCTGGACTTCACTACGTGCACCGAATGTGGTCGCTGCCAGTCGCAGTGCCCCGCCTGGAACACCGGTAAGCCACTGTCTCCCAAGCTCCTGATCATGGACCTGCGCGACCACATGTTCGCCAGGGCACCGTACTTCCTGGACGGCAAAGCGGCCCCCAGCGCGGACTCGGTGGCCAAGGAGCTTGAGTCGACTGAGAGCGGCTTCATCGAGACCAAACATGACGACCACCAACACGTTCCGGAATCGGGATTCGAACGCTTCCCCGCCGACTCCCCGCGGCAGGCCACCCGTCCGATGGTCGGCACCCTCGAACAGGGCGGTGTCATCGACCCCGACGTGTTGTGGTCGTGCACCACCTGCGGCGCATGTGTCGAACAGTGCCCGGTGGACATCGAACACATCGACCACATCGTCGACATGCGCCGCTATCAGGTGATGATGGAGTCAGAGTTCCCCGGCGAACTCGGCGTGCTGTTCAAGAATCTGGAAAACAAGGGCAATCCGTGGGGCCAGAACTCCAAAGACCGCACCAAGTGGATCGACGAAGTCGACTTCGACGTGCCGGTCTACGGCACGGACGTTGAATCGTTCGAGGGCTACGAATACCTATTCTGGGTGGGTTGTGCTGGCGCGTACGAGGACCGGGCCAAGAAGACCACAAAGGCCGTAGCCGAGCTGCTGTCCGCGGCTGGCGTGAAGTATCTGGTGCTGGGCGAAGGCGAGACGTGCAACGGTGACTCGGCCCGCCGCTCCGGCAACGAGTTCCTGTTCCAGCAGCTGGCCGCTCAAAACGTGGAAACACTCAACGAGATGTTCGAGGGCGTCGAGCGGGTGGACCGCAAGGTCGTCGTCACCTGCCCACACTGCTTCAACACTTTGGGTCGCGAATACCCGCAGCTGGGCGGCAACTACACCGTGTTGCACCACACTCAGCTGCTCAACCGACTGATCCGTGACAAGAAGCTGGTTCCGGTGAAGTCCGTAGGCTCCGACGGTGAGGGCTCAAACGGACAGGGTGCCGACATCACCTACCACGACCCCTGCTATCTGGGCCGGCACAACAAGGTCTATGACGCCCCACGTGAGCTGATCGGTGCTTCCGGCGCGAAGCTGATCGAGATGCCCCGGCACGCCGACCGCGGCTTGTGCTGCGGCGCCGGCGGTGCGCGGATGTGGATGGAAGAGCACATCGGCAAACGTGTCAACACCGAACGCGTCGAGGAGGCGATGGACACCGGGGCCTCCAAGATCGCCACCGGCTGCCCATTCTGTCGGGTGATGATCACCGACGGAGTCGACGACGTCGCAGCGGCCAGAGACCTGGAGAAGGCCGAGGTTCTCGACGTTGCTCAGCTGCTGCTGGGTGCATTGGACAAGAGCACGTTCGCCCTACCCGAAAAGGGCTCAGCTGCAAAGGAAGCCGAGAAGCGGGCCCCGCGCGCCGAGGCTGAGACAGCCACCGTGACCGAAGTTGAGGAGGTCACTGCCGCACCTGTGGAGGCAAAGACCAGCGCGGCCGCTGAAGCCGCTCCTGCAGCCGCGGTCAAGGGGTTGGGCATCGCCGGCGGCGCCAAGCGCCCCGGCGCCAAGAAGACCACTGCCGCAAAAGAAGCCGAAGCTCCCGCAGCCAAGACGGCCGAATCCGCCCCGCAACCCGCTCCCGCAGCCCCGGTCAAGGGCCTCGGTATCGCCGGCGGCGCCAAGCGCCCCGGCGCCAAGAAGACCGCTGCCGTTCCCCCAGCTCCAGCCCAGGCAACGGACGCGGCCCCGGCACCAGCCAAACCGGCAACGGCTGAACCGGAGTCCACGACCGAGACGGCACCGCAGCCGCCCGTCAAGGGACTCGGTATCGCGGCGGGCGCCCGCCGACCCGGGACCAAGAAGACACCCGCGGCACCTGCCCCAGCCCCGAGCGCCGAACCCGATCAGCCCGCTGAGCCTGTCGCGACGACCCCCGAACCGCAACCCAGCGACGAGCCGGCACCGGCTCCCGCCAAGGAAGAACCGCCGGTGAAGGGGCTGGGTCTGGCCAAGGGAGCCCGCCCGCCGGGCAAGCGGTAGGTCACCGTCAGGCCTCAGATTCCTAAATGGTTCGACAGCGATGCGACGATAATGGCCATGACCACCCATCAGCTGCCGTGGCATTCCGCCGGCCACCATGAACGGCAGCGCGTTTTCACGCAGTCGAGCAAGCTGCAGGACGTCCTCTACGAGATCCGCGGACCCGTACATGAGCACGCGTCGCGCCTGGAGGCCGAGGGGCACCGGATCCTCAAGCTCAACATAGGCAACCCAGCACCGTTCGGCTTCGAGGCGCCCGACGTGATCATGCGCGACATCATTTCCGCGCTCCCCAACGCCCAAGGCTATTCGGATTCCAAGGGCATCGTCAGCGCGCGCCGCGCCGTGTTCACCCGCTACGAGCTCGTCGACGGGTTCCCGCGGTTCGACATCGACGACGTCTTTCTCGGCAACGGCGTCTCCGAGCTGATCACCATGACGCTGCAGGCTCTGCTCGACAACGGCGACCAGGTGCTCATTCCGGCTCCGGACTACCCGTTGTGGACGGCGTCGACGTCGCTCGCGGGCGGGACCCCGGTGCATTACCTCTGCGACGAGACCCAGGGTTGGCAGCCCGACATTGCGGACCTGGAATCCAAGATCACCGACCGCACCAAGGCGATCGTCGTGATCAATCCGAACAACCCCACGGGCGCGGTGTACTCCCGCGAAGTTCTCGCCAATATCGCCGACTTGGCCCGCAAGCACGAGCTGATGCTGCTCGCCGACGAGATCTACGACAAGATCCTCTACGACGATGCCGAACACATCGCGTTGGCCTCGGTCGCTCCCGACGTTCTCACGCTAACGTTCAACGGCCTGTCCAAGGCCTACCGCGTCGCGGGATACCGTTCCGGCTGGCTGGTAATCACCGGGCCCAAGGACCACGCCACCAGTTTCATCGAAGGCATCAGTTTGCTCGCCAATATGCGGTTGTGCCCGAATGTGCCTGCGCAGCATGCGATTCAGGTAGCGCTGGGTGGCCACCAAAGTATTGATGACCTCGTGTTGCCCGGTGGGCGGCTACTGGAGCAGCGCGATATGGCGTGGACACAGCTCAACAAGATCCCCGGGGTGTCTTGCGTGAAACCCGAAGGCGCACTCTATGCGTTTCCGCGCCTGGACCCTGAGGTCTACGAGATCGCCGACGACGAACAACTTGTCCTCGACCTGCTGCTGCAGGAGAAGATCCTGGTGACCCAGGGCACCGGATTCAATTGGCCGACACCGGATCATCTGCGGATCGTAACCCTGCCGTGGGCACGTGACCTGGCGGGCGCAATCGAACGGCTCGGCAACTTCCTAGTCAACTACCGGCAGTAAGCTGCCCCCTGGCCGAACGTGAGATTGTCTTCACGCTCGGGCGCGAACGTGAAAGTGACTTCACACCCGCCGAACGTGAAATTGTCTTCACGCTCGGGCGCGAACGTGAAGATACCGGCACTCTGGGCGCCCGTCCGACACTGACTGTCGATGCCCATACGCTGTCGGGGTGGCGCACTCACACTCACACTCTTTGGGCGGCCCGTCGCCGATGGGGCCGCTGGCCGCCAAGGTCGTCGTTGGACTACTGATCGCATGCGGGCTGGCAACACTGCTTGGCGCGGTGCTGCTCTGGCCCACCGGTCAGAGAGCCGATATTCCGCTGCCGTTCCAGAATGCCGTCGGCGGCGCGGTGACCACCGAAGCTGGCCATGTGCTCTCCAGCAACGCCGGGGCGTGCGGCACCTCGGCTGCCGGCGCCGTGCTCACCGCCGATCCGCCGGCAGAGGGCGGGGGCACGAGTGCACAGTGTGTCCAGACAATGGTTGCCATCGACTCCGGCCCCAACCGGGGCGCCAACACGCTGCTGGAGTTCAGCCAAGGCCCCGGTCAGCCCAATCTGACCGTCGGTGACGACATCCGCATCACCCGGCAGGTAGACGATGCGGGCACCACCACCTACGCGTTCTACGACTACGAGCGGACGTGGCCGCTGAGCGCCCTGGCCGCAGTGTTCGCGCTGGTGATCATCGCGGTAGCCCGATGGCGTGGCCTGCGCGCGCTAATCGGCATCGGCATCGCCTTCGTCGTGCTCGTGGTATTCCTGCTTCCGGCGCTTCGTGATGGAGCGCCAGCCGTTCCGGTCGCGGTGGTGGCCTCCGCGGCCATCCTCTACGCGGTGATCTATCTCGCTCACGGCGTGAGCCTGCGTACCAGTGCGGCCCTGCTCGGGACGTTAGCCTCGCTGCTGTTGGCCGCGGTATTATCCTGGGGAGCAATCGAATTGGCCCACCTCACCGGGCTGTCCCAGGACCAGAACAACGAGGTTGCCGCCTATCTGGGCAATGTGTCGATCACGGGTTTGCTGCTGGCAGGCTTCATCATCGGCTCGCTGGGCGTGCTTAATGACGTGACGGTCACGCAGGCCTCAACCGCGTTCGAGCTGGCCGCCCTCGGCGACGACGTTTCACGACGTGAGGTGTTCGTCGGCGCGATGCGGGTGGGTCGCGACCATATCGCCAGCACGGTCTACACACTCGTGCTCGCCTACGCAGGCAGCGCGCTGCCGCTGCTGCTGCTGTTCAGCGTGGCGAACCGCTCCCTCGGCGACGTGCTGACCAGCGAGAGCGTGGCCATCGAGATCTCTCGATCCGCCGTCGGCGGGATCGCGCTGGCGCTGTCGGTACCGCTGACCACGGGCATCGCCGCGCTGCTGGCGACGGCTAACGCTCCAACAACTCCAGCAGATACGCCCCGTAGCCAGATTTGAGCAGCGCGTTCGCGCGGGCGGCAAGCGCGTCGTCGTCGATGAAGCCGACCCGCCAGGCGACCTCCTCGGGCACACTGATCTTGAGCCCCTGCCGACGTTCGATGGTCCGCACATAGTCGCTGGCGTCCAACAGCGAGTCGAACGTTCCGGTGTCCAACCAGGCGGTGCCACGCGCGAGGACTTCGACGGCCAGCCGGCCCTGGTTGAGATAGGTCTGGTTGATATCGGTGATCTCGTATTCGCCGCGCGCCGATTTGCGCAACGAACCAGCGATATCCACTACGTCGTTGTCGTAGAAGTACAGGCCCGGCACCGCGTAGTGCGACTTCGGCGTGGCCGGCTTCTCCTCCAGCGACGACGCGGTGCCATTGTCGGCGAATTCGACGACACCGTACGCCGACGGGTTGGCCACCCAGTAGGCGAAGATCGCTGCACCGCTGACGTTTTGGAACCGAGCCAGGCTCGTTCCCAGGCCGGGCCCGTAAAAGATGTTGTCGCCCAAAACCAAAGCCACCGAGTCGGTACCGATGTGCCCGGCCCCGATCACCAATGCCTGCGCGAGACCGTCGGGCTGGTCCTGCACCGCGTACGTCAAATTGATGCCGAAACCAGATCCGTCGCCGAGTAACCGGCGGAAGCCCGGAGCATCTCGCTCAGTGGTGATGATCAGGATGTCGCGGATGCCCGCCATCATCAAGGTGGACAGCGGGTAGTAGATCAGCGGCTTGTCGTAGACGGGCACCAATTGCTTACTCACGCCCATCGTTATCGGGTAGAGACGGGTCCCCGATCCTCCGGCCAGAATGATCCCACGCATCAGCCGGTCAGATCCGCTTCGGTCAGCTCTGTCGCGGCCAGCGCGGCGGCTAGATCGTCGTGCCGAAACACCGCGGTGACATGATCGTGGACCACCCGGAACGCGGAGGCTGCCGTGCCGATCTCCCCGGTCACCGAGACGATCCTTTGCTCTACGACGACGACCCCGTCGTTGATATAAATCCGGCCCGGCTCCGCGGTGGCGTCAAACGCCTGTGCCCACACGTGCAGAGCGGCATGGCCCTGCGCGGCTCCGTTGGCATCACCAACCTCTATGCCGTCGCTGGACAGGGCATCCAGGGTGTCTAGGTCGCCGGCGTTGAGCGCGTCGTGCCAGGCGAGGACGGTGGCCAGCTCCGAAGTGGTCATGCTGGCGAAGCATAGGCCTTTTGGCATCCTCCGAAGAAGTGCCACTCAGTACGGCGTTCGGTCCAGCCATCCGTCCCACACGGTGACGTCACCGAATACTTCAAGGCCAACGTCGGCCACAGTCCTGCGACGCACCGCCGCGAGCAACAGCTCTTTAGCCGGGCCGCGCACTGCGACACTGCCCTTCCCATGCGTGTGTGACCACCACACACCCTCCTCGTCGTGGACGATGCTCCACTCGCCGGTGGGGCCCAAACGGTCATCTGTGGCGTGCAGATGGATGGACTGTCCACGGTCCAGGGCCACCGGACGCCGGGTGTCCACGCAGATACGATCAATCCACTCAGTGAGGGCGTCGGCGGCGAGCTCCGGCGACAGGTCGAACTCTGCGCCGAGCGCCAGGGCAGCATCTGCACGGTGGACCGTCGCCTCGTGCAGCCGTCGGCGGACCCACCATCCTGCGGGTCGCGCGCCGAGGAACGTCCATACCCGGGCGTCGGAACCTACACGGCCGACAGCATCGATGACCGCCTGTGCCCCGTCGTTGAGCCAGTCGATCGCCGCACCGGGGTCTTCTGGTGGCCTGCCGCCCAGGACATCTCGAGGGTCCAGCGGCTGGCTGCGCCGTTCGCCGATGATCTGTGCAGCCCAAAGGTTTCCGCGTCCCACGTGGCGGAACAACTGCCGCAGCGTCCAGTCCCCGCAGGTGGGGACGGGCGTGGCCGGGTCTGCCGATCTGATCAAGTCGCCGAACGCTCGAGTCTGCTCGAGCAGGGCTGCTCGGAAATCCACGTTACGAACCTAGCGTGGCAGGCGCCTTGCCAAGCGTGATCGGTAAGGTCGACCAGCCGCGCAGCACCCGGGTGTCGCGCCGGCTGCCTGCGCCGGCCAGCCGGGAGGTCGGGTAGCGCTCGAAGAAGGTGCGCAGTCCCACCTCGCCCTCGGCGCGGGCCAGCGCTGCACCCAGGCAGAAATGCCGGCCTGCGGAGAACGAGAGGTGCTTGCCCGCGTTCGAACGCTCGATGTCGAAACGGTTTGGATCGTCGAACACCTTGGGGTCTCGGTTGACGCCGGCGAGGTAGATCAGCACGAGTTCGCCGCGTTTGATCGCGGTGCCGGCGACCTCGACGTCGTGGGAGGCGAAGCGCGCGCTCATCTGCACGGGCGAGTCGAGCCGCAGGATCTCCTCCACGGCGTTCGGCCAGAGCTCCGGCCGGGCTGCCAGGGTTTCCAGGTTCTCAGGGGTGTCGAGCAACATCCGGATGCCATTGCCCAGCAGGTTCACCGTGGTCTCGAAGCCCGCGGCCAGCACCAGGCCCGCTGTCGCCTGCAATTCGCGTTCCGAGAGCCTGGCATCCTCGGCTGCGTCCTCGCTGGCCTGGATCAGCTGGCTCATCAAATCGTCACCAGGCTTGCGACGCAGCCGCCTAAGGTGTTCGCCCAGCCAGCTGTTGAAGCCGACGATGCCTTGGTGCACCTGCATGTACTGCCGCCAGGACAGCCCGATGTCGAGGCTTGGCGCACCTAACTCACCGAAGTGCCGGATATTCTGGCGGTCTTGCTCGGGCACGCCCAGGATGTCGCTGATCACCGCCACCGGCAGCTGCGAACAGTAGCGGGCGACTACGTCCACCTCACCGGATTCTCCGTCGAGGTCGTCGAGCAGTTGGTCAGCGGTCTGCTGGACACGATCGCGCAGCTCTGCGACGGCCCTGGGGGTGAACACCGAGGACACCAGCTTGCGGAGGCGAGTGTGGTCGGGCGGTTCGATCGACAGCAGTGACGGCGGCTCGATGGGGTGGAGCAGCCCCGGGTGCGTCTTGCGGTTTATCCAGCGCAACGGTGCAGGTAGGCCAGCACCGAGCGCCGTGACATGGAAGTCCTCGGAACGCAATATCTCCCTGGCCACCTCGTGATCGATGGTCAACAGAACCGCGCGGCATCGGATGATGGGGCCCCGGTCACGTAGTTCGTCGACAAAGGCCCCGGGATCGGCGCGCACAGTCGGGTCGGCGATAAGCCGCGCCTGTGGATCCCCATCCCTACGGGCGCCGACTTTCGACAGTGCGCGGATCACTCCGTGCAGAGCCATCCAACGGATTCGGTGCTGCAGATCGACTGCCATCACTCGAGGGTAGTTCACTGCCGCGCGCGACCGCGGCCTCGGCGATGGACTCCAAGGCTCATCCCTGCGGCGGTGAACTTCCGGCCCGACAGCGGCCTGACTGCCGGGCTGCGGAGAGTTCAACCGTGGTTGTGAATGGCTCAGGCGCTGCCGCCGGTGCCACCGGTGCCGCCATCTCCGCCGGTAGCGCTGCCCCCGGCACCACCATCACCGCCAGAAGCACCAGTACCGTCACCGGGCGCATTGTCAGGGCCGTCGGCCGATGCGAGCGTCGTGTCCCAGTGCGTCGGCCAGTAGGGCCACGTCGGCGTCGACGGCTTCGCACACCTCCGAGATCGCGTTGATAAACGAGATCTTGGTCGCCAGGAAAGCATTGGCCGATACCTTGACCAGCTCGGCAGTCTGTAGGTCGGTCACCAAAAATGGCACTGAGTGGCCGCGCAGTGACGCATACAGCTCACGTATCTTTTGTTCGGCCAACACCGAATCTCGTTGCACACCAAGGACAATACGATCGGGATGCAGAGTGTCCTGAACGGCGAATCCCTCGCGCAGAAACTCTGGATTCCAGGCAACCTCGATAGTGACGCCTTCGGTAGACAGACTTGCCGCCCGTCCGCACAAATTCGCTGCAGTGCCCACGGGCACCGTCGCCTTGCCCACGATCACCGCGGGGCGGCGCAATAGCGGCACCAACACGTCGATCACGGCGTGCACATGACGCAAATCGGCGCCGTACTCGCCCTTCTTCTGTGGGGTCCCCACCCCGAGGAAGTGCACGTCGGCGAATTCGGCCGCCTCCGCGTAGTCGGTGGTGAAACGCAACCTGCCGTCCCTGACGTTGCGTCGGAGCATTTCCCCGAAGCCCGGGCTCGTAGAACGACAGATCTCCACCGGAGAGCTTCGCGACCTTGCCCGGATCGATATCGACGCCAATGACGTCGTGGCCCAACTCTGCCATCCCCACCGCGTAGGTCGCGCCCAGGTACCCAGTGCCAAAGACGGTGCATCTCATACTGCTTCTATAGGAAACCGCGGTGAGCGCGCCGGTACGCGACACTGAGCAGCAGGCCAACAGTAGGTGACGAATACTCGCCGGACGCGCAGAAGGTCAATCGCCGCCGAAGTCTTCAAACAATTCGCTGCTACCGCTGCTCGAGGAGCCCGAGCTGGCGCCACCGGCGGAACTCGACCCACCACCGGAACTGGCACCGGCGGAACTCGACCCACCACTGGAACTGGCACCACCGGCGGAACTGGCGCCACCACTGGGATTGGGGCTGGGACTACCGCTTGCCGCCTGGGCCGGCTGCGGTGCTTGCGGCGCTTGGGGCGCTTGGGGTGCCTGCGGGACTTCAGGCACTTCCGGCGTTTGCGGCGCTTCAGGCACCTCGGGCACTTGCGGCGCTTCAGGCACTTCCGGCGTTTGCGGCGCTTCAGGCACTTCCGGCGTTTGCGGCGCTTCAGGCACCCTGGGC
>Ga0209991_10000357_pt1 | contig 20473 bp, 17 predicted proteins | sample ChitaG_FD_183167 | JGI IMG/M metagenome (GOLD analysis project Ga0209991, IMG submission 183167) | Deep subsurface microbial communities from South Pacific Ocean to uncover new lineages of life (NeLLi) - Chile_00310 metaG (SPAdes)... | ecosystem: Environmental > Aquatic > Marine > Oceanic >... | reverse complement strand
TCCAAGGACCTTTGAATTTGAGCGATAAATTCACTAATATTCTGTTCTTCGGCAGTAACCTGAAAAACAAAGGACAGAACAAGCAGGAAAAAAAGAGAGAACGGAATGACAAATTTGTTTTTCATTTAATTATTATAACAAAAATAGAGATAAGCCGCGAAAAATATTAGAAAACTTTATCTTGTCCTCAGCAATCTTTCTTTGGCCCAACATTGGCACCTTCAAATAGAATCATCAGCAATTTTTGTGCCATTTGATTCCTTGAAGAAATATCCAGTTTTCGGGAGAATCCAAAGGCTTAGAGGAAAAACACTACAAAAATCTCAGACAAATTGTAAAAAAATTTAACACAAAACGAGCAAGCTGACAAGGTAAGTAAAGAGGGACAAGTTTAGCCGCTCAATAATTCGAAAAATTAATAAAGTCTTTCAAAATACACTTTATAGTCTGACCTGTTTACCAATTATTTATTAATGTAGAGGCTTGATTTATCTGTAGGAGCTTGATTCATCAAGCCCACATTTTAAAAACAAAATCATATATAAAAAAATCATGCTCAAATTATTTTTTTTTCTTCTCATTAACAAAATCTTCTTCCCAGGTAATAAGACTATGATAGTAAATTTTATCGCCATCATCAATTCCTCGAGTAATTTCTGTAATATGGGAAGTGGCAGCTCCAAAAGCCTCAACAGCATAAAAGACTGCTTTCTCCGGATCGACATCGCTACCACAAGTGTATAAGTCTAAGGCGCCATACCTATATTCTGGCCATGTGTGGATGGATATATGCGACTCGGATATCACAACAACTCCACTGACCCCGTTAGGTGGAAACCTGTTTACGGAAATGGACCATACATGTGCGCCTGCAATCTCTGCAGCTTTGACCAAAATCTGCTGCACTTTCTCAACACTGCTGATAATTTTGGGGTCACATCCAGATGCTTCAACGATATAATGATGGCCTATGGACCGGTGAGTCTTCTTGGCCATTTGCCTTCTCCTTATTTTAGGATGAATTCAATTATGGCATATTCTTCCTCTCTGTCAAGAAAAATCAGCCTTCCCTCCATCATAACTGCTACCTGGAGAGAATATAGCCAATGTCAAAACCGGAAGTTTTTACTTTGCTAAGAACCGGAAGTTTTCACTTTGCCTTGACAAAGAGCCTAAAAAATCTTGACAAAAATAATAAGTATCTGTTATAAAACTTTGTTAATAATTCATATCTCTTTTTTTAAATTATAAATATTTTCAGGTTAAAAGGAGGAATCATAACTTTCATACTCAATAACAACCTTTCTCTCTTGATTTGCCAAAAACGTTTCAATTTTGGTTTAAATCTCATCTGTAACTCAAAGTAAATATGAGTCTACACAAAGATTTTCTACAAAATTCACCCTGGTTACGAAATAGCTCAATTTCGCTGAGAATATTATAAAAAATCAATAATATTTGGAGGAAAACGAGTGGAAACTCAAGAATTAAAAGTCAAATCATACATAACGAAATATAATAACGAAAAAAAAGCACTCATATCGATCTTGCAGGACATTCAGGAAGAATACAATTATCTTCCCCAGGAAGCTTTAGAAATTGTTTCAGGAACTCTCGGTATTCCTCTTATTGATATTATCGGAGTAGCCACCTTTTACCGCGCTTTCAGCCTCGAACCAAGAGGTAAACATATCATCACAGTTTGCACTGGAACAGCTTGTCACATAAGGGGAGGGCCTAAAATCTTGGATGCATTTGAAAAAAAATTAAATATAGAAGCCGGCAACACCACAGAAGATAGCCAATTTACACTGGAAACAGTCGCCTGTTTAGGTTGCTGTGCAATCGGCCCTGTAGTTGTTGTTGACAGCAACTACCACGCACAGACGACTATTCGAGAAGTCGATCCTATCTTAAAAAAGTACAGAAAAAGAGAAAGAGAATGAATTCAATTAGAAACATGAAGTCAATCAAGGATCTTAAACAGGCCATTCACAGCCAGATTCAAGCCAGGAAATCTGAAAAAAAACCTGTTCTTACGGTATCTGCCGGAACTTGCGGTCAAGCACGCGGTTCCCTAAAAGTGATTGAATCCTTGGAAAAAGCCATCAAGAAGGAAAATTTGGAGGATAAAGTCAAGATCAAAGTGACCGGATGTCATGGTTTCTGTGAGGCTGAACCCAATATCATCATTCAACCCAATAACATTTTTTATCAAAAAGTCCAGCCAAAGGATACTAAAGATATTATCTCCCAAACAATCATCAACAACAAAATTATTGACCGACTCCTTTTTTCAGATCTCTTTACCGGAAAAAAAGTTACCCAGGAAAAAAATATTTCATTCTACAAGAAACAAAAGCGTATCGTGCTTGGAGGCAATGCCCTCATTGATCCGAGAGAAATCAAGGATTATCTAGCCATCGGAGGATACAGCTCGCTTGTTAAAGTATTAAGTGGTATGACTGCAGAAGAAATCATTGAAACTGTAAAACAATCTGGTATTAGAGGACGAGGAGGAGCAGGTTTTCCCACCGGATACAAGTGGGAATTTGCGAGAAAGGCTAAAAGCGACACTAAATACATCGTCTGCAATGCTGACGAAGGCGACCCTGGCGCCTACATGGACCGCAGTTTACTAGAAGGAAATCCCCATCGAGTTTTAGAAGGAATGATTATTGGCGCCTATGCAATAGGTGCTGAAGAAGGTTATATCTACGTCAGAGACGAATATCCACTGGCCGTAAAACACATTTCTTTAGCAATCTCTAAGGCAGAAGATATGGGTATTTTAGGCAAAAAAATTCTCGGAACAGACTTTAATCTTACGCTCCACATCTCCAAGGGGGCTGGTGCCTTTGTCTGCGGTGAAGAAACAGCGCTGATCGCTTCAGTTGAAGGAAGAGTGGGCGAACCTCGCCAGAGACCCCCCTTCCCTGCTGTAAAGGGATTATGGAAAAAACCAACAAACATCAACAACGTTGAAACATGGGCCAACATTCCCCTGATTATCGAAAAAGGCGCCGATTGGTTCTCTCAAATTGGAACCAGCGGAAGCACTGGAACAAAAATATTCTCTCTTGTCGGAAAAATCAACAATACTGGCCTAGTCGAAGTCCCTATGGGAATAACTCTCAGAGAAATCATCTTTGATATCGGGGGAGGAATTCCTGGAGGAAAAGAGTTCAAAGCTGTTCAGACCGGAGGCCCTTCAGGAGGGTGCCTCCCTAAAAAAATGCTTGACTTGCCTATTGATTACGAAAGCTTGACCCAAGCAGGTTCCATAATGGGTTCAGGCGGAATGATTGTCATGGACGAGAATACATGTATGGTTGATGTAGCCAAATACTTTTTGAATTTTCTCCGGGATGAATCCTGTGGCAAATGCCTCTCCTGTCGTGAAGGCACACAGCGAATGTGGGAAATCGTCAAGGATGTATCGGAAGGGAAAGGAAAAGAAGGAGACCTCGAATTGCTCGAAGAAGTAGCTAAAGCTGTGAAGGACGCATCCATGTGTGGCTTAGGACAAACTGCTGCAAATCCTGTACTATCAACTCTTAAGTATTTTAGAGACGAATATGAAAGTCACATCAAATATAAGAAATGTTCTGCTTTAGTTTGTAAAGAAATCGTATCCGCACCTTGTCAATATATATGTCCCATTGATCAAGAAGCTTCAGTATATATAGCTCTCATCGCCTATGGAAAATTTGAAGAAGCTTTGAAAATTATCAGAAAAGACAATCCTTTTCCTTCAGTCTGTGGGCGAGTTTGTCATCATCCCTGTGAAACAGTTTGCAGAGCAGCAGAAATTGGAGAGCCAATTGCCATTCGGGCATTAAAAAGATTTGTCTTGGATTGGGCAATTGAAAAGAACCTTCGCATACAGAATAATTATAAAAAGCCAGAAAAGAATAAAGTAGCGATCATAGGCGCAGGTCCTGCTGGATTAACTGCAGGCTACTATCTTAACCAAAAGGGATTTAGAGTGACTATCTTCGAGTCTTTACCAGTACCAGGGGGAATGTTAGCAATAGCAATTCCAGACCACCGATTGCCAAAAAGTATATTAAACTTTGATATTGAAAACATCATAAACTCAGGTGTGGCTATAAAAACAAATACGACCTTAGGCAAAGATTTTTATATTGATGACCTTTTCAAAGAAGGTTACAAAGCCGTATTTGTTGCAATAGGAGCTCACAAATCGATGGAGATGAAAATTCCTGGTGAAGATGCTGAAGGTGTTATCCAAGCGATGAAACTCCTTAAAGCAGTTAATTTAGGGGAAAAAGTAGAATTAGGTGAAATCGTAGGAATTATTGGCGGTGGAAATGCAGCTATTGATGCAGCTCGAGTTGCCATTCGGAATAAAAATTGTAAGAAAGTCACCATATTATACAGAAGAACGAGAAAAGAAATGCCTGCTTTTAAAGAAGAAATAGATAGTGCTATTAAAGAAGGAATTGATATCCAGTTTTTAGTCGCACCGATAAAAGTTTTAACAAAAGATAGAAAAGTAAGTGGAGTAGAATGTATCCGGATGAGATTAGGCGATATAGATGCTAGTGGCAGAAGAAGACCTATTCCTATCAAGGGTTCTGAATTTATAGTCGAATTAAATACATTAATTCCGGCTATTGGAGAAAAACCTGATATTTCATTTCTAAACGATAAAGATAATTTGAATATATCCAAATGGGATACCTTAATGGTTGATAAGGAAATTCTTTCGACCAATCGCGAAGGTATCTTCGCCGGTGGCGATGTGGTAACAGGACCCAAGACTGTAGTAGAAGCTATTGCTGCAGGAAAAACAGCAGCTGAATCTATAGAAAAATATCTTGAAGGAAAAAGTGTAACAAAGAAATATCAGCTAAGCAGACCTTCATTATATGTAGAACCCGTGGAACTGACAGAAGCAGAAATAGAAAAGGCAAAAAGATCCAAAATGCCAATGTTACCTATAAATGCAAGAAAGAAGAACTTCAAAGAAGTCGAGTTGGGTTTAACTGAAGAGAAAGCAATTAAAGAAGCAAGACGCTGCCTGAGATGTGAATTAGAAACCGAAGATGGGGTAAAAGCAATTGGAAGGGAAAAATGATTAAATTAATTATGAACGGCTTAGAGGTCAAGGCTGAAGAGGGTTGGACCATCCTTGAGACAGCCAAGTTTTACGGACTTGAAATACCGACTCTTTGTTACAAAGAAGGCTTAAGCACCTATGGAGGCTGCCGGCTGTGCCTCGTAGAAATTGGTGAAGGCCCTAAAGCAAAACTCGTCTCCTCCTGCACTTATCCAGTGGAGGAAGGTCTTGTGGTTAGAACAGACACAAAAAAAGTTATTGAAACGCGGAGGATAATGATAGAGCTTATGCTTTCGATTGCACCAAACTCCAAAACCATCCAGGACCTTGCCTCTAAATTCGGAGTGACAAAAGTCAGGTTTAAAGTCCGAAACGAAGAGTGTGTCCTGTGCGGCCTGTGCGTCCGCATGTGTGCTGAGCAAATGGACGGCCGGGCTATCGGCTTTCAAAACCGTGGATATAAACGAAAAATTTCAACTCCCTTTGATATCCGCTCTGAAGAATGCCGCCTCTGCGGCGGCTGTATGTACATCTGCCCTGCTTGCCAACTTAAATGCCAGGGCCCAGAAGCGGATACAACAGTCTGCAACGCCTGTTTGACTATGGAGCCAACCTGCCTGGACTATTATGACGAGCTACAGTGCTGGATGTATGATGCAGGTCGCTGCGGAACATGCATTAGAGAAAAGCCTGAAAAATCAGACAGTAAGGAGCAAAGCACAAAACATTAAGCAATACACCATAAAAAAATGTCTATTTTGAACGCTCCTAACTGGAAAAAACAAATGAGCAAATAAGGAGGTAATCATAATGGCTTATACAAAACTCAACAGAAGTGCCGCTACTTTAACAAAGAACAGAACAGAAGGTTCCATAAGCCCGTTTAGCGGGATGTGTGTAACCTGTGTTGATGGTTGTATTGGTATGTGCGAGATAGGAAAGTCAGCCTATCGTGGGCATGAAGTTCTCTACCCCCAACCCTTTGGCATTATCACTGCTGCCTCAGAGAAAGAATATCCTGTGGATCTCTCTGATTTCAGTATCATGGGAACGGCAGTTGGTGCACATGGCGTTGAAGCTGACAGCGATAAAGCAACATTTCCTAAAGTTACAATCGAAACAGCAGTAGGACACGACAAAGGGATCAAACTAAAGGTCCCCTTTATCATCCCGGGCATGGGTTCCACAAATATTGCCAAGCAGAACTGGGAAGGATTGGCCATAGGAGCAGCTCTCTCTGGAACAATTCTCACCATCGGTGAAAACGTCTGTGCTATGGATGAGGGATCCGAAATCAAGAATGGAAGAATCATCCACTCTCCAGATATGGAGCACCGAGTCAAACTGTTCCAAGACTGGCAAGAAGACGGCTATGGTACTGTTGCTGTTCAGGCCAATGTGGAAGACACTCGACTGGGAGTTCACGAATATGTTATTGAAAAGCTCGGAATCGAAGCTGTCGAGTTAAAATGGGGCCAGGGAGCCAAGGACATCGGGGGAGAAGTCAAAATCAAAAGCCTTGAAAAAGCCCAGGAACTGAAGCAAAGAGGGTACATCGTTCTTCCCGATCCTGAGGACACCAGCGTGATTAAAGCCTTTGAAAAAGGAAGCTTCAAAGAATTCGAAAGGCACTCTCGATTGGGTATGGTTGAGGAAGAAAGCTTTATGAAGAGAGTCGAAGAGCTGAGAAAAGTAGGTGTAAAATATATCTTTCTCAAAACAGGAGCCTACAGGCCTGCAGATTTAGCAAGAGCAGTTAAGTATGCCTCAAAAGCAAAGCTCGACCTGCTGACGGTCGACAGTGCTGGCGGCGGAACAGGAATGAGCCCCTGGCGGATGATGAACGAATGGGGAATTCCAAGCGTTGAAATCTGGTCGCTGTTGTATCAGTACCTCCGTAAGCTGGATGAAAAAGGAGAACATATTCCTGACGTTGCTGCTGCTGGCGGGATCACCTTTGAAGACCAGATTTATAAAGCCCTGGCATTAGGAGCACCTTATTTTAAAGCAGTAGGTATGGCCAGAGGTCCCATGGCAGCAACAATGGTGGGAAAAACCATAGGCAAGAGAATCGAGGAAGGACAGATTCCTGTGTACGTGGAACGCTTCGGAAGTACGGCTGAAGAAATATTTGTCGTCGCACCTGAATTAAAGAAACGTTTCAAAGAGAGATTTAATAATATTCCTACAGGCGCGATGGGGCTTTTCGGATATTTCGAAAGATTAAGTCAGGGACTCAGGCAGTTCATGGCTGGAAGCAGAAAGTTCGACCTTACCTATATCACCCGTGATGATATCGCCGCTTTAACCCAGGATGCTGCCAATATTAGCGGTATTCCTTACATAACCGACATCGATAAAGAAGAGGTCGATAAAATCCTGAAAAGTTGATCCTGCTAAGCTAAGACAGCAAAGGGCTCCATCAATTGCGATGGAGCCCTTTTTATTTGATCTATCAAATCCACCTTGTAAAACATAAAAAAATCAAGCGGTGGGGTTGATAAATCAAGCCCCTATACAAGAAACATGAAACCAGGAAAAAGGTGAGATTGCCACGCTTCGCATGCAATGACAATAAGGTGGGGTTAATAAATCAAGCCCCTACAGCAAACAATTTATAATTTGTACATCGTTTAACGTTCTTCTAATTACTCACAACTTGTAATTCATCACTAATTACTCTTTACTCTTTACGAGTTGCGACTCATATGTTATAAATTATCTCTGGTTCAAAATGAATATTATTTCATATGTAATTATGGGCTTTGTTTTCCTCTTCGCCATAACCGTACACGAAGCTGCGCATGGATGGGCTGCTCATAAATTGGGAGATTCCACTGCATACCAGCTTGGAAGAGTCACTCTCAACCCCATAGCTCATATCGACCCTATCGGCACGATTATTTTTCCCTTACTCATGATAGTGATGAGATCTCCTATCCTTTTTGGCTGGGCCAAACCTGTACCTGTCAATCCTCTAAACCTGAGAAATCCTCGACGTGATAACCTTTTGATTTCTGCTGCCGGCCCCCTATCCAACCTATCTGTCGCTTGTTTAGCTTTTTTAGGAATTATTATCCTTAAATCTTTAAGCCCTGAAACATTTGTAGAAAAAGGAATATTATTTCATTTAATCTCTGGAATATCTTCAATTCTTTATTGGACTATCATGATTAACGTTATTTTAGCTGTTTTTAACCTTATCCCAGTCCCCCCTTTAGATGGCAGTGGGGTTCTAATGGGACTACTTTCTGATGAAGCCGCTCAGAAATATGATCGGATTCGTCCATATGGATTTATTATCATAATATTATTATTAATGACCGGGATTTTAGGTAGAATTTTTGGCCTTATATTTGGAATAATCAATTTTTTTATTAATATACTTTAAATGAGCGAAAAAAAGAAAAAAGTTGTTCTCAGCGGAATGAGACCCACAGGTCTCTGCCATCTCGGTCATCTGGCCGGAGCGCTCCGTAATTGGCTCAAATTCCAGGAGGAATACAAATGTTTCTACACCCTTGTCACCTGGCACGCTTTGAGCTCTGAATACCAGAACTCGAAGGTCATTAAAGGCTATACATTCGAAGTTGCTGTGGATTGGCTGAGTGTGGGATTAGATCCAGAAAAAAGCGTTCTTTTCGTTCAATCAGAAATCAAAGAACACGCTGAACTTCATCTTCTTCTTTCGATGGTCATTCCCCTTCCCTGGTTACAGAGGGTCCCTACTTTTAAAGAAATGCAGAGGGAAATTGCAGATAAAGATCTGAACACATACGGATTCCTCGGCTATCCCGTGCTTCAAACAGCGGATATCCTTATTTATAAAGCAGATGCCGTCCCTGTGGGCGAAGACCAGGCCTACCACCTTGAATTTGCACGTGAGGTGACAAGACGATTCAACCGCCTTTTTGGAAATATATTTCCCGAGCCTCAAACTTTCCATACAGAAGTCCCAAAGCTTGCGGGAACAGACGGACGCAAAATGAGTAATTCCTACGGGAATGCAATTTTCCTCAATGACTCACCAGAGGTCATTCGGCAAAAAATATCAACTATGATGACTGACACCAGGCGTAAACGAAAGACCGACCCTGGAGTGCCAGAAGACTGTCCTGTGTTCACTCTACATAAGGCCTTTGTAGCTAAAGAAAAAAGAGATGAATTAGCCCGGGGATGCCGGACAGCTGGAATAGGCTGCTTGGAATGCAAAAATGTCGTCATCGAGTGCCTCCTCAACCTCCTTGCTCCTTATAGGGAGCGAAGGAGTAAATTCAAAAAAAACCCTCATCTTGTCTGGGAAATTCTTGAAGAAGGCAACAAAAAGGCAAGACAGGTAGCTCAAAAGACCATGGAAGAAGTGAGAGCTGCCATCGGTTTTTAATAAAGATATCATTCATCTCTATGGATACTTCGGCAACCTATCAGGTGAAACTGGAAGTTTTTCAAGGCCCTCTGGACCTCCTCCTCTTTCTAATAAGAAAGAAAAAAATCGATATCCACGATATTCCCATAGCCACAATCACAAGAGAATACCTGGAATACCTTAATCATAAGGAAAGGATAAACCTCGACCGGGAAGCTGAGTTTCTTCTCATAGCTACACTCCTCATCTATATCAAATCTCAAATGCTTATTCCCCGGGAGAAGGCTTTAGAAGATGAAGAAGAAGATCCCCGACAAATTCTCGTTGACCGGCTCCTGGATTATCAAAAAATAAAAGCAGCCAGTGTCCTTTTAAGAGAAAAAGAAGAAGAAGAACTGCAGACGTGGAAAAGAACGTTTCTTCCCTCTCTCTATTCTCAAGAAGAGATGGATTATATGGAAGTCTCCTTGTTTGATCTTGCAGAATCCTTTTTTGCGCTTCTAAAACGAAAAGAGAAGAGAGAGACTAAAACCATTAAAGGAAAGGAATTTTCTCTTGAAGAAAAGATGAAGAAAATAATAGATTTTTTAGAGGAGAATTCGTTTCTTGATTTTTTGGACTACTTCGACCAACAAGGATCTTTTGAAGAAGCTATAACTTCTTTTTTCAGCCTTCTGGAACTAATCCGGTCCGGAATTGTCATCGCCATACAGGAAAGCATTTTCCAGCCGATTAAGGTTTGGCTTCGAAAAAAGGCTAATACGAAGAGAAGTCGATGAAAAACCGCCTGAAAGAAGTCATTGAATCTTTGATATTTATTTCCCTTGAACCATTGTCTTTAGAAAAAATCAAAAACGTTCTAACAGAATTCCCAGAGCAAGAAATTGGACAGGCCATCAATGAACTTCTGGAAAGCTATATTTCAAACGAGAGAGGAATCCAAATCATCCAGTCTGCAGGGGGCTATCTTTTTTCGACAAAACCTGAGCATGACTCCTGGGTAAAACGTCTTCTTAAAGTGGAAAGAAAAAATAAGCTTTCTTCTGCTGCTCTCGAGGTTTTATCAGCCGTCGCCTATCATCAGCCTATAACCCTGGCTGAAATCTCAGCATTAAGAGGAGTGGATTCTACACACACACTGAAAACCCTTCTCCAAAAAAAACTTATCAAAATTGTAGGAAGGAAAAGGAGCCCTGGGAATCCACTGATCTACAGGACCTCTGATAAATTTCTAACTCATTTTGGCCTTAACAGCATCAAGGATCTTCCTTCCCCAGAGGAGCTTTCAAAAATCCTCGAAGAGGAGAGCATTATTGAAGAAGAAGATAAGAGTGAGCATTAAAAATATATATCTCTTCCCTGTTGCCTCTTTTTTTTAACGTTTTCCTTCTCATGCCGGTTTAAAGAAATCAGGTGAAGCAGAAGGGAAGGGGGCATTTTCTCACTCCTCCGAATTGAAGCTAAGTTAAGATTTTATCTATACTTAGAGTTGACAATAGGCTCTATCTCATATATTATTTTTCATCACTTTAGTATAAACAAAAATGGAAATTATAGTCGCAAAAAATTCGGGACTGTGTTACGGAGTCAGAAGAGCCTTGAATATTGCCAGGGAAACAAGACAGAAGAAAAGTGGGAATGTTTATACTCTGGGAGACCTGATTCACAACCCTCAGGTTATAGCTGACTTAAAAGAACAGGGGATTCTTTCCATCAACAATCTTAATAAACTCGATAAAGCAACGGTTATCATCCGAAGTCACGGAGTTACCCCTGATACATACGAATCACTCTCAAAAAAAACCGTTACAATTGTTGATGCGACCTGCCCCATTGTAAAAAAAATCCAAAAATTAGTCGAAGTTCTAGCTGATAAGAAAGAAGAAATCATAATCGTCGGCAACAAGGAACATCCAGAAATAAAAGGACTTATAGGATTTAGCCGAGGAAGAGGGATCATTGTTGAAAATGAAGCACAGGTTAAGAACCTGCCTCACAAAAAAAAGAGGGCTGTCCTCGCTCAGTCTACTCAGGATCTCTACCTTTTTGAAAAAATTGTAGCTGCTCTAATTAAAAAAACAGAAGAGCTGAAGGTCTTCAATACCATCTGTCACTCCACTCACACTCGCCAAAAAGCCACCTCAGAACTGGCATCTTATGTCGACACACTTTTCATAGTTGGAGGGAAGAACAGTTCCAACACAAATAAGCTATACCAGATCTCGAAAAGAGTTCTGCCTAACACGCATTTTATTGAAAATGCAGATCAAATCACTCAAGAAATGCTAAAAGGAGCGAAAAAAATAGGTCTATCAGGAGGCGCTTCAACTCCTCCTGAAGCTATCCAAGAAGCTGTGGCCAAGATAAAAACTAGCATCAAACACCAATTTCAAAGGGAGAAGATTGTCCAATGTCAGAGATAACAAAAAATGCAGAAAATGAAGAAATAATTTCTTCGGAAGACTACGAAAATTTGTTGAATCAATACCAATTCAACGCTAAAGAAATAACCCCGGGGAAAATAATCAAAGGGAAAGTGATTAAAGTCACTTCAACTCATGCCCTCATAGATGTCGGATTTAAATCTGAAGGCATTATTCCTATTGAAGATTTTGCCAACAACCAGGATACGAACGAAATTCATCCGGGGGACACTGTTGAAGCAATCATGGAAAGAATTGATCAGAAAGAAGGATATCTGGTTCTCTCTCATAAAAAAGCTTTGGCTTTCAAAGCTTTGAACAACCTGGAAAAAGCCTTTAACCATAACACCTGGGTAGCGGGTAAAATAACTGAAAAAATAAAAAATGGATACACTGTCCATATCGGAATCAAAACTTTCCTCCCTGATTCGCACGCCGATATAAGAATAGTCAAAGAGCCTGAAAAGCTTATAGGGAATAAATACAAGTTTAAAGTTATAAAGTTTGACCGGAAAAGTGAAAATGCTGTTCTTTCCAGAAAACTTTTCCTTCAAGATGAAAATGAAAAAAGAAAGAGACAGGTATTCAGCAAGCTCAGTCAAGGACAAAAAATCAAGGGTCAAGTTAAAGCCCTGACGAATTTCGGAGTATTTATTGATCTGGGTGGGGTGGAAGGACTCCTGCACATTTCAGATATGTCCTGGGGAAAAATAAATCACCCTTCGGAAATCTTTAAAATAGGGCAGGCAGTGGAAGTTGTGGTTCTCAATTTTGACGAGAAAGAGGAAAAAATTTCTCTTGGGTATAAGCAGCTGACCCTCAGCCCATGGGAAAACGCAGGAGAGAAATATAAAATCGGACAAAAAATAAAAGGGAGGGTAGTAAGCTTGACCGATTTTGGTGCCTTCGTGGAACTCGAAAAAGGAGTGGAAGGCCTGATCCACATTTCAGCCCTGACCTGGTCCCGAAAAGTTATTCATCCAAAAAAGGTTCTCACTCCAGGAGAAGAAGTCACGGTTTCCATTCTGAATATCAATCCTTCTACAAAAAGAATCTCACTGAGTCTCAAACAAGCAACGCCTCATCCTTTAGAGCTGCTTAAACAGAAATACAGTCCTGGTTCCCAAATCAAAGGCACCATAACTAGCATTACTGATTTTGGTGCATTCATGGAAGTGGAGAAAGGATTGGAAGGGCTCATTCATATTTCTGACATCAGCTGGGAAAGAGTAAAGCATCCTTCCCAAAAATTAAAAGTTGGAGAGAAAGTGGAAGCCATCATTCTAAACATTGATGTGGATAAACAAAAATTATCCCTTGGCATCAAACAGCTTGAAGGCGATATCTGGGAAGACTTTTTTAACCGGCAAAAAATAGGAGACCTTGTCAAAACTAAGATCGTACGCCTCACTGATTTTGGAGTCTTTGTAGAAATAACTCCAGGAATTGAAGGGATTGTTTTCCTCTCAGAGCTCGATGAGAAAAAGATAGAAAAACCAGAAGAAGCTTTCTCTGTAGGCGAAGAACGCTTAGCCAAAATCATAAAAATGAATCCAAAGGAGAAAAAAATATCACTCAGCTTTAAACTGGCCCAGTTAGAGATTCAAAAGGCAGAGTATCAAAAATATATCCAAAGCCAAGATAACAGATTGACTCTGGGTGATATAATGAAAGACCAATTTAAACAAATCAAGTCTCCTAAAAAAAGGAAAAAAAAGGAGGAAAAAAAATGATTAAAGCTGACCTAATCAACAAAATTTCAAAAGAAATGAATATTTCCAAACAGGAAGCAGAAACAGGTGTGAATCTTTTCTTTCAGACAATCAAAGAAGCGATCCTGAGGGGAGAAGAGATCGAATTGAGGGGATTTGGAAGTTTTCGCTTTCGACAAAGAGGTTCACGGTCAGGGAGAAATCCCCGAACCGGCGAACCCGTCCATGTTCCTCCTAAAAAAGTTTTGTATTTTAAACCGAGTAAAATTTTAAAGAACCTGATAAACAATAAATAATGGAATACATATCGACTCCCTGGAGAGAAGAATATATCAGAAAAATTTCCAAAATGAGCGACTGCATCTTTTGCAAGGCCCTTAAACTGAAAAACGACAGGAAGGCTTTCATCCTCTTCAGAGGAATCCACAATTTCATTGTGTTGAATAGATACCCCTATACACCCGGCCACCTGATGATAGCTCCTTATAAACACCTGGCCTCATTTGAACGGGTAAGAAAAGAATCGACTGACGAAATTATGGATCTTCTCAAGCTAAGCCTGAAGGTTTTGAGAAAAAAATACCATCCTCACGGCTTCAACACAGGTATGAACTTAGGCCGCAGTGCAGGAGCAGGCGTTGCAGACCATTATCATCTTCACGTGATACTCCGTTGGACAGGAGATTCGAATTTCATGCCCTTAGTGGGTAAGACAAAGACGATGATAGAGGATCTCGAAACGACATATGATAGGCTTTTTCCACTTTTCAATAAGGCAAAATTAGGCTCATAAAATTGATACACAAAAAACTCCTTTTCTATGACAAGCGAAGCAGTCAAACATTCAAAAAAGATAAAAAGGGAAAATGAATTTTGAACTTACCGAAGAGCAAAGATTGCTCAAAGAAATGATCAAGGATTTTGCTCAAAAAGAAATCGCACCCAAAGCAAAAAGTCTGGAAGACAGCAAAGAATTTCCCCGGGAATTATTGAATAGGCTCGGAGAGCTTGGAATCCTGGGTATGACTGTTCCCCCTGAATATGGAGGCGTTAAAACAGATTATCTTTCCCTTATGCTTGCCCTGGAGGAGATCAGCCGGGCTTCTCCTGCTCTCGCCGTAATTATCTGTGTTCATTGTGCCCTCTTTTGCTATCCCATCCTGAGGTTCGGAGACGAGAAACAGAAAGAAAAATACCTGCCTAAAGCAGCCAAAGGTGAGATCCTTGGAGCTTTTGCCATGACGGAACCAGGAGCAGGTTCGGATGCCACAAATCTAAAAACAAAAGCCGTAAGACAGGGCGACTTTTATCTTCTGAACGGTACAAAAGCATGGGTTACCAGCGGAAGTGAAGCAGAGGCTTCCATCCTTTTTGCCTCGACAGAGATTGAACCTGGCGGGAAAAAACTGAGTGCATTTATTGTTGAGAGAGATTTTCCAGGGTTTACGGTTTCCAAGATTGAAGAAAAGATGGGCCTCCATTCTTCCTTGACTGCAGAGATAACTCTGGAAGATTGCAAGGTCCCAGCGGAAAATCTTTTAGGGGAAGAAGGGAACGGGGCATTTATTGCTTTTCAATCGCTTGACAGCTCAAGAATTGGTATTGCTGCTCAAGCCGTCGGCCTTGCCGATAAGGCTTTAAGAGAGGCTGTCAATTATGCTAGAGAAAGGGAAGCATTCGGTAAAAAAATTGCTGAATTTCAGGCTATTCAATTTATGATTGCTGATATGTCCACACTCACTGATGCAGCCCGATTGCTTACGCACAAGGCTGCTGATCTAAAAGATAGGGAAAAGCCATTTGCCAAAGAGGCTTCCATGGCCAAGCTTTTTGCTTCAGAAGCCTCGAATAAAATTGTCTATCAGGCCCTACAAATTCACGGCGGCTATGGTTATTCCAGAGAATTTTTAATCGAGCAACTCTACAGAGATGCCAGAGTTCTCTCCATCTATGAAGGAACCTCCGAGATTCAACGTATTATCATCTCTAAACATTTGCTCAAAGAACAATAAGTTATGAGTTTATAGTTAAAATCCAGCCAGGCTGGTTAAATGAGTCAAGAAAATCATATCATTGCGAGAAGTACAGAAAATTCCTCGCTTTGTCCGGAACAGACTATGAATATTTTTCCTTTTTTAAATCGATTTGCTAATTTATGAATACGAGCTATGAACTCACGACTATGAACTGCAAACTAATCAAGCTAAAGGTGAAAAAATGTTAAAAGCAATGCGAAAAAACATTAAGTCCTTGGCTCCTGTCTTATGGCTTGTGATTGCTGCTTTTATCATCACTATTTTTGCAGTTTGGGGCGGAGGGATAGTCGAAACAAAAGCACCAAACACTATTGTCACAATAGGGAAAGAAAAAATTTCTGTTGATTTATACTACCAGAATTTGAGAGAAAGGCTGGAAATGCTAAAAAGGGAGTTTAAAGACCTCGATAAAAACCTAATCCAGCAGCTCAACATACCACAGCAAGTCCTCCAACAGATCATCCGGCAAACCCTTCTTCTTCAGGAAGCTCAAGAAATGGGCATCAATGCTTCAGCCGAGGAAGTCCGAGAAAAAATAATGAGCTATCCTTACTTCCAAGAGGAGGGGAAATTTGTTGGTTATGAAGAATACAAGAAAAGACTGAATAGGTTCCGTACCTCCGTCTCAGAATTCGAAGAAAGTCTCAAGAAAGAAATAATCATAAATAAAGTTATAAAAGTCATTACTGCAGGAATTATCCTTACTCCTGAAGAACTTTGGGAAAACTATAAAAAAACCAAAGAAACAGCCAGGATGGAATTTGTCATCCTTGAAAAGGATAAAATCGAACTAAAAGAGGAGCCATCCTTCAGCGAGATTCAGGAATATTTTGAAAAGAACAAAGAAAAATACACAATCCCAGAAAAAAGAGAGGCTGATCTTGTCTTTTTCAGAACCGAGGACTTAAAAAAGGAAATTGAACTAACTGAGCCCGAAATCGAGAAATTCTATAAAGAAAATCAATCACAGTTCGAAGATCCCGAAAAGGTGAGGATTTCCAGAATCTATCTTCCTTATGAAAATAAAGAAAAAGATCTAGCCCTGAAGGAAGCCCAGGGAATATTAGAGAAAATTAAAAAGGGCGAGGATTTTGGTGAACTCGCAAAAAATTTTTCCAAGGATAAAAAAGCATCTGAGAATGGAGACTGGGGTCTTTATGAATGGAAAACATTAACATCTGAAGAGCAGAAAGAAATCGAAAAACTTTCTGAGGGGGAAAATTCTGGCGTTGTCAAATTCGAAGAAGGAGTTTCTCTCCTTAAAATCACTGAAAAAAAACCTTCTGTTTTAAAGCCTTTTGAGGATGTCAAAGAGAGGATTAAAGGTATTCTTGAAGACCAGAAAGCCAGAGAGATGGCAGAAGAAAGAATTAATAGATTGGAAAAAAGTGCTCGAAAAGAAAAGAGCCTTGATATTGCCGCTCAAATCAATGGTTTAAAATTCAAAAACACTGGCCTTCTCAAAGAGGGGGAAAGTATAGAAGACATCGACCCTTCTGGTACAATAAGCAGAACCCTTTTCCAACTCAAAGAAAAAGATATATCTTCTCCTGTTTATACTTACGTAGGTGTGGGAATCGCCCAACTCCAAAAGATTGAGCTTCCTCGCCAGGCAAACCTTGAAGAAGTGGAAAGTGAGGCCAAAGAAGAATTCATAGCCTTTAAAAAGAAAGAAAAGGCTTTAGAGAAAATTAAAAAGGTCAAAGCAGAACTCAAGAAGAGAGGCCTTGAGGATTTAGCTGAAAAATACGACCTTGAATACAGAACTGTTGATGAACACATACGAGAACAATATTTAAGCATTATCGGAGAAAATTCAGAAATCGACCAGCTTGCTTTCTCCCTTCCTATAAATGAAGCAAGCGACCCCGTTGAGTTTGAAGACGGCTATGCGCTGATAAAAATACTGGACAGGAAAGAAGTTACACATGAGGATTTTGAAAAGGACAAAGAAACGGAAAAAGAAAATTTGCTGGATGCAAAAAAGGATAAATTCTTTTATTCTTATATGCTCAAATTAAGAGAAGAACGTTTAAAAAAAATAGAATACGACCTTATCCTTAAAATAAACTCTGATGTCCTCTCCAGGTATGGAGGAGAAAGATAGCCATTCGTGCTGATTTAGGAAATATGAATGATGATGCCCGCAATGACAATGCAAAGACTTTTGTTGCGTTTGTATTAGTTCAAAATATACGATATACATAATCCTGTGAGAAGGAAAAAAAATGAATAAACTTTTTCTGGCTGGAGAAAAAGCCATAAAACAATCTCTCCGCCTTCGAAAAGGTGAAAGGCTTCTGCTGGTTACAGATAAAGAAAAAATGGAGATCGCAGAGGCCTTCGCTTTCTGGGCCAAGGAAGTCGGAGCAGAGACAACGACCTATCTCATGACAGAAACCTTACGACCCATTACCGAGCCAACCCGCCTCTTTAAGGAAATTGCCAAGAAGGCGACAGCAATCGCTTACATGCTTGATGCGAGGATCGAAGAAAAGCCTTTCAGAGGATATATGGTTAAAATCGGGATGGAACGCAGCCGGATCTGTATGATGCCTGGTTTGACAAGGGATATGATGGAACGCCTGATAAATATCGATTTTAAAGAAATTAATATGTTCACCAAAAAAGTCATAAAAGCTCTGAAAGATGCAGATGACGTTCTTGTGGAAAATCCTGAAGGAACCCGAATTGAATTCAGTGTAAAAGGAAGAAAATGGGCCAATGATAACGGAGATATAAGCTGCAAAGGAAAGCATGGAAATCTCCCTGCAGGCGAGTGTTACACGGCTCCGGTCGAGGATACTTTTACAGGAAAACTGGTCATAAGTCTCATAGATGACAAACTGGGACACGGAGTTATGGAGTTTGAAAAAGGCAGATTAGTTAATCACAGGGGAAAAGGAATAGAAGCTATCATTAAAAATATTGGCAAGGACAAAACAGGGAGGATCATCGGCGAGTTTGGCATCGGGACAAATAAACAAGCTCGCATAACTCCTAATATGCTGGAAGCAGAAAAAGCCTTTGGCACAGCCCATTTTGCTATCGGTGACTCTTACGGACTGGGCAAAAACGCAAGCAAGCATCACTATGATGCTCTGGTCGACAAAGTCACTATACAGGCCAAAGGGAAATTGATCGCGAAAGAAGGGAAGTTTCTCCTATAATTAACTCTGTATCAGATTACTTATATCAAGTTTAAGGGAAAAATAAAAATTTTTTTACCACTTGAGAATATCAAGGATAAGGGCTTTCACCTTTTTCTCCAGAGCTTCTCTGAATTTCTCCACAGTTTCTGTAAACCCCCCTGATAAATAATCAGTGATGCACATCGACTTCCCCACGTTGATTTTAATCTTCCCCGGAATCAGAAAAGGGATGTGAGTCCCATACAAGGCTATGGGAGTTACAGGAACAGAGATTCCCTCCTTTTCATACAAGTTATAGGAAAGAAGAGAAATTCCCCTCTTGAAAGAACTCACATAGGGGTTAGGCTCTTTTTTCATCACCCGGCCCCGGCCTTGAAGTGCAATGATTGCTCTTCCTTTTTTTAAATAATCTTGGCATTGCTGAATGGCCATCATTCTTCCCTGGTCCATATCCACCGGGATAGCACCCACCTTACTCATGTTAGCTGAAACATAGTTGACGAAAAGGGACTTCATTGGGCCTAGGATTAAATCCACGAAGAGGCCAAAGTTTTTCAAATGTCTCTTGAGATGTTTCCTGATAAGGTGGTTAAAATCATCTCTATCAAAAACCATTTTATTGGCTGTATAAAAAGCTTTCCTGGGAATAATTTTGTATAAAGTCGCAATATCTTTAAATGCGCCGATATGATTCCCAATTATAATATTGGGCCCATCTTTGACAAAATTCTCTTCCCCTTTTATCACAATTTTTTTCCCTATGAGGGAAAAATTACTCAACCTTCTAAGGGTAGGCTCTATTCTTTTTAATTCTTCTTCAAAAGTTGCCATGGCTGTTAATCTATTTTTCTATTCTAAGTGAATTTAAAGAAAAATTCAAAAGAAACTAACATCATCAATTAACCAAATATCTTGAAAATGTAGAAATTACGTGATAACTTAGCCAATAAAAAACTTCACGTATACATCTCTTTAGATGTTTTTAATACGGAGGAGACAATGATAATTTTAATCCGCCAAGGCAAGGTTTTTGCTCCTGAGCCTCTAGGAGAAAAAGATATTCTGATCTCAGGACACAAAATCAGCGCCATCATCGAACCTGGACAGTTCAAGATCGAAGGAGTGGATATTCAAGTGATAAATGCCTCAGAAAAAATTGTTATTCCTGGCCTTATTGACAGCCATGTCCACATATTGGGCGGAGGCGGAGAAGGAGGACCTGCAACAAGAGTTCCCGAAATAACCATAGAAGACATCATCTCGAGCGGAGTCACAACTGTCATCGGCTGTTTGGGAACAGATGGAACAACGCGCCATATGGAATCCCTTCTGGCAAAGGCAAGAGGTCTAGAGGTGGAGGGAATCACAACCTATATTTTTTCTGGATCCTATGAAATTCCCGTTGTAACCCTCACAGGCAGTATTCGCTCTGATCTCATCCTCATCGATAAAGTCATCGGAGCTGGAGAAATAGCCCTTTCTGACCACCGCTCTTCTCAGCCTACTTTTGCGGAAATAGCCCGCCTGGCAGCAGAGTGCCGCGTGGGAGGAATGCTTGGAGGAAAAGCAGGGGTTCTCCATCTTCATTTGGGCGATGGCCCTCGCAAATTAGAGATGCTTTTCAGATTAATAAAAGAGACAGAAATCCCTCCCACACAAGTCATCCCGACTCATGTCAACCGTAATCCTGAACTGCTC